>VMHT01053187.1_pt1 | contig 24007 bp, 32 predicted proteins | sample 4693611 | NCBI WGS metagenome assembly VMHT01 (sample SAMN12280063, study PRJNA550983) | marine metagenome | isolation source: seawater sampled from same location over 5 years 0.02-0.2 micron viral filtrate | place: USA: collected off the coast of southern California halfway between the port... ...
AGACCCATTAACTAAATTAGCAAAACAAGCAGGTGCTGGATTATTAGGTGGTAGTGCTTTGGCAACAACAATCGCACTGGCGAAGAAAAAACGAAGAAAAAATAAAAAATAATCTTATTATATACTAATAAAAACGACAAAAAACAGTTTTATGCTTAAATTCATTGGTTTTATGCCTAAAAAGGTCAAAAATCGGTAAGAATTAAGAATAAATACCGGTATTTATGTTCAAATCGGTTAGTTTTCTTACCGATTATAGCATAAAACCAATGAATTTAGGCATAAAACCTTATTTTTTACTTAATTAGTGGTATTTTATACTTTTTTACTATATCCATATCTCGCTGACGAGCATATCCACCACTTAATACACTTGCTAACCGACCTTTACCCCAACTGAATGCTGTTTGATTAGGTCTTGACCCACTACTATAATAAGCACCCTTACCCTTCTTAACAACAAGTTCTAATCCCTTCTTTAATTCCTTCTCACGCTTGTCTGTTCGTGTTAATTTATCCGCAATTTTATCTACATTAAGGGGAACTCCTAATTTATCCTTAATATTTTTAGTATATCCACTTGTTTTTGATTTAAATGAGGTTATTTTTTTTCGTTTAGTGAATTTTCCCTTTTTATAGTCTGCTACTGACTTATCTAATTGTTTTTTTTGAATTTTTTTATCCTTAGTAGTTAAAGATTTTGGAATATATCGCTTTGGATACTCCATAATATATATAGAATATTTTAATCTTCGTCAATAATTTCAATGCTATTAAAGTTTTTGAATATCCGCTTCTTGATAGGTAGAGATAAATTAACAAATAAGAAATTAAAAGGTTCGTCATATATATGTTTATACAATATATTTGCCTCCTTAATATCTAATGGTAAATATTCATCTGCAAATACTGTTTTTTCTGCCTTAGTAGAATCAAAGAAAAACACTTGATTTGCTTGACTACGCAGTGTAAGTGGAATTGACTTAATTTTCTGTGAAACTAGCATACACATTAGAGAAGAGTTCTTACCGAGTATATGACGACCATTCATACAGACTTTTCTAAATGTTGTTAAGGATTTTTTAGAAGAATTTAACCAATTCACACAATCGTCGCAGATTATAAGGACATTATGTGGTTCATCATCTTCTCCTAAATCTTTTTCATTTTCTATAATATCCTCCATAATACTCTCTAATGGCATATCATCACTTAATTGTATATATTTCTCGTCAGGTAAATTTAAATCAATAGTAGTGCTGGGGGATATATAATAAATACTATGAAATATATTATTATATAGTCGCTCCTCTTTTGTACCATTAAGCAATGTCTTAATTAAACTTGACTTGCCTGATGCTGGTAATCCAATAATCAGTGATAAATTTACATAATTAAGATATGGTGCTAAACCATCAGGGCGACCTGCTGTATTTATTTTAGCACCTGAAATCTTTATATTATTTTTAGTTTCTATGATTTTCATATATATATATATAATTTATTTTTTTTCTTCATTTTCTTCTTGTTCATTCATTTTCTCCATTATATCATTAAATACATTTTTCCTAATCTCTGCTGACCGTATAGTATCTAGTTTTACATTTTGATTAGTAATAGTCCCTAATGGATTATGTTGAAATTGTATTTCTAATATTAATGTATAGGGAATATTATTAAAATCTATAACATTATCATTTAAATCAGTCATTTTAATTTCTATTTCCTTGATAGTTCGTGTAGATAATTTATGTTTAAATGGTTCAAGTGCATCAAAATATAATATACTAAATGGACTAAAATTTACTGGCACTATTAATAAATCACCTGTTTCACCATTACTGGTTTTTATATTATCTCCTACTAAATTACTACTAATCCTAATAGAATCCAAACCATCTGCCATATCCACTATATTTTGACTATCTGCTGTTGTTGATAAATTAAATTCTATATCTAATTCTTTAAATCCTAATAATCTGCGACACGATGTAGCACTATTAGTTCCTGACTGAAATAATAATTCTGCTTTATTAGCATTTGTACCACTTAATAATAAGAATCTCACCTTACCAGTTGTCTTATCAAAACTAATAGAATATTTATAATTAAATGTAGAGGTTGATTCTAATAATGTTTTAATTTTACTAATTAATTCAGTTATATTATAATTAGCATCAGGTATAGTTATACTATAAACATTTGCTGTGCCATTTGCCTGTGTTTCTTTAATATCTAGTTTATTATTTTTTTGCGAACTACTTAATAAATAAAAACTAAATGGTATAAATGCTTTTTTAAGAAATATTAATAGTATTTCATCACTACGTGCATTTATTTCCGCTGATAAATTAAATATTTTATGACCATCTAAATTATTAAATATTTGTCCATCATTAGAGTTCAATATAATTTCTACTGGAAATCGTTGAATATAACTAACATTTTTATTAGTATTCATATATATTAATATATTATTTTATTTTAATATAAACAGATTTAAAATGGCACCTTGGCACCGTGGCACCAACTTTTTCACTCCAAAAATTATGACCCTCTATATACAAAACTATAAAATTAGGTGCCACGGTGCCATAGTGCCACATTATTCTTCAATTACTAAATCATCTGTACTACTAACTGGTAATTCTGTCATACTTAGTTCTTCCGGTGTTAAATTTTGTAATGATGCCCTTTCTTCTCTTGTTAATTCTCTTGGTCTTTCATATCTTTCACTTAATTGTGGTAAATCAGGTGTGTTTCTCATTGCTGATGTAGGTGACATATCCTCAAATAATTGATTTCGTATTTCTTGATTCTTTGCTTTATCTAATGCATCTTTTATCTCATCCATAGTATCTACTGGTCTTGTTCTATAATAAACTAATTCATCTTCTATTCTTTGTTTAGAAGCAATATCTTTATTATCTCTAACTTCTCTATCACGTCTTCTTAGTGTTGGTCTATTAGTTTGTCTTCTTAAACTATTTCTTTCATCCATTCTTGTTCGCATACCACGCATAGTATCAGCAATACCCATATTTCGTCTTACAATTTCACCCATAGTGCCCTCTGCTACTGCTCCTCCTACTCTATTTAATACATTTTCAGCAATATCTTGTCTTCTTTCTATTATATCAACATTACGATTTGGATTTAAATATCTATTAATACCCTTTTTGATACCATATCCTAGACCTAACGCTCCTATACCTAAGGCACTAGGTGTTATATATGAACTATATGTTTCTAATATACTTGGTGATGGTTGTTGTTGTATTTCTGTATCATCAGGCATTTCCTCCTCAGGAAATTCAGGGTCAATATCAGGAGATGGAGATGGAGATGGAGATGGAGATGGAGATGGTGGAGGTGGAGGTCGTCGTGTAGGTGTTGCTGTTGGTACATCATCATTTATATCAGGTAAATTAACACCAGCACCAAATAATCCCCCAGCAATATCTTTCAAATATTTTAATTTATTTTTAGTAGAGCGATATGTACTAGATATTTCTTGTTGTGATGGTATATATTTTCCAACTATATCAGCATATTTCTTAGTTTTTATTAATGTATCCGCCATTTGTTCAAGTGATAAATCACCATTATTATAGGCGGTAATTGCATCTTTTATAGATTTTTCTGCATCTCTGTATGTTTTTATATCTTGTTGAACAGTTGATTTTTTTGTTGGTTTTAATGTATCTTTTGCTGATTTAATAGTTTCTTGAAGAGCAGTATTTAATCCTAATAATGTAGGCACTTGTGTTTGGGGTGCTCCTTGGAGACTACTAGTTAATTTGCCTAATGTCTGTTTTGAATCTTTTGCTTTATTAATTTTAGTCCTAACACCTCGTTTAATTTTATCAAATGTTTTTTGACTATGTTTTTTTTTCTGTATATTAAGGAATTTATTTGCTAATGTATTTAATCTTATTCTTAATTGTTTTATATTTAAATCTTGTATAGCATCCTTAATCTTTTTCTTAGTAGTTTTTTTTTTAGTAGTTTTTACTTTACTATTTTTTTTAACTCCTTTAACAGGTTTTTTTTTAATAATTTTTCTTTTAGTAGTTTTTTTCTTCTTCTCTACCATATTATATTATATTAAAATATAAAAAATTAAATAATATTTAATTAAAATTGTTTTAAAATTCGTGTGCCAGATTTTAATGCCTCTTTTGCTTTTGCTAACCGTTGTGCCTTAGTTAATACTTGTTTAGGGACTTTTGTACTTCTTGCTATTTCCTGTATAGGTTTTGCTACTATTTTTAATGATTCGTCAAATCGTCCAGCGATTTTAGGTGCGTTCTTAACAGTTTCTCTAATAACTCGTGCCGTGCCTCGTCCAGCACTTTGTCCTAATCCTCGTCCTGCTTGAGTTGCTGTTGATTGGGCGATTTTCTGCGTTCCAATTTTCGCTAAATATTTAGTTCCTTGTTTAACTATTTCTTTTTTCGCCCCAGTCACAGCAGATTTACCTGCTTGGTATGCTCCTGAATATACCCCAGTTCCTATAAAAGCAGTAGGTGCTAATGCTAAATTAACAATTTCATCTATATTACCTTCTCTTAATTGTTTTTGTCTGTCTTTATCAGCAATTGCTCTTCCAACAGTAGCGATTGATTGCTGTGGAGCAGTTATAATATCAGCACCTAAACTTAATGGGGAAAATCCTGCTTTACCTAATTTAGTTTTTCTTAATGGGTCTATTGCCTTGACTAATTTTGCAGGTGCTTCTAAATTTTTAAATGTTCGTGTTGCTGAATCTCCTAATACACTAATAAATTTCCCTGCTGTTGTTTTACCCTTGTTTCTTTTTTCCATCTCTTTTAACTCTTTTGGAGTAGGGAATTGATTAACGAATCCAACTTTTGAACCAAAATCACTAACTGCCGTCACACCCTGTTTAACACCCTTACCAACTTTTTCCGCTGTTTTTTTAATACCTCTGCCAAGTTTTTGAAATCCTTTACCAAGTCCCTTAAAAAATTTATTACCACGCCTTTTTCTTGCCATATAATAATATATATATAATATTTTTGATTATATTTTATAAAATTGTATAATCTATTGTTGTTTTCATATCAGGGTCAAAGTCAAGGTCTAACTCCTCCATTTCATTCCAACTAAATATTTTATTTTCAAATTTATGGTTAGTTTTCAAGAAGAAATAAAATAGTTCATTTATCTTTTTTTCACATACACCTTTGGATAATAAAAAAACTTTTAATTCAATCATTTTTTTAGTATTATTAACTATGGTAGTCATAAATAGTGTTCCCCAGTCTAACCAATCTAAATTTTTAAAATCTTCATAGTCACTATCTAATACCTTATGTTTGAATCTCTTTATAGGTTTTTCCAACTTATCAATAACACCCCAGTCTATATTCATATAATATATATATAATTTTATTTTTATATAATATTATTTATTTTTTCTATTTTCTTACATTTTTTACTTTTTTGGTGTAAATGTAGATTACCAAGTTTAAAATACAAACCACATTTATCACATTTTTCAAAGTTCTTCTTATGTTGATTTTCGACATAATATTTATTATTAGTATTAATAATATTTAATATACCTGTATTTATATATATATTAAAACTATGATATTTATTAACTAATACTTTAACCTCATTACGAGTCTTATTTATCCATAACATTTCATACATTGCTAAATGGTATCTATCACATACTATATAATCCTTAATCTTGATTATAGTAAAATTTTCACTTCCATATTTATCAAACCATTCATATAAACTATAAAATCCATATAAACCTCGTTTATACAGTTTATACTGTGTCTTATGTCTATTAAAACGACTAACAATATTTTTTAATGTAGAACCAATATATACTATTGAACTATCCAAATTACAAACTATTTTATAAACAATACCATTTTGATAATCCATTTATATTATAATAAAATATTTTATTTTTTTTTATTATACGCACATATTTTCAGTTTCGTATAAAATAGAAATTATATTGGTATAGACTTAGACCCTATTGATAATTTATCTTGAAAATCGTGTATTATATTCAACATTTAACATTTCATTAGGTATATATTCTTTTTCAGGATGTTCTTTTTCTATATCTTTATTCAGTTTCACCTTTTTTTTTGGTTTTTTTAATATTTTAGTTCTAATAATTAATTCAACTGGTCTTTTTTTAGTTTTTTCTCTATATCTCATATAATATATTACATCATTTTTTTTAATAATTTATTATTTTTTAGTCCTTTTAAGACTTTGGGGACTAACATTTTAATACCTTTTTTTAGTGAAGGTGCTAGTGTCTTCAATTTCCTTAATTTATTAGGCATTGGTACGCTATCAACAAGATTATCTATAACCATTCGTGCTTTATTATCCATTATATATTGTATTATATTATTTTTTAAAATTATTTTTTTAAAATTGAATTTTATTTTTAAAATAAATTAAAATGACATTAACACCTGAACAATTTAAAATAAATAAAAATATTTATAATAAAACCTATTATGAAAAAAATAAACAAAAAATATTAGATAAAAAAAAACAGAAATTAGAATGTAAATATTGTAAATCATTAATAAGTAAAAACGATATTAATAGACATTATACTACTATTAAGTGCAGAAAATTTCAGGATTTCATTGATTTAGATTTAGATTAAGTGGCACCTTGACACCTTGGCACCCACTTTTCTACTCCAAAAATTATGACCCCCTATATACAAAACTATAAAATTAGGTGCCACAGTGCCACGGTGCCATTATAAATTAAATAACTTAATCTATCTTATTATATACATCTTCTGCTATACCCTTAGTATGAAGCATCTGTTCTGCAAGTTTTTTTTTATCACCTGATGATAAATTTTTGTCGTTATACATATGGGATATATATATGTTTCTTAATAATGAACTACCAATAGATTTATTAAATTCTCTTTTAAATATTGCATTTAATTGTTTAGTTATACCATTACTACTGATAGGATTATTTTGTGAATTAATTAATAAAAATTCTTTATCGTGTAAGTCAATATATTTTAATAATAAATTTATTAGTGTTTTATTTTTAACTGTTATTTCCTGACTGCCTTTGGATTTAGAAGTTTTAAATTCATTAAAAATAAATTTAATAGTATTATTATCCATTAACATCATATAATTTTTTTTATTATTTGTAGTTTCACCTTCATTTATTATTTCCATCTCACTAAAATCATTACGAACTGGTGGAAAATATACTCCTGAATAGAGTGATAATAATACATAATCTCTAACTAAATCCATTTTTAATTTGGATTTTTTAATATCTTCAATACTGTTTTTTTTCATTAGTGCATTATAATCCTTTTTATATTTATTAAATAATTCTACTATTTCATTATAATCAACCCAATTTTTTTCTTGTTTTTCACTTTTAATATTTTGGTCATAAAATTCCTCCATTTTATTTTGAATTTTTTTTATTTCTTCACTGTATTTCTCTATTAGTTTTTCATATTTATTTTCATCACTTTTTAATAATACAACAATACTATTTAAATAATTTTTAATAGTTGAATTAACCTTATTACTTAATAAGGATAATATTTGATTAGGGTTTTCTAGAAATTTTAAATTTTTAATTTCTTTTTCATTAGAATTTAATAGTTTATATAAAATTTTAATATTTGAACTATATGATTTTATTGTTGTTTCACTAGCATTCGGTTTTACTTTTTTTAATAGTTTATCAATATCCATATATATATTATTATTTTTTTATTTTTATATTTATTCTTAAATTTAAAATATTTTTTTAAAATTGAATTTTATTTTTATTTATTTAAAATGGATAATTCACCACTATATAAATATATTGTAGCAGAGAATGTAATTTATTATCCTTATGAATATACACCAAGTGGTAATTATATTAGATGTAAATGTTTTAACCGTAATACTTTTACAAGACGAGTACTTCAATTATCACTTGGTGTGAATTTCTTTGGTAATTTCTCAATTCCAGCAGGACTTGATAGAGATGATTTAAATGGTTGCCCTGATAATGTAAGTCATTTTATGGAGTATTGTGAAGTTGAACCTCATATTTATCAATCTTATGGAATTTTAAAAAGATTTCATATTAGAACTATAAATGATTTAATAGATGTTATTAAATTTATATCCCCAAATGCGTATGGTAGTTTAACAGATATAATATTATATTTATATGAAGATTATAATAATAAAAAAAATAACTGTGATGCAGTACAACAAAATTAAATCATCTCCCTACCAAATAAAAAAAACAAAATCATAATAAGTAAAATTTAATTAAATTGTTAGGGATTATACTAATAATTTTTTTATTCTAAAATTAAATTATTATCTTCGTCATATAAATAAGTACCAAATATATTATGTATATTATTTTTATCTATTTTATAAACTCTATAATTACACGAATTAAACATATCTTGTAATGTTTGTTTTTTAATTAGTCTAATATTATCACTATCATAATATTCTGTATATTTAATAGTTTTAGAACATATTTTTTTAATCCATAAATTATAGAGATGATGCCATCCTACTGCAGGGACTTCAGTAAATTTTATATACATATCCGCTTGTAAATCGTCTAATTTAATTTTATAATTTTTTGTGTTCATATATTCATTTGCTCTTCTTGTAATCTCTTCATATTTTTTATTAAAACATTCTAAAATTTGTTTATATAAACAATCGTATAAACATTTAACTAATACACCATTATCCTTATATTTATCTAAATTTAATAAAATATCATTTAATACATTATGTTTATCTAATAAATTTATATCAATATTATAAACTTCACCAAAACTATATAATAATGTATATCTTAAATCATTACCTGACCAAGGGTATCTTAAACTATAATTGCTTATGGGATGAAGAATATTATTATTTTTAAATATTTTGATATTAGACATATATAAATCTTCTCTTGTAAAATATTTTTCCTCTATTTCTTCTTCTATTAGTTCAATTGGTAATATATTTAATTTTTTAAAATAGTTTAATGGTTGTTTTAATTTATCAAATTGACGTTCAATTTTTATTTTTTTTTCTACATCGTTTGAGGTCATATTATTTATTTATTTTGTGATATAAATTGTAGGTCAGCAAATTCAATTTTAAAAATTTATTTTTATTTTTATATAATTTTTATTACCCTACTAAAAAAAATAAAATTTAATTAAATTGTTAAGGTGATTGCTTAATAATTTTCGTTAGTCCAAATATTTTGAATTTCTATTTCATTAGAATAATAATCAACTTGTTCGTAATCCCAACTTGGTTTATACCATAGACTAACATAACTGGTATTATTTATATTTGCTTCTATTTCTTCCTTAATATATTCGTGAAAATCGTTATCTAATAATTCTTCCAAACTATCAATCTGTATATCTTCTTCTCCACATTCGTCGTCGTCAAAATAATGAAATTTGATTGTAGCATTAAAAGGGATAAATTCTTGAACCTTGTTGATATCAATTGAAATTTTAACTTCTTGTGGTGCGATTCGTGCCATTTCGTTTAGGTTTAATAGGATAGGTCAGCAAAATCAATTTTAAAAATTTATTTTTTATTTTATATAATCTAGTAGGGTGATGTATATAAAATTAAATCTAGTAGGGTGATGTATATAAAATTAAATCTAGTAGGGTGATGTATATAAAATTAAAGTTGGTAGGGTGATGTATTAAAAATTAAAGTTGGTAGGGTGATGTAGTAAAATTTCGCAAAAAAGGTGATGCCTTAAAATTTCGCAAAAAAGGTGATGCAGTAAAATTAAAAGTTGGTAGGATGATACCCTTAGAAACGTAAAAAACCATAAATTTTTCACGTTTTTTCAATTTGGTGATTGGTTTGGAGGCGATTTACGATTTACGATTTCTCAAATTGATTCTGCGGTGCTGACCTCTAACCCCTAATGGCACGAATTAACTATACCATTCCCGAGATGATTGAAAATACTATTACAGAATTGAAGGAGACGCAAAATTTTGATGAGGATACCGACATCACACTAGAATTTGATTGTACTGATAGATTCCTTGATGACTATGATGCGGATTGCGAAGGAGTTTATAGTGAATATTGTATAGATACTCCTTCGGGTGGTAGTAGAGATGTGGTACTAGAAGAACTCCAAAGCGACTTACAGGATTTAATTGAGATGACAGGATACGAGTTTATGACACATCCTATTTGGATTACGTATAATGGTAAGGAGGTAATCCGTATGCAAAATTAAATATTAGTAGAAGACCTTAGAATTAATTAAATATTCGCTTATTAAGTTGAATTATTTTTTTATTGGTAGGGATACCCCCATAGAAACGTAAAAAACCATAAATTTTTTCACGTTTTTTTATTTTGGCGATTGGTTTGGGGCGATTTACGATTTACGATTTCTTAAATTGATTTTGCGGTGCTGACCTCTATATCCAAATAATGGGACAAAAAGCGAAAAACGCAGGTAAGAAGCAGTCTAAGACCTGTAATAAACCAGTATCAAGTTATGCGAAAATTCATAAAACGAAAAATGCGACAATAAAAAAATTTACTACGGTAAATAATTATGAAGAATTATTATTATTCACTGATACTGCTGTTAATGGTCAAAAAATAAATATAACAAAGTGTCATATACTTAATAATGTTGCCGTTGGAGTATCCGGTATAATTTAAAAAAAAATAAATTAAATTTTTAAAATTGATTTTTATTTTTTAAAATATAAACACATAAATATGTCTGCTATCCTACACTGCATAATTACTGGTATTGAAAATCAACGAATTAAAAAGAATATTATGGAATGGAGAGATAAATATATGATTGATAGACCATTTCAAACGTTAAAAGAAATTGAAGGTACTGTTATGTATAATTTAAATAAAACTTGGAATGATTATGAAGAGTATGAAGAAACAGAAGATGATATAGAGGAGTTTATTTTTAATAGATGTAATAATTATGAAGATATAAATTATTTATTTGGTAATAAGGCAGACACTTTTGATAAAATTAAACCACGATTAGTATTACAAATTTTAGATTATATATTAAATAAAAATATAGATTTGATGGGCGACAACGAAATATTTGTATATAGTGATGTACTAAATCCTGATGGTGATTTAGAACATTTGAAAACATATTTAGTATATTGGATAGGTATGGAGTGGAGGAGTAAAAAAATAAATAAGTTAATGTGTAGTGATGAAGAATCTAGTGATGAAGATTAAAAAAATTTGATTAAATTATTTAAATTTTGATAAAAGTTTATTCAAGTTTATAATTTTTTTTAATATAATTATGCCATTCATCATTAGAAGAATAATTAAAAGGTTCGTCATCTAAAAATCCGTCGGAAACAGCAAATTCAAAAATACCGGCATCACCAATAGCATCACTTAATTTGTCTTCTTTTGATAATCCTAAATCATTTTTTTTCCACTCTATATAATTAGATGGTGCGTAGTCAGGGTCGCCTATAAATGTACGGTCTTTATTTAAATTTAATTTATTCATATAAGAATTTTCTTTAAAATTTAAATTAGTTCCCTTTTTATAATCACTTAATAATTGTTTATGTATTTCCTTCATTGCTGATTTAAAATCTATTTCTACAAATTCCTCATCACCAAAAAAGTCTATATCTACTGTTTGATTCTCTATATTTTTTATCATCGTCTTAGTATATGCATATTCCTTACCGTCATTATCAAATTCAAGTGTTTCACTTTCTGTTAGGGTATCAATATTTAAAGGTTTTACTACTATTACATCATCATTTGCACTTTTTATAACTTTAAAATAACCATATTCATCAAATTCTTGGTCTTGCATATCGTGTGATACTACAAATCCCTGATTACTTAGTTCATCAACGTCCATCATCCTATCTGCATTTATAGTTTTTTTCCTATAAAACTTTTTTGGTTCTAATTCATAAACATTTAAATATTTGTACTTATCGTCCATTATATATAATAAAATAAAAAATATTTTTAAAATTTTATATTTGATTAAAAATAAGAATTTTATTACATAACTAAAATTATTTTTAAATTTTATAATAGATTAAAAATAAAATTAGCATTTTTCTTATAAAATAGACGGTGCCACTTTTGGTGCCATCTATTTTCTAAGAATTTTAAAAAATCTTAGTATATAGTGAGAAAATATCTATTTTGTAAGATTTATTGCATTTTTATTAGAAAATAGATTAGATTTCTGCTGAAATGGAAACAGAAAGTGGCACCTTGGCACCGTGGCACCTACTTTTTCACTCCAAAACTTTTGACCCCCCAATACGAACTTTAAAAAACTAGGTGCCACGGTGCCACGGTGCCACATCCAACCACCACATACACCACACATATACAAAAAAAAATAATACTATATAACTAAACTAATTTAAATATTTTCTTACAACAGGGAGTTAGCGTTTTTTCCTATTTTCTAGGAATTGCTTATATTCAGGTGAATTTAACATCTTATTACTAATTGGTCTTATTCCTTCATCATCACTAGTAGAGGATTCATCATCACTATCACTATCACTATATTGTAATAGTACATTTTCACTAGTAGATGTATCTTCATTTACTTCTAAGATTACATTTTCACTAGTAGATGTATCTTCTTCATCACTAGGAAGCATATTTATTTCATTTTCATCTTCATCATTTTCATCATCCGGTTCTACTATTTTTAATCCTACATAAATACCTCTACATCCATTTTTCCTTTTTGCCTTATTATAACAAGTATGAAATCTTAACTTCTTCATAATATCCATAATACCTTGAACATTAGGCACTTTATTAAATTTCTGCTTTAATCGTTCTATTATTTCCTCCTTAGTCAATCTATCCTTATCATCTCCTGTATTTACTATTATATCCTCTACATAATTTTGAATTCCTAAATTACTCTCAGCAATTGCCTCTTTTTCCTTATCAAAATCATTAGGAGGTTTAGGCATACCTCCAATAATAACCTTATTAGCGTAATCCATTAGTATATATAAGAGACTGTCCCTTTTATCAAATAGTTTTTTTGTAAAATCCAAGTCAGCAACGAATTTCTGCGTTGATGGATTATCTTTTTTATACTTACCCTTAGTGTCAAATTCACTATCAAATTGTAAATGTTTATATCTTCTTAATACACCTTCATCTAATTTATCAAATACAGGTGTATAATTACTTAATAAAAATGCCTTAGCATTACAAGGAACATTACTAGAAGTGCTAAATAATACCTCATTATTAATAGGTTTACCATCACCTATTTCCTTAAACATCTTACCACAAATTTTTGCTTTATCATCCATTTCATTCATATATGCAATTCTGCATTCTCCTAATGTAGGGACAAATTTATGTTTATTTTTGAAATCAGCATCAATTAAATTACTATCTATTTTTTTGACATATTGTGGGAAGCATTCTCCTAGTGTCTCAAATATAGCAGATTTACCATTACCTGCATATTGACCTACGCATAAATAGAATTCTTGGTATTTTTCACTATCACCTGTTAAGGCATATCCTAATATAGATAATAAATATTCTAAATGTTGTTGATTACAATTACATATTTTTAATAATTCATCCTTAATCCATTTAATATCATTATCATTTATATTTAAATTCTTATCATAAGGAAAATCTAGGGTCTTAGTTAGATAATCACTTGGATAAATCCCATAAGTAAATGTTTGCGTTCTTAAATCATATATACCATTACTAAATGCTAATTTAAATACATTTTTGTTTAATTTTAAATGGAAATCATCATCTAGTAGAAATTTAGTTAAATTTTCTGTAATTTGTTTAGACATAGATGATTTATCAATATTAAGAAATCCACTATCTAATTCACTAAGTTCATCATCATAATATTTTCTAGTCTTAGTATCATCTATTGATAATTCCTGTTTCTTCTTATATAGTTCATTTTGTGAATTTGTTAAACCACGTCTTAATATTTTAGTTATATATGGTAATGGTTTTTTTTTCTTATCTGTGCTCCATAAATTATTCTCCTCTAATACATACCAACATCCACCACAATATTTAATTGTATGCTTTAAATATTTTGATGCTTTTTCAGCAATAACATAAGAATTCCTATATTCTTTTAGGTAAAAATCACTATATAAATTAGTCATATATTTTTTATTTTTATATACTACATAATCATTTAGTTTTTTCTCTACTACTTCATTATCTATTTCACCTAATACAAATTTAGTAGGCATAGGTTTAATAGACCATTTAACACCATAATGTTTAGTAATTTTATTTAATTTATCTAGTGAAATTTCCTGACTAGAATTAAACCCATCAAACATATATGTCATAATCTTATCACGGTCTAACTGACTAATTGTTTCTAATACAATCTTCGCCTCAAAATAAAAATAAATATGACAATATTGACTACTAATAGGATTTTTCTTATCATCTAAATTATCAATATTTATTAAATCCTTATAAATCGTTATTAATTTTTTTTTATTTGAATTAAACTGATTGATAATATTATTTATTTCTTCTATTTTACATTGATAAGGATTATCTTGATTACATCTAGAATTCATATAATCTTTATTTATTTCTAATAATTCATATTTTTCATATAACATATCCTTATTATTGACAAAATATTCAATATAATCATAAGGTAATTTATTTTTTTTTGATAAATATAACATAACACTATAAGTAGAAGATTTTATATCATAATCATAACAATCTTGTAAAATAAAATTTCTAATATCACCTTTTAAAAATTGTATAGGATTATAAAATCTGTTATTAGATTTTTTAATATAATTTATTTTAACTGTTGAACTTCCATTAGCAATATATTCTGCGAGTACATTTTGTCGTTGTATTTGTTGTTCTCTTGTATCAGCAAGTTCTTCTAATGGTAGTGAATATAAATATTTAATATTATCTAAATTTAATTTTACATTGAAATTTATTTCGTTTATCATATTATTATCAATTATTTTTTTTTGAGATTTGGACTTCATTATATTATATTATAATATTTTTTTTAAATATTTTTAATTATATAAATAAAATAATCAATTTTAAAAAAAAATAAAATTTAAATATAATCTTATTCAATAGTCTCTAAATTATTAATAAATGGTAAGATGTCCTCTATATTTTTAATATTTTGATAGTTTTTAGAATATATATCCATATCATTTGCATCCTTATAAATCTTATCTACATAGTGGTTTCTAAGGAAATTTTTAATATCTAATACCTTTTTAATTCTATGGAAATTACTAGTAAATAATTCATATTCCTCAGGTTTTACTACAATATTAAATTTTTTTCTATAATATCTAATCTTTGCATATTTATTAGTGCGTTTCCTACGAGCATCCAACATAGCGTCTTTACTATCATAATAAGTGCTATCATAAATGTTGTATAATTTTGCTGGCATTTTATATATATATATAGTAATATTTTTTTTTTAAATATTTTACTTAAATATAAATAAAAAAATAATAAAATAATTTTCTTAAAATAAATTAATTTAATTATTATATGCCATACCATACTAAAAAAAAAGTAGTTAGTAAAAAAATGACAGTTGGTGAGAAGTTCAAAGAACATAAAAAACACCATAGTACTAAGCATATTAAATTAATGAAGGCATTAATGAAGAGTGGAATGTCGTTTGGTAAAAGTCATAATTTAGTTGTGAAATTTATTAAATAAACTTTTTCTTAAAAAGTTTGTTTATTAGAATCCATTAAGTCTTAATCTATCCTTTAATGATAAATTAGATGTATAATCAGGTTTTTTTGCAACAGGTGTTGATTTAGGTTTTCTCTTAACTATTACTTGTTCTTCTTCATCACTACTATCTGTTTCATATATAACCTTAGGTGGTTTTTTTTTCTTAGGAGGTGATTTTTTAGGTTTTTTAATTACTACTGGTTTAACCTCCTCTTCATCAGTATCAGGAGCGTCTAACCATTCAGTAAAATCCTCTAATTCATCATCAACCTCTTCTTCAACAGGAGGTAATGGTTTAGGTTTTTTATTATATTGTCGTTTGGGTTTAGGTGGGTCTATATAGGTAACTTCTAAATCTTTTTTTTTTGGTTGTCCGACACCATTTTTTTTATTTGCCTCCTTAAAAGGGTCATAATCTGCCTTTTGTACTACTACATTAGTAGCAGTGTCCTCCTCCTGAACTTTTGGTGCTTTATCTGTTTTGACATTAAATCCTTTATTATAATCTTTTATTTCTTGTTTTTCTTCTTTTGTTAATTTATTTTTTTCTTTTTCTTTTTTTTTATTAGCAAGATTTTCTTGTCTTTTTTGTCTCGCTTTCTCGAATGCATCAATCTGTGCTTGACTACGAGGTTTTTTTGGTTTCTCAACAGTGGATTTATTCTCAACCATTATATTTATACTAATATAAAAAAAATTCTAAATATAACTTATTCAAATTTAATTGTATAGTGTTGATTTTTAGTGAATGTAATTCTATTAGAATCGGCGACAACCATTTTCTTCTCCAAATAATTTATATCGCTATTTATCTTTTGGTAATCCTTTGCTTTTAGTGATTTACCACACATTTTCCTCGCATAAGTATATAACATAAATTCGTCCATTTTTGAAAAAGGATATTTTTTTTTAAGCAAATTCATTAATCCAAAATAGTTCTTCTCCTTAATAAGTTGTTTCTCATAGAATCCTATATCAGTATCTTCACCTACATTTAAATTAGTTTTTTCAAATAATTTTTCTATTTCGTCTTCACTTAATTCTATTTTTTCACTTGTTTTTTTATTTTCTAATTTACCAACTAAATTAATAGGGACTTTATTAGAATAATAATCAAATACTTTATAAGATTCAGGTTTATCTAAATTAATTAATTCTTTTTCAACACATTCGTGTATTTTCTTATCCTTCATTAATATTATATTAGATATTTTATTTAGCAATTATGCGAAGTATATTCACATTCAAATCTTAATCTTAAATGATAATGATTACCATTAGTTTGTAAATCTATTTCTCCACCACTAACATTCATTAATGATATAGTAGTTTCGTCAGGAATACTACTAATTTGTATTGGTGTATTAGGAGCATAGAATTCTACATTATCTAATTTCTCAATAACATTATTACTTGCATCTCTATAAATTGGTCTGGAACATTGCCCTATTGTTCGTGCTGAACCTTTGGTTATAACTGATAAACTATTTTTTTGATAAAATCCACTTGCCTGAATTAAAACAGTATTAACATTTAAATTAAATAAGTCAGCATTAAATGCGTCGCAATACATAGTTATTTTATCATAACCAGTCATTCGTTTATTAGGTATATTTAATCTAAATGTAGCAGTGGTTTTATTACCACTATCAATTTCATTATTAGTTAATTGAACTGTGAATGTATCTGTTATAGTTTTCATTATATATATTAATATATTTTATTTTTAATTTATAATTTTTGAATTTTTTTAATTAATGCTTTCTTTGCCATATTCTTACCTACTTTACCTACACCCTTTGCCACTTTCATACCAACTGATTTACCTAATGCCACAACTTTTTTCTTTTTCTTATCTGCTAAACCAATTAAGGTCTTACCTTTTGATACAATATCACCTTTAACTTTCATTAATTTTTTCTTTAAATCCGCCTCAACTTTTTTCTTCTTCTTCTCCAACATACTTTTTAGACTGCCAACCTTCATACCAATTTTAAGTTTCATTATATATATATCAAATATATTATTTTTTATTTATTTTTTTTTTTTCCATTTCCATTAGTCTTTTTTTTTGTTTTAGGAATTGCTCGTCTAACAGTCCCTGCTTCTATTTTTCTCTTTAATCTTTGCTGGTTTAATATATGGTTACTATCTCTAAATATAGGATAATATTTACTTCTAATACCACTAAGAAAACTAAATCTTTCGCTTATAGGTTTATTCATATAATTATATATATATATTATTTCTAATTAGAATTTAATTGAGATTGTAAATTTGATATTAAATTAGATTGGGTTAATAGTTGTTCTTGTAATGTAGATATTGTTGAATCTAATGTTTCTACTTTATTTAATAAATATTGAACTGTTTTGGTTAAATCAGGAACTACCATTTTCATATCTAATGTTTTAGTTGTTTCCTCCTCAGCATTATTTGAATTAATTGTTCTTGTTGTTTGTGGTAATATCGGTTTCATATCCTCCCAAATAAATCCTTTTCTAATATTACAATTATCACTATCCGCTTGGTCGTGTTCGTCCCAATATTGTTCTATATATTCAAATGATACAGGATTAATATTTTTAATTATATTGATAGATTCACTCTCTACTAAATCATTAATATTTTTCTTATAATCTCTACTACTATGTGCGTTTTGACCGTCATTAGAAGCAAATTTAACAGTGCTACCATTATATACTACTAAATTTGTATCGCTTTGAAACGCTAAACGAAGAGTAGAAGAATTAAAAAAATTATGATTAGTTGCGCTTGTTTTAATTTCACCTACATTGCTAATTAAAAATTGGTCGTTTGTAAATCGTTTTATAACTGCTTGGTCGTTGTTACTACTTCCGCATTTTAATGCTAATTCACAATCACCACTATCGCTATGAATTATCGCTTTACAAAAAGTAGTATTCCTAACTGTGAATGTATCATTAGCGTCTTGTTGTAATACAGCACTATTACGAATAACAGATAATTTATTATATACTTCAACTGAACCCTTAGCGTCTGCTGTCCTTGGGGAAACTCCAAATGTTTGTAAATTTACTTTATTAGTAGATTGCGTATTAGTATTTGATAGTCTAACACCACTAAAACCACCTAAGTCAGTGCCGTTTATAGCAGGTGCTGTGCTGTCGTTTTTATATCTAACATAAAATGCGTCGTTAGTATGTAAATAAATTGGTCTATCATTTGAGGTAGTAGAGTTCATAAAAAGCGGTCTTAAAATCTCTATTTTTGCTTCATACAATTTCATTAAATCTGTGCCTGAACCGTTAGTTGATTTAAAATAATGGGCGACTTGACTTCCACTACCACCACCAGCATATTCTAAACCATTAAAATCAGTTCCATTATTCATTTTAATAAAATGATTTGTATTATCTGTTTGAAAATTTATTTGATTATCATTCATATCAATAGGTTTTTTTATTTCTACTTTTGTTAAATCTCCTGTAATAATATCTGTTAGTGATACACTCGATGACCCTGCTTGTAATTGAAATATTCCATTATCTAATAATAATCTACTTGTGCCGTCATTTGTATCTTGATATGCTTTAAAATGAATTGCCCCTGCTTTTGTTAAGCAGTCCCATTTATTATTACTACTACTATATACCATTCTTGCTCTTTCAGCACCATTGTTTGTAAAAAATAATTTACTTTCATATGCTGTAGAATTTCCACTTACTATACTTAAAACACAATTACTTGTTGAATTTTTAATTGTAAATGTCGGTGTTTCTATTGTTGGATTAGTAGCGATTTCTAAATATCCATTACCACTATTTAATCCATTTCTTGTTAGAATTGGTGTTAATTTATTATTACTATCTATACCTACTATATCATCAAAAACAAAACTTTTTGAGGTATCCTTAACTATAAATTGTTGATTTGAATTATTTAAAGTTAATACATTAGCATTATAACCATTAATACTTGTTATTCCAGTAATTACAGCGTCTAAATTTAAGGATATATTACCACTGCTTTCTGTTTTACTTATATTAGTTCCACCTAATATAGTCGCTTGAACTGCTGTATTAATAGTTGCTTGTGTAGTAGGAACTATTAATCCACTCGCATTTGCTGTTAAAAATGTGCCGTTAGCGAAACCACCAACAGAATTATCTTTAACTAAAAATTGACTTCCAGCAGAAGATATATCATTACTAATAGTGAAACCATTTATATTAGTCATACCTGTTAAAGCACTATCTAAATTGAAAGTGGTTGTTACACCTCCACCGATTATTGTGTTTGTTGTTTTAGTTATATTAGTTCCAGCAAATATAGTCGCCATAACTGCTGTATTAATACTCACTTGTGTAGTAGGAACTATTAAACCACTGGCATTTGCTGTTAAAAATGTGCCGTCAGCAAATCCACCAACTGAATTATCTTTTAATAGAAATTGATTACCTGCTGACGATATATTAGTTACTAATGAAAAAGCATTAATACTTGTCATTCCACCAATTACAGCGTCTAAATTTAATGAAGTCCCATTAATATCAGTAGTTTTATTTAAATTAGTTCCAGCATTAATCTCAACAGAACTACTTGCTATACTGATAGTTCCGTCGCCATTTGTAATAGTTATATTATCACCAGCGGTTAATCTGTTAGTAGTATAATTACCAACTGAATTTCCTATTAATAGATTCCCTGTTGATACATTTGCATCAAAAGCATATTTAGTTTTTATATCTGCTATATCAGTTTCTGCTGTATCTATGGTACTTAATCCAGTTAAAGTTCTATTTTGAAATCCTGACAAATTAGTCAAAACTCGTCCTGACATATATATATAATAAAATATTATTAATTTAATTTTATTACATTTAATATAAAATATGGAAGCATCAGCGATTATAGCAATTATATCTGTTTCTGCTACTGCGGGTGGTGCATTTATTACTGCATTATTTCACTCCTTATCACTTAGTAGATGTAGTGAAATAGATTGTTTTTGTTTTAAATGTAAAAGACAAGTACTAAGTGAAGATACATATAATGAACAATCTAATAAAGAAAATAATAATAATATAGAATTACAAGATATAGTTAGTCCAAGTATTAGTTTTAATGAAGAATAATGTGGCACCGTGGCACCGTGGCACCTAGTTTTTTAAAGTTCGTATTAGGGGGTCATAATTTTTGGAGTGAAAAAGTAGGTGCCAACGTGCCAAGGTGCCATTTTGAATATTAAATATTAATTAAATATTAATTAAATATTAATTAAATTATAATTAAATTTAATTTGTTTATAATTCATTTTTTTTTTCTAATATTAATTATACCAATATGAACCCAGACCAGGTAAAGTATTCTACAAGTCCAAATGAAGCGACCCCAGCAGAAGCAGAAAATGTTATTTTCCGTGCTGAACTAAATGAATATAACCCAGACTCTAATAAATTCATTAGAATTAATCTCCCTGTGCAGGATAAAGCATTTGTTGATTTCGGTGATACCACATTATCCCTTAAATTAACTAACCGTTGTTTCAATTCTAGTTCAGCAGGTAGCAGTCCTTTTGCTGGTGCTTGTAAAACCCAATTAACTAATTTAATCAAATCTGTATCCATACTAAATTCTCAAGGAGAACAGATTGAATATATTAATAACTATAATTTAATCACAAATATTGTTGAAGACTATACTATGGGAACTAATCATAAAGCAGGTGTTGCCCATATTTTATCTGGTGGTAGTCCTGATGGTGACCCTAGTAGTGCTACACCTATTACTGGTGTAAATGCTACAAGTGAAGGTGATGGTGGTGATAAAATTTTAGTTGATGGTTTAATGACTGGATTTACTAGCGGTCAGTATCTCCAACCATTAGGATTCCTTGTAGGTGGTAGTGGTTGCTCAATCGTTCTTGAATTAGAAGACCCTAATGTCGCATTACAAGTTGCTGATAAGACAAATATGACTATGAAATATAGAGTTAATGATGTTCAACTTAGGGCAAAAGTTATCCGTTTCAACAGTGCTTTCAATGACGCTTTTGAGGCATCTATGGCGGAGGCAGGTGAAGTTGGTATCAACTATATCTCGCAGACCTATTTACATAATCAAGGTTCATTAAACAGTGGAGTTAGTGGTCTCCAAAATGTTAATTTCAGTCCTAATCCACGTAGTGCTATTTATATCCTTGCATCTATGCGTAAAGAAGCAAATGTCACTGACCCTCAGGAATTCTCACTAGGTTGTCGTGCCTCTGCTACTTGTAATCAATATACCTTCGAGGTGAATGGTCGTCAAATGCCTTCTCAACCAATTGACCTTGCTACTGATAATGTAGCACAGGGTTATGCTAATGTATTAGATTGCTTTGGACAGATTAATAATATGGCACATAACACCCTAATCACTGCTGGAACAGCAAGAACTCTTTTCTACTCGGCAACAGAAGCAACTGATTCTAAATTCGTTGCTGGTATTACTCTTGAAGATTTCAACAGCAGTACTAACAATGTATATTCAGGTATGAATTTATCTAATGTTGGAACACTAGCATTCCGTCCTAAATTAGCAGGGTCTCTTTCCGCCGCTTACCGAGTTGATTTTATTACTGCTTGTAATATATCCTTCCATTATACTATTGATGGACGTTGCTATTCAGTCAAATAAATTTAAAAAAAATTTAAAAATAAAATATATTTAATATATATAATGAATTCAGTTGATGGTGGCAGACCTGCACAACTTGAACTAGGTGAAGCAATTAAACTTGGACGATTAGGCGAACAAAAATATTATTCAACACAACCTGTTTCTAACCCAGTAGTTAAAGGAGATGTAGTAGTTAAAAAAAATTATCCATACAAATATAGATATGCACGATAGATTAATAAATAAATAAATATAACTTTTTTTTTATCTAATAAATATATGAAGAAGTATATATTAGAAAAGTCTAATAGAAAAGATAAAAAATTAATGGTGAAGAATGGCAAGACGATTCATTTTGGGGCAAAGGGATATACTGATTACACTATAAACAAAAATCCTAATAAAAAAAAAAATTATATAAAACGTCATAGGGTTCGTGAGGATTTTAATAATTTAAATTCGGCAGGTGCGTGGGCGAAAAATATATTATGGAATCAAAAGACTATACCAGCAAGTATTAAAAAAATGGAAAATAGATTCAATATAAATATTATTAATAAAATAAAAAAATAAATAAAATATATTATAATTAATATATGTCAGCATTAATAGCAAGTGTAGCACGAGGTGGTGCGATTAAAGGATTTTTTCAAAAAGGTATAAAGGAATTAGCACCAAAAGCAATAAAGGGATTAAAAACAATAGGTATAAGAAGTATTAGAGGTTTAAAATCAACATTAGGAAAAACAAAGGCATTACCTAAGGCGGTTTCCGAGGGTGTTAGAGCAAGTAGACATTTAGCACTATTAGAACCTAATTTAACTGCTGGGGGTCAATTTGCTATGATAATGGAAACCATAGCAGACGATTTAGATATTGCTGGTATGAGGGCAAGAAATAAAGACGCATTAGAACGAGTTGCTAAAAGATTAACAAGGGCATTAAATAATAATGCTTCACGAGAGGCATTAGTAAATATGTTGGATAATGCACGAGCAAATGAAACAGTAGGTCAAATGGCACAACGCTATGCTAAAACAGGAGCAAAAAATGTTAAAAATTTTTTAACTGGATTAGTTCAAGAAGGAGGTGAGAATTTAGTAGTAGATAAGGTTGGTGATACTATGTTAAAAGCAGTAGCAGGTGCGGTAGCAGGTGGTGCTGGTGGGATTGCTGGTGTAAAATTAGCAAATAAAAATAAAAAAAAAAAATAAATATAATATATAATCATATATGTCAGCATTTTTAAGTGGAATATTAAAGTCAATATTTAAAGGGAGTGGAGCAAAGGGTATTAAGAGTATTGCTCCGGCGGTTATTAGAGGAGTCAAGGCAACAGCACCAAAAACAATAAGAGGCGTTAAAGCAGGAGCAAGTGCTTTGGCAAAAGCGAAATTTTTAGCACAACCATTAGGGAAAGTAGCAAAAGTAGCAACACCAGCAGTATCAAGGGCAGGATTATTTCCACCAAAAGAGGCGGTAAGCACAGCAGGGAAACAAATAGTTAAATCTGCTGGTAGTAGAGCAAA
>VMHT01098989.1_pt1 | contig 24005 bp, 32 predicted proteins | sample 4693611 | NCBI WGS metagenome assembly VMHT01 (sample SAMN12280063, study PRJNA550983) | marine metagenome | isolation source: seawater sampled from same location over 5 years 0.02-0.2 micron viral filtrate | place: USA: collected off the coast of southern California halfway between the port... ...
ATGCCGTGATCCATTTACAAATGAACATTTGCAAACAGAACACAAGCCCAAGCCCCAATTATAAAGGCACGCAGGCGCATATGAGCTATTTTTTAACACGCATATATGCCCCTGCATGGGTCGGCCGGCTGTATGTGTACCCCACAAAAATATTTTCCAGGATTTCCAATTGAAAGTTTTAGACCAACTTTTTGACATGATGGCGAAGAAAAGAAAGACAGATCATGCTGTATCTGAGTGGACAGGCATTACAAGGGAAACGATTGCTTCCTGGAGGAAGAAAGGATCTTCTGCTATAACCAAGCTAGAAACTATAGTAGAGTATTTAGACTGTGATATTATAATTAAACAAAAGGAGAAAAAATGAAGAAATACAATGTTAGTCAAGCAAAAGAGCTTCCTGATGGTAAGACTAGATGGATTAGAGTTGGTATTGCATTTGAGAAAGATGGTAAACCGCCTCGTATAAAGCTCGACACGCTTCCAATTCCAAATAAGGATGGTGAGGTATGGTTAAGTTTATTTGAAGCCAATACAGAGCCATATCAAAAGAATAACAACGATAAAGAGGTAACAGTAGATGCATTGAAAGATGATCTGCCATTCTAATGAAAATAGAGATCACTAGAGATGGGTTAGTGATTGGTAAAGGCAGGCCACGCTTTACAAGATCTGGTCATGTCTTTACCCCAGCTAAGACAAAGAAGTATGAGGATTCTTTGAAAGCTTTGGCGCAAGCTGAAATGGATCGAAGAAACCTTGATGTTATAGACTGTGGATGCTCTATGGTTATTTTTGCCAGCTTTGAGATTCCAAAATCTTGGACAAAGAAAAAAAGAGAATTAGCGCAAAATAACTTAATAACGCCAAAAAAGCCTGATATTGATAATATTGCTAAAGCTGTACTGGATGCTTTTAACAAAGTGATTTATGTTGATGATAGTTTGGTCAGCTCACTTAATGTTGTCAAGGTATATGGTAACCCATATTTAAAAGTAACAATAATCAAAGATTAAGGGGATGAGATGTTTGATAAAATATTTGATGCTATGTGTGAAATACAATTGGATTGGTTTCATAAATTGTTAATTGCAACGAATTTAGTTGCGTTATTTTGTTTTCCGTTGTTGGTGGAGAAAACGTATGAGCTGGTTGCTGTAAAAAAGTATTTGCTTTCAGAGGAATATATAAGTAAAAATAGAGATAATACATATGAGGAGTTAAAGGTTTATGATAAGTAATGACGAAGAATACAACAATGTTTTAGATTATGCTTACAAGATGGGGTTATGTCCAAAATGTAGAGCAATACTAGAATTGTTAAAAGAAAACGTTTATGAGTGTCGAGAATGTGATATAAGGGTGAGTGACTGTGGCAAGAACGAGTAGTAAAAGGCCACCTATTGCTAGATTTGGAGGTGTCAGAAATGTTCAAAGAAGAATATCAAGATCTGAAACTTTGGTTAGGCACAAAGAAGATGTAGCAAGTGAGCTAATTGCTATAGGCACTTCTAATATTACAGATATAATAAACTTAGATGGCACTATAAAGCCTATTGAAGAGATACCGGAACACGCTTTGAGAACAATAAAAAAGCTAACAGTAACAAAAGATGGCAGCATTTCCATTGAACTGCATGATAAAGTTTCTGTGTTGCGTATAATGGCCAAAGCATCCGGCATGCTTGATAATCCTGAGAATGAAGATAAACCTAGCATTGTTGGGATTAACTTACAATCGCCAGAGGTTATTGAGGTAGATGAAGGCTAAATGCTGGTACTGTCAGTATTTTGACTTTGAAAAGTCATTAGAAAAAACGTATTGCGCATTTCATAAAAAGTTTGTTCGGACTGATTGTGATAACTTTGTGCGTGAGCCTGGATCTGATGATAATTTAGATTATGATGAAATGAGGGAAATATATGGGTCGAAGGAGTAGACATGATCTTGATTTTTTACACAGCGCAACTACTGCTGACATAAATGAGTTTTTAGACAATGTCTTAGGAAAACAGTATTGTAGAAGATGCAATGGTAAAATAGATCAAACAACAGTTAAGTATGCTGGTATGAGGGATAAAAATTATTGTTATAAATGCTGGAGCGTTTGTTATGGTAGAGATCAACAGTAAGCAAATTGATGGTGATCATTATAAAAAATTAAAAATACAAGTGTGGGATTTTATAATTCAAAATAATTTGCCGTTTTGTGAAGGGAATATTATAAAATATATTTGTCGCTACAAATCAAAGGGCAAAGTGACTGATCTTGAAAAAGCAAAGCACTATTTAGAAAAATTAATCGAGGTTCATAGTAATGAGTGAAACACCATCTCTTAATTTAAATTTTAGTAAAAGTCCAACTGTTTGGAAGTTTTTACAAAGCAAGGGTTTTGTGCGTGGAATACTTGGGCCAGTTGGATCTGGCAAGTCATATGCGTGTGCTGCTGAGATTATGTTGCGAGCTGTACAACAAAAGCCTTCACCTAGAGATGGTATTAAATATTCCAGATTTGTTGTGGTAAGAAATACATATCCTGAATTAAGAACAACAACAATTAAGACCTGGCAAGAATTATTTCCTGAAGCAGTCTGGGGTGGTATGAGGTGGCAGCCACCAATAACACATCATCTAAAGTTACCAAGCAGAGGAGATGCTGCTGGAATAGATTGTGAAGTTATATTCTTAGCACTTGATACGCCACAAAGTGTTCGTAAATTATTATCTTTAGAGATAACAGGTGCATGGTGTAATGAGGCTAGAGAATTACCAAAGGCTGTTATTGATGGGCTAACCCATAGGGTAGGCCGATATCCAAGTAAAGCTGATGGTGGGCCAAGCTGGTATGGGATATGGATGGACACAAACCCACCGGACAATGATCATTGGTGGCATAACTTGGCAGAGAAAACTCCCATTAAAGGGCAATTTGCTTGGAACTTTTATAAACAGCCAGGTGGCGTAGTTGAGGTTTTAAAAAACAAGTTGCCAAAAAGCCCTGAAGCAAATGGCTGTATTTTTTCTGGTGGCAAATGGTGGCAAGAAAATACAAAAGCAGAAAACAAAGAAAACTTACCTAACGGATATTATCAGCAGTTGCTTGGTGGTAAAAACTTAGATTGGATTCGTTGTTATGCTGAAGGTAAATATACTTTCGTTCAAGAAGGTAGACCAGTATGGCCTGAATATGATGATGATATCATGAGTGGTGATACAAGTTTAGACCCATATTATCCTGTTCAAATAGGAGTTGACTTTGGTTTAACTCCAGCAGCTGTTTTTGGGCAAAGAACAACAACAGGCGCATGGAAGATTATAGATGAGATTGTAACCTTTGATATGGGATTAGAGCGTTTTGGTAGAGAGCTGATGGCCAGGATTGCAGAGCGATATAATAAACATGATATATTAATCTGGGGTGACCCAGCTGGTAACAAACGAGATGAGATTTATGAGGTAACAGCTTTTGATCATTTAAGATCTCTTGGGTTTAAAGCGCAGCCAACAGATACTAACGCCTTTCAAGTTAGAAGAGAAGCCGGCGCATCCCCAATGAATAGGCTTGTAAGTGGTAAGCCAGGTATTATAGTTGACAAAACTTGTTTACGTTTACGTAAAAGCTTATCTGGAGGCTATTTTTTTAAAAGACAAAGCATGGGAGCTGGTCAAGAGCGATACAAAGACACGCCGGTAAAGAATGAACATTCGCATATTGGTGATGCTTTTGGGTATCTAATGTTAGGTGGTGGCGAGCAAACACGCTTGCGTAGAGGTAAATACAGGAACGTTTCACGTGAAACCTTTACAGCTAACACAGATTTTGAGATTTTCTAATGATACAAATAGCAAGAATAAAAACATCAGCGCAACAACAGATTGTGCCGTTTCAGCCTAATCATTTAAATTTAATTGATTTTAGAAAACATGAATTAGATAACATAGAGAGTATTCCTGATTATCTAGCTTATGTAATTAATAATTCTCTTGAGGATCTTACTTGGACAGGTATAGCAAAAGGAAAGGTTATCTGTATTTTTGGGGTTAGGCCAATGTGGACAGGTGTTGCTGAAGCGTGGCTACTTACAGGGCATGGTATTGAGCAAAATGCGATATCATTAGTAAAGGGGGCAAGGATATTGCTAAGTGATTCTATTGAAGAATTTGGCTTGAAAAGATTACAAATAGCTGTTAGAGTTTCAAATGAAACTGCCTTTAAATTTGCTCAATCGCTGCATTTTAAAGTTGAATCTAAGATGAAGAAATTTGGGCCTGAAGGTGAAGATTATTATTTAATGACAAGGATATCGTAATATGGGTGGACTATTTTCAAAACCGGCAGCTCCAGCTCCACCACCAAAACCTGTTCAAAAGGTGCAGAAAAAAGAAGAGGAAAAGGTGGAGAAGCAAATGATTGAAGAAGAAAAGAAGATTCAAGCAAGAAAAGCTGCAAGAAGAACAGGTGGCTTAAGAATGTTGACTTCGCCTGTAAGGGTAGCCGAGCAAGAGCAAAAAACAAAGCTTGGTGGTGGATCTACTTTAACATAACAAAGATTGGCCTTGAGATTACGCCCTCCAGAACTCACACTTGTGTCTTGGGGTCAATTTTTTTTTAAAAATTAAATGACACTTAAAAAACATCAGAACAAAGAGGGTGGATTAAATCAAGCTGGCAGAGATCATTATAAAAAAACAGAGGGATTAAATTTAAAAAGACCTGTCAAAAAAACTCCGTCAAAAGATTCTGATGCCTTTTGGAGAAAAGTTTCTTTTGCTTGTAGGTTCAGCAAAATGAAAGCAGCAGAGTATGACAAAGATGGTAAACCTACACGTTATTTATTAGCATTGCGTGCATGGGGATTTAGAAATAGAGCAGCAGCTAGAGCATTTTGTGAAAAACATAAAGGAACAAGGAAAAAATAATGCCAAAACTATTAAATCTAAAAGATCCGTCATGGGTTAAAAGAGCATTAGATTCAGATAGTCCTGTGCTTAAAGATGAAAGTGGAGAGCATAAGATATTATCTACATCACGAGAATACAAAGGTAAAGAGATTTTGTTTCCTTTAATTAGGATGAAAATGGGCAGATTGGTAAAGATGGATGAAGATGATGCCTATCGTGAAAGTATAAGGAGAAAAGACTTTATTAGTTTTGATAGTCCAGCTGAAGCAACAAAGTATTCAAAAGATTTAAGCAAGAGAATCGGTATAGCCAGAAAAGGAAAGTAAATGCCAAAATTAAATGTAACAAGTATCATGGAGAGAGAGGCAAAAGCACAGGCACGCAAGGATGAGTGGCGTTCTATTTATGAAGATTGTTACGAGTTTGCTTTGCCACAAAGAAATTTATATTCAGGATTTTACGAAGGCAAAGTTGCTGGCAAAAACAAGATGGCTAGAGTATTTGATTCTACAGCAATTCACGCTACGCAAAGATTTGCGAATAGACTGCAAGCTGGGTTATTTCCACCATACAAACAATGGGCTAGGTTAGAGCCAGGATCAGGTATTCCTGATGAGCAAAAGTTACAAGCCCAAGAAGTATTAGATAAGTACACAGTTAGGGTTTTTGAATCATTGCGTCAAACAAATTTTGATTTAGCAATGGGAGAGTTTCTTTTGGATCTTGCTGTTGGCACAGGTGTTATGATGATTACTCCAGGAGATGAAACAACGCCAATAAGATTTAATGCTATTCCTCAATACTTAGTTGCTATTGAAGAAGGTGGATATGGGAATATTGACAATGTCTATAGGAAGCTAAGGCTTAAAGCAGAATCAATAATGATAGAGTTTCCTGATGCCAAAATAAATGCTGAATTACAAAAGGTTATAGATCAAGCTCCAAGTAAAGAAGTTGATTTAGTTGACGCCGTTATTTATGATCCTGATATAGGTAGGTTTCATTATCATGTGATATGGCCGGCCAAAAAGACAGAGATTGTATACAGGGAGATGAAGTCAAGTCCATTTATAGTTTCAAGATACATGAAAGTAGCTGGAGAGGTTTATGGTAGAGGTCCACTTGTAACGGCAATAAGTGATGTAAAAACTTTAAATAAAACTTTAGAGTTAGTATTAAAAAACGCAAGTCTAACAATTGCTGGGGTTTATACTGCTAGTGATGATGGAGTTTTAAATCCACAAAATGTAAAAATACAGCCTGGCAGTATTATTAGTGTTGCAAGAAATGGTGGGCCACAAGGGCCATCATTAACGCCATTGCCGAGAGCTGGTGATTTTAATGTGTCACAAATTGTTATGAATGACCTTAGGATGAATATTAAAAAAATCTTGATGGATGACACATTGCCTCCTGATAATATGAGCGCAAGATCTGCAACTGAAATTGCAGAGAGAACAAGAGAGTTGGCAACAAACTTAGGCTCTGCATTTGGTAGATTAATTAATGAAACTATGATTCCTATTGTTAGCAGAGTGCTATTTGTTTTAGATCAGCAAGGCATTATTGATATGCCTCTTAAAGTAAATGGAGTTGAGGTAAAGGTCACTCCGGTATCGCCATTAGCTCAAGCTCAGAAGCTACAAGAAGTAAATGATATAATTCAATATATGCAAATTGCAAATGCAACAGGCGCAACAGGTCAAGCTTCTTTAAATATTCCTAAAATATTGTCGTTTATTGCAGAACGATTAGGAGTAGATCAAAACCTATTAAATTCACCGGAAGAGCAACAAGCTATGATGCAACAGATGATGCAGATGCAACAACAGGCTGCAGCTCCAGGTCAGCCACCACAGGCGACAGATGGTGGAGCAGTTGAAGGCGCTATTCAATGATTGATAATGGATGGGATGGTTTGGTCCAAGATGACAAAAAACCAAACAAATTAAATGATTTAGATGTATTATATGGGCAAGTGTTTAAAACTCAGGAAGGGCAGAAAGTTTTAAATCATTTGAGGAGTATAACAATAGAGCAACCATCATGGAATCCTGGCGAAGATGCTAGCTATGGTTATGTAAGAACAGGCATGGCAGAAATTGTTAGGATGATTGAGAAAAGAATAGCAAGGAGTGAAAATGGCTGAAGAACAAGTGCAAGAACAAACTCAAGAAGAGCAAGCGTTAATTAATCCACAAAATGCAAAAGAAGATACACCAGAGGATGTAAAGGAAGAGCCTGTTCCTCTGCATGAAGATTCTGAAAAGAAATCAGAAGATCCTGTTGATTTTGCAGATGATGAAGCAATACCAAGACCTGATTATTATCCTGAAAAATTTTGGGATGAAGATGGGCCTGATGTTGAAAAGATGGCAAAGGCTTATGGAGAATTAGAAAAGAAGTTTAAAAATGGCGATCATAAAGCGCCTGAAGAGTATGATGTTTCCAACTTACAAGAGAAAGGCTTGGCTGATGATGATCAATCGTTATCTGTTTACAAAGAGTGGGCGAAAGAAAATGGTATTTCGCAATCTGCTTTTGAAGATCTTGCAAGTAAAATCCTTGCTGTTTCAAATGAGCAGCAAGATATTCAGGAGCAAGACTATAAATCTGAAATGAATAAGCTTGGCGAAAACGCTAAAGAAAAAATAGCAATGGCTGAAAGGTTGCTGTATAAAGCGCCAATGAATGATTCAGAGAAGGAGGCTTTATCGGCTTCATTAAATAGCGCAGATTCTATAAATGCTTTTCTTAAATATCATCAATCTATTACAAATGAGAACATTCCTATGAGGCCAGCTGTTGAAAATCAAGGTATGAATAAGGATGATTTAGAAAGCGCTGTATCAGATCCAAGATGGTTAAGTGACCCTGTATGGAGATCTCAGCAAGAGAAGAAGTGGTTTCAATCGCAACAATAATAAAAAATTCTCTTGAAAATACTATCAATAAGGTATATAACTACAATTGATGGCTAACCTTTTAGGCCCATCTATAGAGTGAAACTCTTGGTGGTAGATACATAATCTGCAAGTAAGCGCCCACTTTCATGGCTAACGCTTTGCGAAACTTATATTTTTAATTACAGGAGATTAACATGGCTCAAAATGTTACAAGTGCTTTTGTTGACCTGTTTGATACAGAAGTCAAGCAAGCATATCAAGGTGAGAGCGTTCTAAGAGGTACTATGCGATCACGCACAAATGTTCAAGGAAATACAGTAAAATTTCCAAAAATAGGTAAGGGTACAGCAACTGTCAGATTGCCACAGACAGATGTAACACCTTTAAATGTTACTTACTCACAAATTACTGCAACAATGACAGATTACATTGCTGCTGAATATTCTGATGTATTCCATCAATCTCATATCAACTTTGATGAGAGAAGAGAGCTAGTAGAAGTTGTATCAAAGTCTGTTGCTCGTAGAATGGATCAAATTTGTATTGACGCATTAAATGCTGCATCATCACCATCAACTGTTGCTACAAGTGTTGGTGGAGCTAGCTCAAACATGAATGTTGCAAAACTAAGAGCTGCAGCTAAAGCATTAAATACAAAAAATGTTCCAGCAGAAGGTAGATACTTATTAATGCACGCTAACAACTTAGATGCGTTACTAAGTGAAACTGAAACTACTTCAAGTGATTTTGCAGCAGTCAAAGCCCTTGTAAGGGGTGAGATAAGCACATTCATGGGATTCACTATTTTAACAATAGGTGATCGTGATGAAGGTGGTGTTCCAATCCCAAGTACAAGAAGTTGTTTTGCTTGGCATAAAGATTCTATGGGTTACGCAGAATCTATGTCGCAAAAATCAGAGGTTAATTATATACCTGAGAAAACATCTTTTTTAGTAAGCTCTATGTTTAGTGCTGGAGCAGTTGCTATTGATGACGAAGGTATCGTTAAAATTTCTTGTACTGAATAAGGAGAATATATATGGCTTTCGATAAAACAAACTTTACTGTTTACGGAGCATCAAAGGCTGGAGATGTGCAATCCTTATATGGATACGCAACAACAGACACTATTGCTACTGTAAACACAGAGGGTTATTTTAATGATCTTTCTGATACATTATCAGTTGGTGATGTTATTTTATGTAGAACATCAACTGGTGGCACACAAGCCTTAACATGGGTTTATGTTGCAAGTAATGCTTCAGGAGTTGTTGATGTGACTGATGGTCTTACAATTACAGCAACTGACTCAGACTAAAATAACTTTGTTATTAAAACCAACAACAAGGGTAGTTCACAGCTACCCTTTTGTTTATCTAAAGGGGATTTATGGCTGCTGGTGATACCGATATTTCAATTTGCTCAGACGCTTTGATTATGATGGGCGCTGCTGCAATAAGTTCTTTTACTGAAGGAACGGATGCTGCTCAAGCGTGTGATAGATTATATCCTGATTTAAAAGATAGTGTGTTGTCAAGATATTCATGGAGCTGGAGTTACAAAAAGTTACAACTCGCTAGATTATCTACTGCGCCAATAAACGAGTGGGATTATGCGTATCAATTGCCAGGAGATATGCTTTCAGGTGTAAGAGCATTATTTGAAAGTGACAATGTTGGAGTAAAACCATTAAGATATGGTTGGGAAATATATGGCGATCAAGTCTTTACTAATTTTGAAGAAATATATATTGATTATCAATTTAGTGTAGATGAAAGTAAAATGCCAAATTATTTTGTGCATTTATTAAAAACAGCGTTAGCAGCAGAATTAGCAATGGTTATAACAGATCAAGTTACAAAAGCAGATTATTATAGGGGAATAGCTTTTGGCATGCCATCAGAAAACAATCGTGGTGGTTTATTTAGAGAATCTGTTAATATAGATAGTAGAGGCCAATTGCCACAGGTTATAGAGGATTATTCATTAATTGATGTAAGAGGATAGAATGACAAAGATCGTTCAATTCCAAACTAATTTTAGCGCCGGAGAGTTAGATCCGTTATTAAAAGCTCGTACTGATTTGCAGCAATATAAAAATGCTTTGGAGGAAGCGACGAATGTCACAGTCCAGCCTCAAGGTGGTGTTAGGCGTAGGGATGGCCTTAAGTTTATTTACAACTTTGGCGCTTCTTTTACTGATTTTAAAATTATTCCATTTGAGTATTCAACGAGTGATTCGTATACTTTAGTATTTGTAAATGACAGAATGTATATTTTTAAAGATTCTGTTTTGCAAACAAATATAAATAGTTCAGGAAATGATTATTTAGCATCAACAGGTGTTACGAGCGCAATGATCCCTGACCTAAACTTTACGCAAGCAATTGATACTTTAATTCTAGCACATGAAGATTTAGTTACAAAAAGAATAGTAAGAAACTCTGATACGAGCTGGACAATAAGTGATTTGCCTTTGACAAATATACCAAGACACGCTTATACAATCACAACGACAGCTGGGTCGTCTGTTGGATCTCATAATCATTTAGATGTAACAGGATCAACAGGAAATTTTACTGTTGAAGCGCATAATTCTGGTGGTGGTGCTTTAAATATTTTTACATCAGGTGCATCAACTTATATTGGTCAATATATAAATGTTAGTCCATTTGGAAGATTAAGAATTGTAGATAAAGTAAGTAACGCAAAATTAAAAGTTTATGCAGAAGTTCCTTTATTTAATGCTGATAATATTGATGATAGTGACTGGGAATTAGAAACAGGGTATGAAAACACCTGGAGCGCAACTAGAGGTTGGCCAAAGTCATCAACATTTCACGAAGGTAGATTATATTTTGGTGGAGCAAAGTCGAGGCCTAATACTATATGGGGGTCTAAAGTAGTTGACTATTTTAATTTTGATATTGGTACAGCGTTAGATGATGAAAGCGTTGAAGCTACAATAAATACTAGCCAATTAAATAGTATACATTTTTTACAGTCAGGTGTTGATTTGCAAATATTTACAACTGGTGGTGAATTTGTCGTTCAACAATCAGGGTCAGATCCAATTACGCCATCAAACTTTTTAATTAAGCCACAGAGTAGAATTGGCAGTAAGCCTGGAGTGCCTATTGAAGATTTAAATGGTGCAACAATATTTGTGCAGCGACAAGGTAAATCGTTAATAAGTTTTCAGTTTTCAGATACCACAGCAAGTTATGGGTCAGCTCCATTGTCTGTGTTTAGTTCACATTTGCTTAAAGGGCCTAGTGACTTAGCAATTAGAAGAGCGTCATCAACTGATGAAACAGATCGTTTGTTTATAGTAAATGATGATGATGGCTCAATGACAGTTTACTCAATATTAGCAAGTCAAAATGTTATAGCCCCATCAAAGTTTACAACTGATGGATTATTTAAAGCTGTGGGTGTAGAAGTAGATAAAACATTTGTTATTGTTAGAAGAAATGTAAACGGAGCAAATAATTATTATTTAGAAAGATTTGATGGTACACTTACAACTGATAGCGCCACAACTGGTACAACAGGCGCTAATGTAGCTATGGAGCATTTAGCAAACAAAGGTGTGAAGGTTATAAGAGATGGCGTAGTGGAGGCTGATAAATTAGTTCCTAGCGTATCACCATATACAGTCGTATTTGATTCAGCTGCAACATCATCATTCGAGGTAGGATTAAGTTATGATGTTACAGTTAAAACAATGCCGGCAGAGCCAAATCTTGCTGGTGGATCTGTGCAAGGTATTAAAAAAAGAATTATACAAATAGATGCTTTGGTGTTTGAAACACAAAACATGACTATTAATAGTAAAGAAATAGCATTTAGAAATTTTGGGGAAAGCGTTTTGGATATTCCTGTGCAAGAATTTACAGGAACAAAAACAGCGCATGGTTTTTTAGGGTTTAGTTCTACAGGTCAGATTACAGTATCGCAGAGCGCACCTTTAAAAATGACATTATTAGGTTTAGAATATAGATTAAGCGTGGGGAATTAATATGGCACAAATTGCGTTCGCAGCAGTATCAGCTTTTGCTCAAGTAAGAGCTGGACAATCAGAAAATATGTATTATCAAGCTAAAGCTCAAGATGAGGAAATAGCCGCAAAATCTGAATCTTTAAAATTTAAAAAACAAGCAGTTCAACAATTAGTAAAAATGCAAGAAGTTATGGCCGCAACTGTGGCTAGAGCTGCTGCTGGTGGAGTTAATGCTTTGAGTGGATCAGCGTTAAACTTGCAAAATTATGCTGCAAAAGAAGGTAGAAAAGATTTTATTACTGCTATTGATAGCTCTCTTGTATCACAATCTATGGGTGATTACCAAGCAGATAATTATAGAAGAGCTGGGAAAAGAGCGAAACAAACTGCTTACTTATCTGCATTTGCTACTTTAGGTCAAGGCTATGTTAAACAACAAGACTTAGGATATGGTAATACCAATACAACTGGAATGAGTTAGGATATGGCAAAACTTGTAAGATATCAAGGTGGAGCAGTAGAAGCCCCAACAATAAGAAAGACACAGCAAGCTGCTTTATCAGAAGAGGCTAGAGGTTTTCAACAGATAGCTTCAAGTTTAGATCGTATGTCTAACTTTTTATATAGTCGTGGCATGGATCAAAAAGCTAAAAGAGAAAAACAGCAAGTTGAGCAATTGCAAGAAAATACTAGATATCAAGTTTCAGAGCTAATAAAAGAAAGAGGTTTTAAAGAAGTTTTAGAAATGAAAGGTGAGGGTCCGCCTGAAAACTTAGTTGAAAAATATCAGCAAACAATAGGTGGCCGGCTTTTAGTCATCGATGCAAAAGCGCATACAACAAAAAATGCAAAGTTTTTATATCAAGACGCTGTGGCAAACAACTTGTCACAACAAGAATTTAATAATAGTATTGATAGCTTGTCAGCAGCATATTTATCTGAGTATGGTAAATATATAGATCCTGAATTATATTTACAAGCAAGAACAGAAATTGCAGCATCTTTATCTCAATATAAAACTGATTTTAGCAAACACACGCAAAGTAAAATTTTTGAGCAAAAAAAAGTAGAAACTCTTGAATATGTTAGTGGGTTGTATGCTGACGTTAGAAACATTGCGAATGATCCGTTTACTTACGATCAACAACTTATTGATTTAAAGGTAAAAGATATAACAGACGCTTACGCAGCTATGAATTATTCTGCGGAAGATATTGAATCAGCAAAAATAAAAATATATGAAGAAGCTTTAATTGGAAGAATAAATGCACAATATAAAGGGATTAACTCATATAGTGGGAAAGTAAAATTTGTAGAAAATTTAGATAAAGATCCTACTGTTCTTGAAGCTTTTACAAGTAACCAAATTGACGATCTTAAGGCTTCATTATTAAAAAAAAATGAACATCAAATAAAAGTTATAAACTCAAAAATAACTGATGTTAAAAAAACTTTAAACGATAGTATTGATATTCTTAAAAATGATGGATCTTTTAGCGAATCTGGAATACAAGCTCTTGCAAGTCAAGTTAATATATTAATTGAAAACGCAGATGGTTTGCCTATTGATTTAACTCCAATAATTGGCATGTATGAAGATGTGGTTTTGTTTAACAATATAACTAATCAAACTAAAGGAGCAACTACAGATGAAATAAATGATAAACTGTTAGTTATAAGCCGGCAAGGCATACCTGGAAGAGGTGATGATGGCAGGCTGGATACGGATATTGAAGTTAAAGTAGTAAATTTTTTAGAAAAAAGAAGAAATGCTGTAGATACAAAATTGCAAAAAAATCCTTTAGATTATGCTCTTGCATCAGGGTTTCCCCTTACGCCATTAAATTTTGATGATCCTATTAATTTTATTCCAAAAGAAAGATTAGATGAAATATCTAATTTAAAAAATGAATATTTTGGTTATAAACCTAAAGTGTTTACAATAGCCGAGCAAAGAGCTATTAGTGAGGCCTATAGTCGCAATAATGTTCAAGATAAAATTACATTAGTTACAGCAATAGTAAAAAATGCAGGAGAATATGCAGATGTGGCAATTGAGCAAATAGCTGAAGAAAATCCTGAGTTAGCATCAATAGCTGCAATGGCTTTAACAATTGGGGATGGCACAAGCAAAGAATTGCTGCGAGATGCTTTTCTTGGCATGGAGGAAGCGGAAAAAGATCCAGAATTTGGCAAAAGAGCTTGGAGTTCTGAGGATGCAAATCCAATATTTGATAATGTTTTTGTAGCAGCATTTCCTGGTCAAAATGCAGCTCAAATAAATCAATACAGAAGAATAGCAAAGTTTATATACAAACGAAGATATGTGTCGGATGAAGAGTTTGATGATGAAAAATACAAAGACATCTTACAACAAATAACAGGAAATAGAATTGGCGAAGTTAGAGGTAAGATTACATATACTGGAGAATATTCAGAAAATAAATTAGCAGCAATGCTTGATATTTTAACAACAAAAAATTTAGAAGACATGGGTAATTCTAATTTTAATAATGATTTTGCAAAAAGAATTAGAGCAAGTGACAATATAAAAATTGAATCCGCAGATGAAGGTAATACTTATTATATATATGAATTAGTAGATGACCAAAAACATTTTTACTCAGATCGTAATGGTAAATATATTAAATTTAGGCCGGATGACTTTGAAGAATTTACTATTCAATATGATGAAACAATAGAGCGCACATTACCGGAAAAATTGCCATCAAGCGTGCCACCTAATATAATGTAAAAATTATGCCTTTATTTACAAAAAAAGCAGATGAATCAATATATAATTTTGAAGAAAAAACAACAAAGCCATTATTGTATGGAGGTTATGGTTTTGCGGAAAACTTTAAAGCTGCTAAAAAAAACTTTGAGAGTTTAGGGCTAAGTTCATCAAAAGCAAATTTATTAAATGAGCAATGGAAACCATTAATAGATGAAATACAAAGCAAACAAAATGTAACGTTTGCAAATCCAGCAAATAATCTAATAACAAATTTAAGTCCATTTTTAGAGATGGGTAAAGCATATTTTGACAAACCATTTGCTCATTCTAATTTTGGTGGACTGGTAAATGCTGCAAGTTTTGCTTATGAATATATTACTACAGATTATCAGCAACAATATAAAACAGATGCGCAAAAAATAATAGATCATATACGGAATAACAAAACATTATATCCGGATTATCAAGATATTACATTAGATTCAATAGAAGGTTTAGCAAAAGAACAAGCTGTATTAAACCATGAGCAATTTAAAGATGCTCAACAAAGATCATCAGGATTTTTAGCTGGCACAGGATCTTTTTTGGGTGATGTAACTGCTACTTTAAAAGATCCAGTAATACAGCAATCTATGTTATTGCCAGTAGGGTTTTATGCAAATACTTTAAAAACAATTATGCTTACAGAGGCTATGGTAGCTATGGGAGCTGAGGCCATATTGCAGCCAGGTGTTAAGAAATGGTACGAAGAAACAGGTTTAGAAGAATCTTATCCAGGTCTTTTGCAGTCTATTGTAACTGCCGGCGTTGGTGGAGCGTTGTTGCCAGCTGGTTTAAAAGGAGTAGAAGTATTTGCTAATTTAACAACTGCACAAATAAAAAAAGGCCTTGATCTTTTTTATGATAAAAAAATTACTGACAAAATTAAAAACAAAAATAAAGAATTAAAAGATGATGATTATGCTCTTAAAAATAGTTTTGATAATTCAGACGAAATATTAAAAGACAATCCTTTAGAAGATGTTGTTGAACATGAATCAAGACTTAATAAAGCGTATAATGCTGTAGCTAATGGCGACATTCCTAATATATCTACTAGTCCGGCGTCTAAGAAAAAAAGTAAAGATATATATCAAAATGAAAATCTTGGAACATCTGTTTCTAAATTTAACCCTAAAGAATTAGAAGTAGAGCCAAAAACATTTCAATATAAAATAGAAGATGATGTTGATGAATTTGGTGTGTCAGCAGATTTAAGGAATGTTGAAACATGGAAGCCAGAGTTATCTAATCAAATAATAGTATACGAATATGCTAATGGCAAAAAAGTTGTTGCAGATGGCCATCAAAGATTTGCGCTTGCTAAAAGAATACAAGCAAAAGATCCAGGCCAGAAAATAGAATTAATAGCTGCTGTGTTTAGAGAAAAAGATGGATATACTCCGGGCGAAATAAGAGTAAAAGCTGCAATAAAAAACATTACAGAGCAATCATCAACTGATAGAAAGTTGTCAGCAGCAAGAATATTAAAAGAAGATCCTGATGCAATTAAGGGTTTAAACTTAAGATCTGAATTAGTTAGGCAAGCAAATGGTTTATCAAAACTATCAGATGCAAATTTGCAAGCAGTTATGAATGGAGTTATTCCTACTAATTATGGATCTATTATAGGTAGATTAACAGATGATGATTTAACGCAACAAGCAATAATTAAAACAATAAAAGAAGCTGCCCCTGAAAATGCAACACAAGCAGAAGCAATAGTGCGACAAATATTAGCGCAAGGCAAATCTGGAGTTGAGCTTAGACAGCAAGTAGATTTGTTTGGGGAGCAAATGTTTGCTGAAACATTGTATAAAGAAAGAGCTAAAATTATTGATTTGGCTGTTAAAACTTTACAAAGAGATAAAACTGTTTTTAAATCATTAGTTGATAATGTATCTAAAATAGAATCAGAAGGGAATCAAATTGCAAAAGCAGCTAACCAAAGGAGAGCAACAGAAGATGAGAGAGCAATCGAACTTATTCAAAAACTTGCAAACTACGAAGGTCAAATCTCAGAAGCGCTTAGTAAAGCAGCGCAAACAGCCAAAGACACAAACAACTTTACAGAGGCTACAAAAGGATTTGTCGAAGCTATCAGAGCAAGAGCAAGCGAGGGCGATATCTATGGGGATTTACCTAGCGAATCAGGGCGCACTATCTCTAGTGCAGAGGAAATTAGCGAGGTTACAGATACAACAGATGTCTTAGATAATTTTAACGATCCAACAAGCGCAGCATATGCTAGACAATCAGATCAATTATATGAAGATCTTTTTGGCAATGATGCGCCTGACGTTACAAACAAGCCAATACCTGAATTTAATGATGAAGGAGTTGAAACATTAACAACAATTGGTGAGGTAAAAAAAGAGTTAGATCAAGAGCAAGAAATGTTAGATAGATTAAGACCTTGTGCTTATCCTAAAGGTAAATAAATATGTTTGATGATTGTCTTAAAAACGCTAGAAAAGAAAATAAAGTAACAGAAGATCAGCTTAAGAAGCTTACTGATTTGTTTGGTGAAAAACGCAAACAATATGAAAAAATAATGAGCGAATCTCAAGCTGCCGCTTTGGCGGCAAAAGAAGTATTTGATAGTGCTGCTTATGAGGCTATGTTAAAGCGTAGACAAAAATTATTGCAAATAAATGCGTGGAGATCTATAGAACAAAAATTAAAAAATTATAGAAGTCCAGATGGCAATAATATTTTTAAAGCAGCAGAAGCATTATTGGTAGAAGATAGGTTTGCCAAATATTCAAATGTTGATCAAAAAATAGATGCAATAAGAGGTTTGGCTACTGCAAGACTTAATCAAGTTTTAATAACGTTTCAAAAAAATTTAATTGGCAATACAAGAAACAAAGCTACATTAAATGATATGGTGCATGAAGTATTTGGTCGCAAAACAAATAACCAAAATGCAAAAGAATTAGCTCAAGGCTGGAAAGAGGCTTCCGAATATTTAAGAGAAAGATTTAATGCTGCTGGTGGAGCTATACAAAAAAATAAAGGTTGGGGGATGCCTCAACAACATGATTCCTTAGAGGTGAGAAAAGTAAAAAGTCACGAATGGGTTAAGTACACTATTGATAAGTTAGATGAAAATAAAATGATTGATGAAAGAACTAATCAACCATTTACAAAAGAATCTTTAAGAAAAGAATTAGAAAACGTATACGAAACTATATCTACAGAGGGAATGAATAAGCTTGAACCAAGTGGTGCAGCATTTGGAAAATCAGTTGCTAATAGAAGAACAGACCATAGATTTTTAATTTTTAAAAGTCCAGAGAAGTGGCTTGAATATAATCAACGATTTGGAAAATCAGATCCATTTGATATAATGACAGGTCATATACAAAGCATGTCAAGAGATATTGGGTTAATGGAAGTGCTTGGCCCAAACCCAAAATCAACAATAATAAAGTTGCAACAGTATTTAAAAAAACAAGCGTTAGAAGGTAAAACAGATGTGCCAGATGCTATTACAAAATCTTTAGAAACAGAAGGAAGATTAGAGGGCTTTTACGGGCATATTCTTGGATCATATAATATAGCAGTTACATCATTGGGTAAAAATTTAGCAGCGTCAAGACAGTATTTAACAGGCTTTCAATTAGGTGGAGCATTTGTTACTGCTGTTACTGATGTTAATTTTCAAAGAATTACAAGACAATTTAATGGTTTACCTCAAACTTCAACTATAAAAAGATATTTTGATTATATAATGCCTTTAGGGGCAAAAGAAAGAAATCAAATTGCATTAGCTGCTGGACTAAATGCTGAAGGATTTCTGTCAACATCATCTGCTTTAATGAGATTTAATGGTGAAATAAATGGATCTAACTTAAGTCGAAGAGTTGCTGATTTTACACTACGAGCATCTTTGTTATCGCCATTTACTCAAGCCGGAAGATTTTCTTTTGGCATGGATTTTATGACAACTTTAGGAAGAAACGCAAATGTAAAATTTAATGATTTACAAAAACCTTTAAAAGACGCTTTAATAAGATATGGCTTTACTGATTACAAATGGGATCTTATTAGAAAATCTAAATTAGAGGATGTAGATGGCGTTAAGATTTTACGAGCTGTAGATATTGAAAACAACATAAATTTAAATAAAGGTGTAAGAAGAGATCTAGCCACAAGATATTTGGAAATGATTAATACTGAAACAAATTTTGCTGTTCCGTCATCTAGTGTAAGAGGTCAATATCTTCTAAAAGCAAAAACCACTCCAGGTACTTTAAGTGGGGAACTTGCAAGAAGTTTTGGAATGTATAAAGGTTTTGGCACTACTTTATTGTATACTCATTTATCGAGAGGAATGTATGCGCCTGAATCAAAAGGTAGAGCTGCATACATGGCTGATTTTATAATATCTACCACATTAATGGGTGCGTTTGCTTTACAGATGAAAGAAATATCAAAAGGCAGAGAGCCTAGAGAAATGAATAGTCCAGAGTTTTGGATGGCCGCAACATTTCAAGGTGGTGGTTTTGGAATTTTTGGTGATTATTTATTTGTTGACCATACTGTTTATGGAAGAAATCCAATAGCACAATCAATCGCTGGGCCGGTTGTTGGGCTTGGTGTTGATATAATTAACTTAACACAAAAAAACATTCAGGAAGTTATGAAAGGTGATGATCCAAAAATAGCTTCTGATTTAATTGATTTTGCCTCAAAATACAATCCAGCATCTTCAATATGGTATTCAAGACTTGCATTTGAAAGATTAATAGTAAATCAAGCTGAAATGTGGGCTGATGATAAAGCAAAGAAAAAATTTAGACAGCATGAAAAAAAACTAAAAAGAGAGCAAAATCAAAAATATTGGTGGAGGCCTGGTAAAACAGAGCCACAATTTTAAAAAAAATATGCAACATTTTTATTTAATTTATGTATTATAAGGCGATAAGGGGAAAAATAAATGGCTGATGTAGCAATCAATGCAGTTGTAAGACGAGTACAGTTTACTGGTAATACAGGGCTAGGCCCATTTGCTTTTACATTTAACATACTAGCAGATTCAGATATTGTTGTTTTTAAAAACGATACACAGCTAAATCTTACAAGTGAATATACAATTTCTACTGCTTCAAATGGCACAGGAACAATTACATTAACAGGATCAGGTAATGGTACAGCTTTAGTGGCAACAGATCTGTTGACAATTGTGGGTGGCAGAAGTTTAGCAAGAACAACAGATTTTACTACCGGTGGTGATTTATTAGCATCTAGTATTAATGAGCAACTTGATTCAAATGTAATCATGGTGCAACAGTTAGATGAAAAATTTGATCGAGCGTTAAGACAATCACAGTCTGATGCAGATGGCAACATGGAGATCCCATCTAAAGATAATAGAAAAGGTAGAGTATTAGCATTTAATGCAACATCAGGAAACCCAGAGGCTGGGCCAAATATAGCTGATGTATCAACCTTATCAGCTATTACTGCTGATATTGCACTACTTGCTGACATTCAAGATGGCACAATAGCCACTAATGCAATTACCACAGTAAGTGCTAACAATTCAAATGTAACAACAGTTGCTGGTATCTCAGGGAATGTTACGACAGTCGCTGGAATAAGTTCAAATGTTACTACAGTTGCTGGTGATGCTACCGATATTGGAACAGTTGCATCAAACATATCAAATGTAAATTCAGTAGCTGGTAATGCTACAAATATTAATAGTGTTGCTGGTAACGCATCTAACATTAATACAGTTGCTGGTTCAATTAGCAATGTTAATACAGTATCAAATAACATTTCAGATGTTAATTCATTTGCGAGTATCTATAGAATAGGTTCATCTGATCCCACTTCTTCATTAGATGAGGGTGATTTGTTTTATAACTCTACAGATAATAATTTAAAGTTTTATGATGGATCATCATGGAATAATATAACAGCAGATACTGATGTTAAGACTTCTGTATCAGCAAATGATACAACTGCTGGATTTTTAAATGGTAAGTTAGTAGCTTCTACTAACATTACTCTTACAGAAAACAATGATGGTGGTAACGAAACTTTAGGTATAGCTGTTAATCCTGGCACTACTCTAGTTCAAAAATCTAGCAATACTGGTTCAGCTTATATACCATCAGGCACTACAGCTCAAAGAGATGGTAGCCCAGCTGCTGGTTATTTAAGATTCAACAGCACTACTGGTCAAGCAGAGATATATACTGGATCAGCATGGAGTGCAGTTGGTGGTGGTGCGACTGGTGCTGGTGGAGATCAAGTCTTTGTTGAGAACGATCAAAGTGTTGATAACGATTACACTATTTCAACTAACAGAAATGCAATGTCTACTGGTCCAATTACAATAGCAAGTGGAGTTACTGTAACTGTGCCAAGTGGCAGTAACTGGGTAGTATTATAAGGAGAGATTTATGGCTTTAGCTTTAAGTGGAACAAGTAATGGTAGTTTAAACAACCTATCATTGTCAGGCAACACAGCTACTATTGTGGATACAGGAAAAGCTGGAACGATTGTTCAGGTGGTTAATGCAACTACAAACACACAAACATCATCAACATCAACCACATATGCAGACACAACATTAACAGCTTCAATTACACCAAGCTCTACCTCAAATAAAGTTTTGGTGTTGTTTTCTCAAGCTGGTTGTCATAAATCTAGTGCTAATACGCATGGTAGATTAAAATTATTAAGAGATTCTACTGATTTATATGAGCCAGATAATTATTATGGTTGGGTAAATGGCACAGGTAATGATGGTGTTGCAACTATATCAGGGTGTTATTTGGATTCTCCATCTTCATCTTCTTCTGTAACTTACAAAACTCAATTTAATAATGGAGATGGTGCTGGAACTGTTTATGTTCAAATATTATCAGGAACATCTACAATAACATTAATGGAGGTAGTAGCATGATAGATAAATCACAAGCAATACTCTCATTAAAACCAAATGCAGAGTTTGTGGTAAGAGGTGAAACTATCGAGTGGCTAGATAAAAAACAAACTCAACCAACAGATTCAGAGATACAAGCAGAGATAACTAGGTTACAAGCTGAATATGATGCTAATGAATACCAAAGACAAAGAGCAACAGTATATCCATCAATACAAGAGCAGTTAGACATGCAGTATTGGGATAAAGTAAATGGAGCAACAACTTGGCAAGATGCGATTGCTAAAGTTAAAACTGATATACCAAAGGAATAGAATATGAGTCAAGTTAAGATATCTGGAAACGCAAGTGGAACTGGTGTTCTTACTATTGCTGCACCAAATACGGATACGGATAGAACATTAGATTTACCTGATAGTGCTGGAGAAATATTAACCAATAAATCAACACCAATGTTTAGTGCAAAATATACTGCTGACCATAGCACTAATTATATTGCAACAGCAACTTGGACAATAATACAATATGACACAGAAATAATTGACACAGAGGGGTGGTATGACCATACAACTTATAAGTTTACACCCCAACAAGCTGGATATTATGTTTTAACTTTTAATGGGCAAGTATCAAGAGAAAATCAAGATAACGACTGGCTTTTTATGTCAGGTTTTTTAAAAAATGGTAGCACTGCTGATGCAGACATTATAGTTGGAAATAGAATTCCACATCATGGTTCAAGTAATGTTAATGCCTCAAAGTTTGCAGACCCAGCTTGGAGCCAAACTACTATTATGTATTTTAATGGTTCAACAGATTTTACTGGAGGATATTTTTATCAAAACTCTGGTGCAGCAACAGGACATAGATTCACATCAGGTGGTGCTGGTGTATTTTCAGGTTATTTATTAAGGGCAACATAATATGTCAAATACTTTAATTACAAAATTAAAACAATATAATTCATCAATTACTGATGATGATTTTTCTAATGGGAATATTTGGTTAGTGCATGACAATGAGGGTATTCCAAATGGTAAGGTGGGTGATGTATCATCAAAGATTTTTATTAGCACATGGAATCACCCAACATTGGCACAACCAACCCAAGCACAATTAGATGCGATTACGGAGTAAAGAATGAGTATATTAAAAGTTGATACATTACAACACAGAGATGGAACAGAATATATTCTCTCTGAAAGAAACAAGCTAATTAATGGTGATTTTTCTGTGGCACAAAGAGGAGTATCACTTACCTCTACAAATAGTGCAAACAATGATGCTAGTTACACTTTGGATAGGTGGCAATTGTTTAGTGATGGCAATGATGTGGTAGATGTTTCTAAAGAAACTTCAACTGTTCCAACCAATCAACTGTATGCTATTGCATTAGATGTAGAAACAGCTAATAAAAAGTTTGGTATAGCACAAAAGATTGAGCAGAAAAATTGTGTTGATTTAATTGGTCAAGAAGTGACTTTATCTTTCAAAGCAAAAGTATCTGCAACAACTAATTTGGATAATGTTAAGTGTGCTATTATTGCATGGGATGGAACTGCGGATACTCTTACAGATGATATGATTTCTGCTTGGGGTTCAGAGGGAACTAACCCAACACTTGCTACTAATTACACTTATGAAAATACACCAGCTAATTTAAACTTAACAACCAGTTATACTACTTACACTACGACTGCTACGATTGATACAGCAAATGCAAAGAATGTAGTGGTGTTTATTTGGAGTGATGTCACAACAACAAGCACAGGTGAGTTTCTTTACATTACAGATGTCCAACTTGAAAAATCACCAAGTGCGTCAACCTTTGAAAGAAAAAATTTTGGTAGACAATTAGCTGATTGTCGTAGATATTATGTGAGATTGGATAGAACTGGTCCACCAGCAGAGCCATATGTTCAAGCTGTTTATGTTGGTCATGGTCAATTATTTAGCGCTACTGAAGCTGTTATATATCCTATTATGTATGAGCCAATGAGGGATACACCTGATATTGGAGTTAGTGCTACAAATGATTTTACTATCGAATTAACGGGTGGACACAGTAGGGATACATCAGCTTTAGCAATTTATAATGATGCTTCTCACACAGACGAAACTTTTTCTTATAATCCAATGATTCAGATTACAATAAGTAGTTCTTCAACTGCTGATAAATATGGTAGGTTTTTTATAAACGATGCCACAAATGGGTTTCTCGAACTTGATGCAGAATTATAGGGGGTAAAATGGCAACAATTAAAAATGCAAAATATATAAAAATGACTGATGAAGCATTAGGTGTTGTAGATAAAAATATAGCTATTCAATGTGTTTATGGTGGTAGAAATATGTCTATTACAATAAATCCAAGAAGTGAAAGATATAAAGAAATCATGCGTCAAGTAGATGCTGGAACTTTAACCATAGCTGATGCAGATTAGTATGAACATACAGGAGTTAGAAAAACAATTTTCAAAACATGAAGCAGTCTGTGAAGAAAGATGGACA
>VMHT01073448.1_pt1 | contig 24003 bp, 13 predicted proteins | sample 4693611 | NCBI WGS metagenome assembly VMHT01 (sample SAMN12280063, study PRJNA550983) | marine metagenome | isolation source: seawater sampled from same location over 5 years 0.02-0.2 micron viral filtrate | place: USA: collected off the coast of southern California halfway between the port... ...
TCCCAATGGAGTGGAACTACGAAGGATTTATTGATGAGCACGGAAGCCCAGTCTTCAATACTCCGGATCATGAAGTCTTCGATCCACATGGGGAATTAATAGACATAGGCGTTATAGACAGTTGGCAGAATGAAGCTGACGGTTTAAAAAATGATCAAGACGCACTAAACGAATTTTACAGGCAGTTTCCAAGAACTACTGAGCATGCGTTTAGAGATGAAACAAAAAATAGTATATTTAACTTGGTAAAAATATACGAACAAATAGATTACAACGAAGAAATGTCTAGAACCTTAGGTATTTCAAGAGGTAATTTTCAATGGATTAATGGCGTAAAAGACTCAAGCGTTATATTTTACCCAGATGCAAAAGGTAGATTTAAAGTAAGTTGGGTGCCACCACAAAATTTACAAAATAAAGTTATAATAAAAAACGGTGTTAAATGGCCTGGTAACGAGCATATGGGTGCTTTTGGTTGTGATAGTTATGATATATCAGGAACAGTAGATGGTATAGGTTCTAAAGGTGCTTTGCACGGACTAACTAAGTTTAGCATGGAAGATGCTCCGGCTAATCAGTTTTTTTTAGAATACTTAGCAAGACCACAAACTGCAGAGATATTCTTTGAAGACGTTTTAATGGCATTAGTATTTTATGGAATGCCTTTACTTGCAGAAAACAACAAACCTCGTTTACTATATTATTTGAGACGTAGAGGTTATAGAGGTTTTAGTATGAACAGGCCTGATAAAATATGGAACAAATTGTCTACTGCAGAAAAAGAAGTTGGTGGAATACCCAACTCAAGTGAAGATATAAAACAAGCTCATGCTGCTGCTATTGAAATGTATATACAAGATCACGTAGGTATAAACAAAGAAGGTACGTTTGGCAGTTGTTATTTTAACGAACTATTAAATGACTGGGCTAAATTTGATATAAACAAAAGAACAAAGCACGATGCATCTATTAGTTCTGGTTTAGCAATTATGGCAAACAATAGACATTTGTATAGGCCTAACGCCCCAGTACAAAAACCAAAACTAAATATAAATATTGCTAAATATGAAAACAAAGGCAATACATCAAAACTAATTAAAAAAGAAATATGATTGTAAAAAGTTATTTTCCATCTCAAGTCGTTAGCGACATAGAAAAGATGAGCTATGATTATGGTTTGAAAGTAGCTAAAGCTATTCAAGCTGAGTGGTTTCATACTGAAAGAGGTAGTAGTAGATACAGAACAAATCACAACAATTTTAATGACTTAAGGTTATACGCTAGAGGTGAGCAATCAATACAAAAGTACAAGGACGAGTTATCTATAAATGGTGATTTGTCCTATCTTAATTTAGACTGGAAACCAGTACCTATTATACCTAAATTTGTTGACATAGTGGTTAACGGTATTGCTGAAAGAACTTACGATATAAAAGCATACTCGCAAGATCCTTTTGGTGTTGCAAAACGTACAGAGTATATGGATTCTATATTAAACGACATGAGAACTCAAGAGTTTAATAATTATGTTGAAGAAGCTTTTGGTGTTGGTATGTACGAAAATGATAAAGAAACACTACCTCAATCTCAAGAAGAGTTAGATTTACACATGCAGCTTAGCTACAAACAATCAGTTGAGTTAGCGGAAGAACAAGCTCTTAATGTTTTAATGGAAGGCAACAACTACGAGTTAATTAAAAAACGTTTTTACTATGATCTTACCGTTTTAGGTATTGGCGCTGTTAAAACTTCTTTTAACACATCCGAAGGTGTTGTCATTGATTATGTTGATCCTGCTGATTTAGTTTACTCATATACTGAATCACCATATTTTGATGATATATATTATGTTGGTGAAGTTAAAACCATACCTATCAACGAACTGGTTAAACAATTTCCACATTTAACTCAAGAGGAATTAGAGAATATAGTTAAAGATAAAAACTATAATAAAACAAATTATAATCAAGGGTATAGTTATAGCGAGCAAGATAATAACAAAGTTCAAGTTTTATATTTTAATTATAAAACATACATGAACGAGGTTTACAAAGTAAAAGAAACTGGTAGTGGCGCTGATAAGATATTAGCAAAAGACGATACGTTTAACCCACCCAACAAAGACAACTTTGGAAAACTACAAAGATCTGTAGAGTGTTTGTATGATGGTGCTATGATTTTAGGAACAGATAAGTTGTTAAAATGGGAAATGGCTAAAAACATGATGAGACCTAAAAGCGACTATACTAAAGTTAAAATGAATTATAGTATTGTAGCTCCACGTATGTACAAAGGTCGTATTGAATCTCTAGTTCAACGTATAACAGGTTTTGCTGACATGATACAGTTAACTCATTTAAAACTACAGCAAGTACTGTCACGTATGGTGCCAGACGGTGTTTATTTAGATGCTGATGGTTTAGCTGAAATAGACTTAGGTAATGGTACAAACTATAACCCACAAGAAGCCTTAAACATGTTCTTTCAAACAGGATCTGTTATTGGTAGATCATTTACAAGTGAAGGTGATATGAACCCAGGTAAAGTACCAATACAAGAAATACAATCAGGTTCTGGTGGTCAAAAAATGCAAAGTTTAATACAAACTTATAATTATTATTTACAAATGATAAGAGACACTACCGGGCTCAATGAAGCTAGAGATGGTAGTACTCCTGATAAAAATGCTTTAGTTGGTGTACAAAAGCTAGCTGCAGCTAATTCTAACACTGCAACAAGACATATATTACAAGCTGGGCTGTATTTAACATCTGAAACTGCTGAGTGTTTATCTCTTAGAGTTTCTGATATTATAGAATATTCACCAACTAAAGATGCTTTTATACAGCAAATCGGAGTGCATAATGTTGCTACATTAGAAGAGATGGCAGAGTTACACCTTTATGACTTTGGTATATTTATAGAATTAACTCCTGATGATGAAGAAAAAGCTATGCTTGAAAATAATATTCAAATGGCATTGCAACAACAATTAATTGAGCTTGCTGATGCTATTGATCTTAGAAATATTAAAAACATAAAGCTAGCAAATCAATTGCTTAAAATACGTAGAAAAAGAAAGCAAGATAAAGATCAGCAAATACAACAGCAAAACATACAAGCACAGTCACAAGCTAATATACAAGCTCAACAAGCATCTGCTGAAATGGAAGTACAAAAAGAACAAGCTAAAATGCAAACAGAAATGCAGCTTGAACAAATGAAAGCACAGCTTGACGCTCAAAAACAAGCTCAAGAAGTAGAGTATAAAAAACAACTAATGCAATTAGAGTTTCAAATGAACATGCAGCTTGAAGGTATGAAAAATCAAACTGTTAGTAATAAAGAAAAAGAAAAAGAAGATCGTAAAGACGAGAGAACAAAAATCCAAGCTTCACAACAAAGTGAACTTATTGATCAAAGAAATAATGATAAACCACCTAAAAACTTTGAGTCTGCAGGTAATGATATATTAGGAGGCGGATTTGATTTAGGTAGCTTTGATCCTAGATAACAATTATTAATTATTATTATATTATATTATGGAAGAAAACGTAGAAAACGTAGCCAAAGAGGTTACAAAAGTAGATGTATCTAAAGAAACACCAACTGATGGTGTTACTAAAGTAAATTTAGATAAACCACCAACACCAAAAACAGAAGAAAAAAATGAAACCACAGAGGAAATTAAAGAAGATAACGCTGACGACAGCGGAGTGGTTGAGCTCGTTGAAGATGCCGACACCACAGAAAAACAAGAAGAAGTACAACCGGAGACTGAAACACAAGAAACTCCAGTATTAGAAGAGGTTACTGAAGAAGAAGTTAAAGAGCAAACAGAAGAACTAGCTGAAGAAGTTGAAGAGGCTATAACTGAAGCTCAAGAAACTGGTCAAGCAATACCTGAAAATTTACAAAAAGTTGTAGATTTTATGGAAGAAACTGGTGGTACATTAGAAGACTATGTGCGTCTTAATCAAGACTTTTCTAGTTATGATGATATGACAGTTCTTAAAGAGTACTACAAACAAACAAAATCTCACTTAACATCTGATGAAATTGAATTTTTAATAGATGATTCTTTTTCGTACAATGAAGATGAAGATGGTGATAGAGAGATTAAAAAGAAAAAAATAGCGCTAAAAGAGCAAGTTGCCAGCGCTAAAGCCCACCTGGACGGGCAGAAGTCCAAATACTATGAAGAAGTTAAAGCTGGTTCTAGGTTAACTACCGAGCAACAAAAAGCTATAAACTTTTTTAATAGATACAACAAAGAGTCAGAAGAAACTCAAAAAATAGCGGATCAACAAACTAATACTTTTAAATTAAAAACTCAACAAGTTTTTAACGATAAATTCAAAGGTTTTGAATACAACGTCGGAGATAAAAAATATAGGTTTAACGTGAAGAACGCTCAAGAGACTAAAGAAACACAAAGCGACATTAATAATTTTGTCAAGAAGTTCTTGAATAAAAACAATGAAATGTCAGATGCTAAAGGTTATCACAAGTCTTTATACGCAGCAATGAATCCCGACGCTATTGCTAAGCACTTCTACGAACAAGGTAAAGCAGATGCTATGAAAGATAGTGTTGCCAAAGCCAAAAATGTAAGTATGGATCCTAGACAATCGTTTTCAAACGATAATACTAGCGGGCCAAAAGTAAGAGTACTTAACAATGATGATTCTCCTAACTTTAAGTTTAAAATTAAAAATAAATAAATAATAAATTTAAAATAAAAAAATATGATTTCAAATCCTGGAGGTAATTTAAACAGTGTGCCTGCTCCAATACAGCAAGCGTTACAAACAAATTATCTTGATCTTTCATCTGCATCAAATGCAGGTTGGGGACAACAATATGTACCAGACCTAATGGAGAAAGAAGCTGAAGTTTTCGGACCGAGAACTATTTCAGGTTTCTTATCACAAGTTGGGGCTGAAGAAGCGATGACTGCTGACCAAGTTGTTTGGTCTGAGCAAGGTCGTTTACACTTATCTTACAAATGTGAAGTAAAATCAACAACTACTATTGAGATTCAATCTGATATTGATGGTAACAATTCTGATACTACTAACGGTATTTCTGGTTCTGGTAACAGTCCAATTAACCACGGTGTTAGAGTAAACGATACTATTATTATATCTGATGCAACTAACGGTGTAGTTAAAGCATTAGTTACAGTTGTATCTAACGATACAATTACTGTAGCTCCTTATGAAGCTACTACGTTGACTGGTACTACAGCTGCTTTAGCAACTACAATATTAGTTTATGGCTCTGAATACGGTAAAGGTACTAGATACGATCACCCTGATGGTACTTTTAACACTCAAGATGGTAGAGGTGCTAACGAGCCTTCGGTTCAAACATTTACTAACAAGCCAATCATTATGAAAGACTACTACGAAGTTTCAGGTTCTGATGCTTCTAGAATTGGTTGGATTGAAGTTTCTTCTGAAGGTGGTGCTTCTGGTTACCTATGGTACTTAAAAGCTGAAGCTGACACAAGAGCTCGTTTTAACGATTACTTAGAGATGTCAATGCTAGAAGCTGTACCTGGTGCTACTGATGGTTCTAACACTACGGCTGATACACAGTTAAATATGGCTGGTGCTAAAGTTGGTACTCAAGGTTTATTCGATGCTATTGAAGACAGAGGTAACATTACTACTGGTGTAACTGGTGTTAATGCTGCTACTGATTTAGCTGAGTTTGACGCTATCTTAGCTGAGTTTGATTCTCAAGGTGCTATTGAAGAAAACATGATGTTCGTAAATAGAGCTACTAGTTTAGCTATTGACGATATGTTAGCTTCAATGAATTCTTACGGTGCTGGTGGTACGTCTTATGGTGTATTCAACAACTCTGAAGATATGGCATTAAACTTAGGTTTCTCTGGTTTCAGACGTGGATCTTACGATTTTTACAAGTCTGACTTTAGATACTTAAACGACAAAGCTACTAGAGGTGGTATTAATTCTGCTAATGCTGCAAATGCAATTAGAGGTGTCTTAATCCCTGCTGGTACTTCTTCAGTTTATGACCAAACTGTTGGTGCAAGTATGAAAAGACCATTCTTACACGTTAGATATAGAGCTTCACAAACTGACGATAGAAGAATGAAAACATGGACTACTGGTTCTGTTGGTGCTGCTACATCTGCTTTAGATGCAATGCAAATCCACATGTTAACTGAGAGATGTTTAATTACTCAAGGTGCTAATAACTTTATGTTATTAAAATAAGCACTTTTATTTAAAGAACCGGGGCTTCGGCCTCGGTCCTTTTCTTTTTATTAATTTTATTATATATTATATTATGGCAAAAAAACAAAAAACACAAGAGGTAGAGGTACCTGTTGTTGAAACTCCAGTAGTTGAAACACCAAAACCTAAAAAAACTCAACCTGTAAAACCAGCTTGGGAAATAAAAGACAGAATGTATTTTCTAAAAGGAAATAAAAGACCTCTTTCAAGATCTATTAAATCTGCAAATATTTATCATTTTGATGAAGAAAAAGGTTACGAAAGAGAACTTAAGTATTGTGAAAATCAAAGAACTCCTTTTGTAGATGAAATGCAAGGAGATCAAAGATTAGCTCATATTGTTTTTAGATCTGGAAATTTATTTGTACCAAAAGAAAAAACAGTTTTACAAAAACTATTAAGCTTATATCACCCACACAAAGGTATGATATACGAAGAATTAAAACCAGAGAAAAACGCTGCATCTGAAATCGACTATTTAGAAATGGAAGTTTTAGCGTTAAATGAAGCTATGAACATGGATGTTGATATGGCAGAAGCTATAATGAGAGTTGAAGTTGGTTCTAGAGCGTCTAAGATGAGTTCTAAAGAACTTAAAAGAGATTTACTGTTATATGCTAAAAGAAATCCTGGTTTGTTCTTAGAGTTAGTTAATGATGACAATGTTCAACTTAGAAATTTTGGTATTAAAGCTACAGAGCTTGGAATATTAAAATTATCTGGAGATCAAAGAACTTTTACGTGGGGATCTAATGATAGAAAACTAATGAATGTTCCTTTTGACGAACACCCATACTCAGCTTTAGCCGCTTGGTTTAAAACTGACGAAGGTATGGAAATATATGCAAATATAGAAAAACAATTAAAGTAATCAAACTGTAGGAGCGGTCGCTCTACAGGGCGACTGCAACTACTAAATAATTAAATATGAAATCAAAAGGATTAGGAGATTCAATAGAAAAATTTACATCAGCGACTGGTATAAAATCATTTACACAATACTTAGACAAGCAGAACGTGTTTGGTAAAAAAGGTTGTGGTTGTAACAAAAGAAAAGAAGCGCTTAACAAAGCGTTTCCTTATAAAAAATAAAAAAATATGGTAAGTGTAGACACAGTATATCAAAGAGTTTTGGCTTTAGCTAACAAAGAGCAAAGAGGTTATATAACACCTCAAGAGTTTAATTTATTTGCTAATCAAGCACAGATGGATATATTTGATCAATACTTTTATGACATAAATCAGTTTGGTAGAGTTAACGGTAATAGCACAGACCATTCTGATATGTTAAGTTTATTAGAAGAAAAAGTAAGCAATTTTAGACGTACTTCAATCTTATCTTTTAATAATACTTTAAACGGTTATAGTTTAGCAACTTTGCAAGATTTTTATTCTGTAGGTACGGTGATATATGATAGATCTGTAGGTGGTGGTGTAGGAAGAGTTGAAGTAGAACCTATTAACCATAACGAGCAATTGATGTTAGAGTCTTCTTCTTTAACGGCTCCTTCTTTATTAAGACCTATTTACACTAGAGAAAACAATACTATTAAAATATATCCTTTAACTATAATATCTGGTGTTAGTTGTAAATATATAAAATACCCAACTCCGGTTAATTGGAGTTACATTGTTGTTAAAGAAAAAGCTTTGTATAACGGTACCAACTCTGCAAACTTTGAACTTCATACTTCTGAAGAAAATAATTTAGTAAATAAAATTTTAGCGCTAGCTGGTATATCAATAGAAGACCCAACTATATATCAAACAGGTCAAGCACAAGACATGAAAAGTATTCAACAAGAAAAACAATAATAAATGGGTTTAATACAAACAACACAACAAGATTATTACAATAATAACAGTGGTTTTGGAAACTATCAATTTACTTCTTTAGAAGATATTATAAATCAATTTATTATTGCATATGTTGGTGAAAACAAAATAATAAGTAAAATAAAAAGAGCTGACGTACAGTTTCATGCTATGCGCTCATTGCAAGAACTTAGCTTTGATACTTTTAAATCTACAAAGTCTCAAGAAATAGAAGTGCCAGCAAATTTATCAATGGTGTTACCACAAGACTATGTTAACTATGTTAAGTTAGTCTGGGTAGATTCTTCTGGTGTTGAGCATGTAATACAACCAACTAGCAAGTCATCAAATCCTTTTTCAATAAAACAAAATAATGATGGAACTTATGACTTTGACACCGATAACGATAGTATATACGATCAAAATTCTTTAACACAACAAGGTGTTATATTCAAACAATTTAGTCCTTTTGACAATAGTTCTGCTGTATTAAGTTTAGTTTTTCCTGTGTCAAATGATTTACCTACTGGTGATTTAGAAGTTGGTATGTTCGTTACAGGCAGTAGTGATGTACCATTAGGAACTACAATAGCTAGTATAGACACTGTAAACAATCAAATCACGCTAAGTACTACCCCAACAAATGATTTATTAGGTACTGCTGATGTTGAACTAAGATTTACTAAAGACAATATATTTCCAACTTCTGATACTTTAAACAAATATAGATCGCAAAGCTCGGTTACAACTGGTGATGATTACGATAGCGACACCAGATGGGTTGCTGAAGGTAAAAGATATGGTTTAGATACTGAAAGAGCACAAGACAACGGTATATTTTTTATTGATGAATTACAAGGAAGAATACACTTTTCATCTAATATTTCTGGAAAAACTGTAATACTAAAATATATAAGTGATAGTCTTGGTACAGACGCTGAGATGCAAGTGCATAAGTTTGCAGAAGAAGCTATGTACAAGTGTATAGCATACGCTATAATGTCTACAAGAGCTAATGTGCAAGAATATATAGTTCGTAGATTTCAAAAAGATAAGTTTGCAGCTGTTAGAAAGGCGAAACTAAGACTATCAAATTTAAAAATAGAAGAATTAACTCAAATACTTAGAGGTAAATCTAAGCAAATAAAACACTAGAGCATGCCAGATATTAAGCACACTTTTTCGGCAGGGAAAATGAACAAAGACCTTGACGAAAGATTAGTTCCTAATGGCGAATATAAAGATGCCATGAATATACAAGTATCAACTTCAGAAGGATCTGATGTTGGTGCTGTGCAAAATATTTTAGGTAATAAGTTGATCTCTGCAGAATCTACTTTGTATGAAAACTTATCTGCCCAACAAGGTTTTTCAACAGGTAGATGTATTGGTAGTATATCTAATGGTCAAAATGAAAAGCTTTATTGGTTTATTAAAGACAGAGAAATAAACACATCGCAAAGTTACACTGACGCTGTTGCGCAGTGGGGTGATTACATGCCTAAGAAAGATATGATTGTTGAAGCAGACGCTTCTTCTTCTCCTACAAACCCAGTAGTAAATCCTGTTTTAGTTGATATTTTTGAAACAAAATTTATATTATACCCAGGCCCTGGTATTCAAGCAGACAACAACCAGCCGCCAGGACAAAGTGTTTATTTTCTAGTTAGCGGCTTGGCAGACTCAGATTACATGCCAAAGGCTGGTGATACTTTTTCAGTATACAATTATGATAATTTATTTAATTATACAGCGACTACAAGACCGTGGAAAGTACTTGCTGTTATAAATGACACTACTCCAAATTTAACTAGAATTTACACTAACTTAATTCCAGGTCAAGGAGGTAATATTAGCGCTCTTGAATTTGCTCAAATAGCATCAGATTCGGCAAATCAATTAAATTTAATAGTAACTTTTATAAGCGAAAAAGTATTAAATTTTAATACTGATCCTAATAAAATTATAACCGGTATAAACATTATTGATAATTTACTTTTTTGGACAGACGATTATTCAGAGCCAAAAAAAATAAATATAGACCGTTGCAAAGAACATACAAATTCTTTTCACCAATCAACAAAACTTCCTAGTGGTGAATTTTTACAAGAAAAACATATTACAGTTATAAAGCCAGCTCCTAAGAAAGCTCCAGTTTTAAAATTAATACCTACAGAAAACTTTAATCAACCAGGTATAATTGCTAATTTTAGATTTCAAGACTTTTTTGGCAGTGATTTATACCCTTCATTTCATGGTTTAGAGCAAGACGGAACTCCAAAAAATTATGTTAATTTTTCAATATTAAACACAACATCATCAACACCTTTTGATCTTGTTGCAAACCAAACTATTATACATTTAAAAGCTGCTGAAACAAACTCTATAATATACGACAGTGATGGTAATGGTACTTACGATCAATTAAATCAAAATTTTAATCAACAATACCAAACAAGTGGCGATTGGGACGTAAGAATGATGATTATTGGTGGAGATGCTTTTAATCAAAATCCAACCCAATCTGTGTTAACGCCAACAGGCTCGCCGTTAACAGGCAATGTAGATGTACACGCTATTATCTTAAACATAGGTCAAAATATAACTAGAGGAAACTCTTCTTGGGTTGTTAATTTTGAACAAGCTAAAGACACGTTGTTTGAACAAAAATTTCCTAGATTTTCTTATAGATATATATATGCGGATGGTGAATATTCTCCTTTTGGTCCATTTTCTGAAGTAGCTTTTAATCCTGGTGGTTATTCAATGAATAGCAAGCAAGGTTATAATACAGCAATGTCTAATAACTTAAGCAAAGTTATAGTAGAACAATTTGTAACAACTGACACGCCTGAAGACGTGGAGAAAATAGAAATATTATACAAAGAATCAAATTCACCAAATGTTTATATAGTAGATTCTATTTCGAAAAATGATAGTTTAGGAAGATACTACTCAGCAACATCAAATCCACCAAATTTAGGTGTATATGAAATAACCTCAGACACTATATTTAAAACAGTAGCTTCAAATCAGTTGTTAAGACCATATGACAACGTACCTACAAAAGCTTTAGCGCAAGAAATTGTTGGTAACAGGGTTATATATGCTAATTATTTACAAAACTTAAACCTTAGTGACTTATTAGATAAAAAAGTTTTAACAAGTGTTTCTTATAATTTAAGAAGTATTGTTGATGAGTTTGGCTCAAAGTCTTTAAAATCTTTAAGAGAATATCAGTTAGGTGTTGTTTACACTGACGACTATGGTAGAGAAACACCAGTATTAACAGATGAGTCTTCTAGTTTAGTTGTACCTATTACAGAGGCTTCAAATTCAATAAAACTTTCTGCTCAAATAACAACACAACCACCTTCTAAAGCTAAGTATTTTAAGTTTTATGTAAAAGAAACTTCTAATGAGTATTATAATCTAGCTATGGATCGATGGTATGACGCTCAAGATGATAATGTTTGGATTTCTTTTAACTCTGCAGACAGAAATAAAGTTGATGAAGAAACTTTTCTATATTTAAAAAAAGCACATGGATATGACAACGCTGTTTTAGTTCCAAATAAATATAAAATTTTAGCAATTAAAAATGAAGCTCCAGAGTTTATAAAAACTAATTTAAAACAAAAAAGAAAAACTACTCATAGCGCAAATAATAATGTTTTTTCTGACAACTTAGAATATCCTTTTCCAAAAACAAATACGTTTATCTGCCAACAAGCTCTAATAGATCCGTCAAACACTTTGTCAGACTTGTCTAACCCAATAGTTAGATTTACAAATCTTACTACTAACAACGTATCAAAAACATATCACATAACTAGTATTGAAGATCTTGGTGCAGAATTATTGTTTAGAATAGACGGTAAGTTTGGTTTTGACACAAGTTTTCTTGAAGCATCTACGTCTACACCTACTACTCAAGTTATAAATGACAATATAACAATTGAAATTTTTGAAGGAGAAATACAAGATGCACCAGAGTTTTCAGGTAAGTTTTTTGTTAAAATATTTAAAGACTTTAATATATCTCAATACGTTCAACCAACACTTAACAACCAAGGAAATTTAAGAGTAATTGACCAGCTTAGTGTTTATAACTACGACCAAGACACTGTTACAACTACAAATGGTATTTTGCCTTCTCAACCAGGTGGTAATGATTTTAAATGGCATGATGTTGCGTTGCAAAATAATAGCTGGGGTTTATCAGATACAGCATCGTTAATTCAAGATACTGTTGATTCTGCAAAAGAATTATTTGGTGATGGTACTACTAGTGATCCTGATGATCCTAATGGTCCAAAGTGGTTTATTGACAGCTTATATCACGAAGGTGTTGGTGTTAGAAACATTAACGTTGGATACGGTCAAGGTGTAGATTATTTCCATGACAATCAGCGACACCCAGCAGACCCACAAGATCCATTTGTAAACTCTTCAACTCAAAATGGTGTTTTTTCAGCTTTTAATGATGTGTATTCAGAGGATAATACAGCTCCCGCTGTTTCTGGCCAAACAAATGGAGCAGGCGCTCAAGTTATTGCTAGAAGAAGAATGAACGGTGTTAATCTTTCACAAATAGATATTGGTATTGCTGGTTTACCAAGAGTATCATCTTATAACCAAGGATTGTACGGTAACGGTACAAACACAAATCCAGCTGATTCAAATGCCCAGAACTTTGAATGGGTGTATCAACAACCAAACCAAAATAATGGTCAAGGAGTTATTACAGCTCGTTTTACGCAAGGCCAACATATAAGATTTGCTAACGATCCAGATCTTATAGTTTATAAAATAATAAACGTAGAGGTGTTTGATATTTTTAATTACAGTAGCACTTACAAAGGTGGTTTCGATATTACTAGAGCTCAACGCTCTGACACTAGGCCTAATGGGGGTGAGAATGATCCAGCAAATGTTACCGCTGGTTTTAAGGAAGAAAACAATATGTTTAACTCATACAACTATAGAAAAACATTTAGATTAACCCTTGATAAACCAATTGGTGATAATGGTAGGTACAACCCAACACAAGACGCTACACAAACAAACGCTGTAAATATAGATTTTCTTGATGCTCCAGATAGAATAAATATAACTGAAGCAAGTTCTAATCCAAACCCAGCTGTTTTTGAAACAAAGCCAAAAGAAGATTTAGACTTAGATTTATACTATCAAATTAGTGATACATATCCAATAGAAGATCACGGTTTACAAGTAGATCTTGATAATTATTTTAATTGTTATTCTTTTGGAAACGGAGTAGAATCAAATAGAATTAGAGATGATTTTAATGCGCCAACAATAGACAAGGGGGTTAGAGTTTCTACTATTCTTGAGTCTGAGTATAAAGAAGAAAAAAGAAAAAGCGGTTTAATATATTCTGGTATATACAACTCTACAAGCGGTATAAATAGAACAAATCAATTTATTCAAGCAGAAAAAATAACAAAAGATTTAAATCCTGAGTATGGTAGTATACAAAAGCTACATACAAGAAATTCAGATTTAGTTGCTTTATGCGAAGATAAAGTTGTAAGAATATATGCTAATAAAGATGCTTTATTTAACGCTGATGGCAACGTAAATTTAACAGCTACTGATAAAGTTTTAGGTACTGCACAGCCTTTTGCTGGTGAATATGGTATATCTAAAAATCCAGAGTCTTTTGTAACAGAGTCTTATAGAAATTATTTTACAGATAAACAAAGAGGTGTGGTATTAAGACTATCTATGGACGGTCTAACACCAATATCTGATTACGGCATGAAAGATTATTTTTCAGATAACTTAAAAACAAGTACAATGCTTATTGGTAGTTATGATGCTAAAAAATCAGACTATAATATTTCACTAATAAAAGCTAATCCAACACTTAGCGAAACAGTAAGTTTTGATGAGGCTGTAAACGGATGGAGTAGTTTTAAATCTTTTATACCAGAAACTGGAGTTAGCTTGTCTAATGAATACTACACTTTTAAAAGCGGTTTATTATACAAGCATCACGATGATAAAAATGGTTACAATAATTTTTACGGAGTTCAAGTACCATCATCTATAAACGTGTTATTAAATGATATTAGTGGTAGCGTGAAAAGTTTTAAAAACTTAAGTTACGAAGGTTCTCAATCACAAGTTTTAAAAAACGTAGATGCTAGAGACAATAACTATTATAATTTAAATGACAAATTAGGTTGGTATGTAGAAAACATAACAACAGATATTGAAGATGGTTATATAAATGAGTTTATTGAAAAAGAAAATAAATGGTTTAATTATATAAAAGGAAATCAAACAATGGACACTAGTAATTTTACACTACAAGGTATTGGGCTTGCACAAAGCTTTGTTGCTCCACCTGTTACATATAACTTAACTATACAAGATATAGCTGACGAAGATTAATAAAATTAAATATGCCAACAAATAATCATGCAAATAATAAATATGAGGTAACCGTATATAATATAAGTACGGTTAGTGGTAATCCAGGCGCAGGAGCACATATTGCAGAGCTGCATATTACACCTAAAAACTCTTTAGACCCTGTATTTGCTGGTGATTTTAAGATTAATTCATTGCCTAGTCAATACAAGGCTTCCTCTCATTACCCTACACCATATGGTCCAAGAACAACTTCTTACACACATCCAGACTTTAGCGGTCTTTATCCTACAACAGATTCTTACGAGTTTTACTATATAGGTTGGCAATCTTTTAACACAATAACAGGGTTTTCTTCAACAAGCACTGCTGGGTATATTGCTCAAGCGCACTTCATGGAAGTTTATCAAAATGATAACGGTGATTTAATTAATAACGAGCCTATTGGGAGTGGAGGATTAAATGATCCAAGTAGCGGCCCAACTAGTTTGAATCTGTATATAAACACATGGCTTGCGGCTGAAACAGACCCTGCAGATAGAGGAACAATATCAGCAAATGTAAACCCTGTGTTTATTAGATTGTTTATTATTCTTCATAATTTACCAGATCCTTTTACTGCTGATATATTACAACTTTTTGATTTAGATTTAGTACCGCATGCTGTTACTAATTATGGATGTACTGATCCTAATGCAATTAACTACAGTGCTAGTGCAAATATAGATGATGGAAGTTGTACGTATTTTGGTTGTACTAATGACAACACTGGTTCTTGGCCTGATATAAACGGAAATAATGTTGATGGTACTCCTTGTTTAGGAGGCACATTATTTACAACTCAGCCGACAGGTTACAATATAATAAATTATCCTTGTATTGATGCAAATACTGGGCTAGCTAACGGCTACGAAACTGTTAACTTTAATCCTCAAGCAGCGATTGATGACGGAAGTTGTTTAATACCAGTGACTGGTTGTGGAGATGATACTTATATAGAGTATAATCCAAATGCTGATTTTGTAGACAACACTACGAACTGTATAACACCTATTGTTTACGGCTGTGTAGACAGTTCATATAGCGGTTCTGATATAAATCCAGATGTTAATGGTTATTGTGTTTCTGGCGCTGCTGCAGTTGGTGGTTTTTGTGCTGTTGGTGATGGTTATTTTGCTTACAACTATGATCCTAGCGCAAATGTAAACCAAGTAAGTCTTACAGATACCTCAGATCCTTGTGGTTATTGCACGGTTTACGGTTGCACAGACAATACTGCTTTTAATTATGACGCGTCAGCTGATTGTGATGATGGATCGTGTATAGCAACAATAACCGGTTGTTTTGACCCACAAGGTAATGATCCAACGACAGGCTTGCCATTATCTTCAAACTATAATTATTTAGGTACTACAGGAGCTATAAATCATGATCCAACCGTAAACACTATTAATCTTAATGATTGCTATTATTTTCCTGGTTGTACAGATTCTGCTGATTTAACTTATTTTCAACAGACTTATATTGATGCAAACGGTGTAACTCAACTTATGTTTAATGCATGTGTTGGTGGTAGTGTAGTAGACTATGATGATGGTAGTTGTAGTGGAACTACTAATTTTATTGCTGGTTGTACAGATCCTAACGCTAACAACTATTTAATAAGTGCAGTAGTTGATGATTGCTCTTGCATATATCCAAACCCTGTTGGTGGTTGTATGGACGATACTGTTGGTGATAATCCAGATGTAAACGGTGATTGCACAAATACAGACCCTGCTACTGGAAATATAATTAATGTTGGTTACCCAAATCCTCACGGTTGTGGTGGTACTGATGGTTATTTATCAGCAAACTACGACCCAGCTGCAAACACGACTAGTATAACTGATCCAGCCACTAATATAACAACAACATATACTTGTGATTACTATGGCTGTACAGATTCAAATGGTAGTAACTATGATGCGACAGCAACTTTAGATGATGGCACTTGTGTAGTTGATGGCGTGTACTATAGCATTATTGGTTCTGGACATCTTAATATACCTAATACTAATTTAAATAACGGAACAATAAATAATCCTACGCCTAATGTTCATATTGGTGCCACTGCAATGGGTAATACTTTAACTGGTGCTGGTCCTAGTAATGGTTTTATAACAAACCAAGGTCTTGTTGACTTTAGTCTTTATGAAGGTTTTACTTTTGAAGATGAAAATGGAAATGTGTTAGAATCTACAGCTTTTCTTTTTACTATGTTTGGCCATCTTGCCGGAAGCCCAGCATCGTGGGAAAATTTTCCTTTAATATTTTCTACAGCGCCAAGTTTTAAAAATGCTCAAGAGGTTAATTTAATGGTTTTAAATCAATATTTAGTTTCAGAAGCTGTTTTAGTTGTGGCTGGTGAAATTGATATTGCTACTTTAGATCCTGGTTTTAATTCTACAGCTTGGTCTATAACCCCTCACCCTAGCGTTACTTATTCAGGTATAAACTCAGATCCTAGTTCTCCATACTTTGGTACTTTTGAGTTTTCACATGGTGATATTGCTGATATTGGACTTGATGGTGATTCTGCTCACAATCCTGCTACTGACGGTCCTGGATATCAATTTGAAATTGTTGAAGAATATACTGGTACGGATAGAGCAAATATAATAGCGTTATTAGCAGATCAAAGACAACAAGGCGTTTGGGGAGGAGTTGAATTAGATCAATATTTATTTGGGTGGAACATTTCGCCAGGCACTTCAAACCCTGCGCAAACTGGTTATATTACTTATTTAAAATGTAAGTTTTATACAAATAATATTAATTTTGATTACGCAACCGGAGGTCAATATCCAAATTTAATGGGTGGTTTTACTCAAATAGAACCAATTCAATTTGTTTATAAACCAGGTTGTATGGACGTTTTAGATTGTAATTACTGGGCAGATGCAACAGTTGAAGACACAGGGTTGTGTAGTGGTACTTACTATGGTTGTACTGATCCAGGTGCAACTAATTATGATGCGCTAGCAGGTTGTGATGATGGTAGCTGTGCATATGCTAATTGTGTAGGCTCAAATGGACAGAGCAGCTTAGGCCCTGGAACCTATTATGGTGGTAGTTATGGTGCTTTAGGTTATGGCCTTGTAGGAAATGTTACTCCATATTCGCCTGGTGTCGGTGGAAGTAATCCAACAAAAACTAATGTTCAAGAATTTGATCCTTCTATGGTCGGTTTTAACATGGCATGTAACGGTATAAATACATATAACAATACTACTTTTTTACCTTCTAACAATCATAGAGCTTTTCATGCTGATTTTACTAATTTAATGGTTGAAGGACAATTGCCATCTACAACACCTTTGCTATCACCTGATACAGCGCTTTGGACGCTTTTTACTAGTCAAACTTCAGATAATGGAACAAATAACTCTAGCTACACTGGTGTTTGTGGAAACACTACTACGCATAATTTTTGGTCAAGAGACCATCTTAACGTTGGATCAATGTACAGAAAATGGTCATCAAGTAGAACAAGACTTTATTTAAAAGGCATGCACGATACCTACATTTCAAGCGGTTTGCATGGTGGTACAAGCGGAAACAATGCAGATATTACATCAATTATTGCGAGCACAAGAGGTTTATCTGGAGGTATACCATACGGTATTCACGGTATGTATATTAAATTAGATAATTTGGATGTTAATGATGAATACACATTTGATATTAGATATAGATATATACCTAAATGGAATAACAACTACACAAATACTGACCACGTAACTTTTAACAAACAAAGTGATGATTTAAGAGCACACATACGGCTTGGCTGGGGTTATTATGGAACAAATGGAATAAATAGTGCTGATGATAGTAATGGTAATCTTGCATTTATAGATTACAATGGTATTGTAGGGCAAGGAGTTACTCAAATACCACCAAACGATATAGCAAACTGGGGAGGCGTTACAGGTGATGGACCTTATCACAGTTTAATAGAAGGTAGACTGAGACAGCGGAAAGCTTACAAGACAAATGGTCAAGCTAATATAGATATGCATAGAGAACAAATTAATTTTTCACCTACTCACGCAAATAACAATGTTTTAATGATTTCTATAGGTAATGGGTTTAGAATGGATATTGAAGCAATACAAATTTACTGCGTTTAAAATGAATAAATATACAATAACAACATTTACTAAATCAGGGTTGCAACCAAATGTTTCTAACCAACTTAATAATGTTAGAGGTGTTTTAAGAATAATTCCAAATCAAGGAGAGCAAATTATTGCTGGTAATTTTACTATAGATGGCCAAAGAGGTTATCCGCTTGGTGACGCACCATACCCACTTGCAAGGCATAGGAGTTTAACTTATTTAGAAGAGCAAGCGAGTAACGTTTACACTTTCAAAACACCTACGAGTTTTGATATTAACGGAAATGCTATCGCGTGGACTGATTTTAATTCTGCAATAGAAAATATAAAACTAACAGAAAGATATAATCAAACATCTAACTTTCCTATATTTATTGTTGTAGAAGTTAATTTTACACAAGCATTTAAAACAGCTAACATAGGTAGTAATATAAGTATAAATTTGGACTTTGATTTAAAATAATAATATGAAAAAATTAATAAAAAACTTTTTAATTTCAACTCAAGATGCCGCTGCTGCAAGCTCTATTAGGGAGTTTACAATAAACGGTGACGTTGGCTCTGTTTTTGATTTGCAAATTACAAACGAAGATGGCCACTATTATAGTTTTGAAAAAGGCAACTTTTCTGCTGGTGCAAAGCTTTCTACAACAGCTAGCACTAGAGGTTCTATAGAAAACTCTTATGAATTTCATATACTTAACGTAAATGCAAGTATTGTGGTTGGTATGATTGTTACTGGAGACGGTATTGTTGGTGAAACAAAAGTTGTTGGCTTAAAAAACCCTGGTACAGTAACAAGCCCTAGTGTTGTTGTTATGGATAAAGCACACACAATTCCAGATTCAACAACTGTTACTTTTGTAGCAGAAAAAGGTTTAAATGAATATAAAATGGCGTCAGGATCATACACAGGCTCTGTTGTTTTACCAACTGTAACAGATGACGATCATTATGTATTTTTATTAACAGCATCTCACAAAGACAATACTTTTTTAGAGAACATAGAGCCTGAAATTGACTTAAATATTGGAAGTAGTAATTATGGTGAGTTTTTAACAACCGGTTTTAGAAACGATCTTTTTAAATCAATTAGAATAAATCAATTTGTAAATACAACCGCTACTGTAAATTTAGTTTCTAGTGTGTTAACAAATGCTGATATTAACTTAACCTCTTTTTCTTTTGATATTAGTAAACCTAGAGGTTTTACTTCTAGCGCTGGTTTTAAAACATCTTTTAAATGGACTATTGTTTGCCCTACAAACCTTGCTATTAGAAAATCACTAGATTTAGAAGCAAAGTATTTTAAAACAAATGAAACTCAAACGGTAAATGGTGCTATTACAAATAGTAGAACTGTTGTGTTAGATTCTGTTGATAATTTAAAAATAGGTATGCAAATTACCGCTGTTAGCTCTGGTTCTTTAGCAGGTAATAGTCATATACAGTTAATTGATAGAAACAACAAAACAATTGTTATTGGCGCAAACAACTCTTTTGCAGATGGTATTACTTTAACTTTTTCAGCTCGTGGATCTAGTGGTCCTAATGCTTACGGTACTAATTTAGTTTTTCAAAATTTAGCAGTTGAAATACCTGACTTAACCGTTACTGTTAATGGAGCTACTAGCAATAATACAACTTTAGTTTTAGACGATGCTAGCTTTATTCAAGACGGTGCTACTACTATAATAAAAGGCGTTGGCATTGACGTTGATAACACTGTTACACACGTAGCAACTAGAGCTTCTGGGTCAAACAGTTTAACGCTTTCAGCAGCTAAAACAGTAGAAGATGGTGTAACTTTAACTGTAGAAGGCAGTAGCTCAACAGCAATTATAACAGGTGATGTTATTTTAACGCGAATGGGTAGTTTAGATTTTACAACAAGTTTAGATTTATCAGACTTTTTAGGAATAGGTGTATCATAAAAAAATAATAAAATGCCAAGTACAATAATAAATTTTTCACACAAAATAAATACTTCAGTTCAGGTAGGTGATACGGCTTATTGCCTTGATAGCGATCCTGCTAACGTTGGTGGTTTTGGAACAGCTGAAGAGCAAAACATTCAGCTTATAGGTGGTATAACAAATATAGATAGAATACTAAACAACATTACTTGTGATTTGCCAAATGGCACGCCAACAGGCTTAGATCCTTTAAACAACACTGAGCCTTATATATTTTTTGGTAAAAACGAGTCTGTTAATACTTCTGGAGTAAAAGGTTATTATGCAAACGCTAAATTTGTTAATAATAATTATGTAGAGCCTGCGGAGTTATTTGCAGTAAGCTCTGAAGTTAAAGAAAGTAGTAAATAATACATAAAAAGTGTAATTATAAATAAATAAAAGATAAAATATGGCTTTAGGTTTAATAAAAAAACAAATAATACATACTTCTGATAATACTAGCTCTCCTTTAAAGCTTTTTGGTTCTGGTAAAAGAAAAGATGCTTTAACAGCTGCTACAAATGAGTACAACACTCAAATGCAAGCGTACAAAGACATGGAGATTACAAATCCATACGCAGAAAATGTGTATAGCAACATGGAAAACACTGCAGAGGATTTAACGGTTAACCAACAACAAGCACAATTTGAAGCTCAAAAAGGTGCACAGCAAAGAGCTAATATAATGTCAAACATGGCTGGAGCAGCTGGAGGTTCTGGTGTTGCTGGTTTAGCGCAGGCAATGGCAAATCAAGGTCAACTATCAACGCAAAGAGCTTCTGCTAGTATAGGACAACAAGAGTCTGCAAATCAAAGAATGGCAGCTCAACAGGCGGGAAGAAATCAACAACTAGAACGTCAAGGTAGATTACAAGTTCAACAAGGTGCTGCTAACGTTCAGCAGATGGAAATGGATAAACAAGCTACTATGCTTGGCATGTCAATGCAGCAAGTCGGTAACGCACAAGATGCTATTGCAGCTCACAAAGCAATGATGGGTAATATAGTTGGTGGTGTTTTAGGAGCTGTAGGTCAAATAGCTGCAGCACCGCTTGGCGCAACTAAAAATATAACTAACAATACAACTCTCGGTATGAACGCAAACAAATTTAATAACTTAACAACAGGATTAGTATAATGGCGGCAGATCAAAATTTAATACAGGCTACTAGAGCTATGGGCGTTAGCAAGTACAGAGATGACTCTGGCTGGGTTAAAGCTTTGGCTAGTATAGGTAAATACGTTGCGTCAAAACAAGCTTTAAAACAACAACTCAGTATTAATAGCGACGCTGCTTTTTCAACTATAGAAGATGCAGATATAGAGGGTTTATTAGAATACAAAAAGCTTGCAAACGAGTATACTAAAATAATGGCTAAACAACCTAGTTGGTCAAAAAAATATAAACAAGCAACAAAAGATTACAACGATTTAATGCAAGCTGTAGAATTAAATAAAGCTGGTAATACAGCTTTTGCTGCTTATAAACATGATATAGAAGTTAACAACGGCCAAATATCAAAAGCACATGCTGGTAAAGAAGATAATATTGGTGATGAAATATATTTTGGAAGATATACTAAAACTTTTACAAACGAAGGACCTTCTCTTTACTTTCCAGAGTTAGGTATGGATATACTAGTTAAAGACTTGCCTACTTTTACAAAAAGAGATGAAGGTAAAGATGTTACAACCGCTATGAAAAACATAGTAGATAAAAACGGGGCAAAAGTAAAAGTTAATGGTGGTAGATTTATTGAACAAAATGTTTCTAAAGATTTAAATGGTTCTATGTCTTGGTGGGGTAATAAAAAACAAAGAGATATTCAAATGTTTGACACTGAATATACTTATAACGGTGACGAAAGTTATACTTTTGGTAAATATATTGCAGAAAAACACGGTTTTGATGGAATATTAGATGAAGCTGAAAAACAAGCTGGAGGCTTTGAGCCAGGTGAACGTGAAGCAACTAAAGACGTTATGATTTCTATGATAAACGAAGGTAATACGTCTGACTATTTAAAACAAGAATATAAAAACTTTATAACAGAAGTTTCAAGACAAGATCACCAAGTAAATAGAACAAAAAAAATAGACAAAAAAACAGGTCAACAAATAGAAGAGCCTAGAAATAGAGTTGTTACTAATTTATTTGACAACTCTAGAGTTGATGTTGATCCGGAAAGAGCATTACGTTATAGAAATGAAATAATAAATGTAAATTCAGAATCAGAAGACTTAAGTTGGTATAGTGGTGGTGGCTACGTGTTCAAGCCAGTTCTTTTAGAAAAAGAAAGAGGTGTAGAAATGTGGGGTTATGAGCGTTACAACAATGGTGTTAAAGAAATGAATCATTTAGATCCACAACTCTCTTACTACAATATTAACCATATGAAAGAAACATTTGGAGTAAAAGATATTGATATGGTAGATATAGTGAACTATTACAAAGACGAAAAACAAGAAGGATTACCATAATAAATAAAATTTAATATGTCTAAAACCTACAGTTATAACAATGATATTTATTCTGAGGAGCAAGTATTAAAAGCTGCTCAAAATAAAAACTTAAGCATAGAGGAATATGTTAAGCAATACGGTATAAACGTTGCTGAAGACAAATATTCTTTGTCTAAAGCTGTAGATGATCCTGAAACTGAAGATGTTGATGAAAGTGTTTCGTATAGAGATTTTTTAGCAGAGCAAAAAAGATTAAATGAAGAAAGACAATTAGTAGACTACGACACTTGGTTAAATGAATTTGCACCAAAAGATTTAGGTCCTGAAGCTGGCTCAATAGGTGATGAAAATTTTGGTTTTACAGCTGGTGTAGTTGATGCCTTTAGTATTCTTGGAGGTGCTATTGAAACTGTTGTTGATATGACACCTTTTGGAGATGGCGAGCCACCTAAAGAAATAGATGAAAATGTTAAAGCAAGAAAAAGAAAGTTAAAAGAAGAGAGGTTAAAAGGTTATGAAGCTTTTAAAAACGAATACAATCCAGAATATCAACCAAGTAATATAACTCCTGACGTTGTTTATATGGCTGGCGATGTAAATAACTTTGGTAGAGTTGATTTTGGTGCAAAAGGTTTTACAGTAGAAGAAGTAAAATCTAATCCAAATCTTTTTTTAAGTGATGACAACAAAGTTTATCAAGTAAATCCTGACATAACAACTATTGGTGGTATATCTAACGATGATTTAAAAAATGTATTTGGCGATGATTTATCTACTGATGATTTTTATAACTTTGCAGTTTGGTATGAGAATAGTGATGAAGCCAAAAACTTAAGAGGAAAAAGAAAAGCAATATCTTCAGCAGGTATAACATCAGAACCTGTTGAAACAAAGCTTAAAGCTGATATTATTCAAAACTATTTATATTATAAA
>VMHT01046455.1_pt1 | contig 23988 bp, 28 predicted proteins | sample 4693611 | NCBI WGS metagenome assembly VMHT01 (sample SAMN12280063, study PRJNA550983) | marine metagenome | isolation source: seawater sampled from same location over 5 years 0.02-0.2 micron viral filtrate | place: USA: collected off the coast of southern California halfway between the port... ...
CACCAAAACCCTCTCCAGAGAAGATTACTCGGGGTGCCTCTGCATATGCATCACCAGTCTCCTTGATTGGAACACTAATGATTGATCCATCATCACCAGTGATAGGATCATCAGACTCTGGTTTCTTGTGATCACCTGGATCTTTCTCGCCAGTAGGATCATCATCACCATCATCATCACGAATAAATCTTTCAGCACGTTCGATAGTAGCACTACATGAAGCAGCAGTGTCAACGATCTTGAAGTAGAACACTTCATCATCTTCAATGATACCATCATCTTTAATACCGATGGTAACTTTAGCTGTGTCTTCCTTCAGTTTGAATGTACCTTGTAGTGTGTCGCCAATAAAATCTTCGGCAGACACATCACCATAGATGATGTATTGGAATTGTCTTCCTTCGGTGTAACCCTCACTCTCAATAGTGAATACAATATCTTCTCCCTCTTTGTAGATCTGCTTGTCCGTTCTAACACTGATACTTACATCAGTTGTCGGATCATATGGAGGATCATCGAAAGGATCAGGCAGAATAACATTGAAGTCTGCAAGGATCGTGATAGGTGCGACAGCACCAGTATCATTACCCTCCTCATCATTGAGTTGGAATATAAAGTCCTGATCCACTTCCATCTCGATGTCTGGCATCAACTTCACCTTGACTTCTGCTCTACACAGAGGAACAGCGATGTCCTGTAGTTCATCGTTCTCATCTACAAATTGATCCTCAAAAGTATCATATTGAGTGACTTTAAAGGTTCCCTTTAGTAGATCAACATCATCGATACTTCTTGACGAATCATCAATGTATTCCTCAACGATGTCACCAACTAAAGCATAACTTAAGGTAGATCCATCAGCAACATTAGTTGTGTTGATAGTGAATAGAATCTCATCACCACCACCCACTAACTGTGGTTTTCCTACGACACTATAACGTTTCGTGCCATCGTAGTCAATAGGAAGTGGGGGATCACCATCACCATCATCATCAGGATCATCTGGGAATTCATCTGGATCGATTGGTACGTAATCTTCGTAAGCAAACCTACAAGAACCATCATCAACAGTTGCTTCAGGATTATAGTTTTCAGCTTCTGGAACTCTACATCCTAAAATTTCTGCAACTGGATCTTCTGGGAAGAATCCTGGTGGTGTATCAGGTCCACTACCCTCATTGCCAGGTGGTTCTCTCGGATCGTCTGGATCGTTTGGATCTGGTTGATTGGAAGGAACTCCACCGATAAAAATAACTCTAGTAGGTTTAGGATCTGGATAGTCTTGACTCTCTTCACAAGAGAATCTTTCTCCAGTGTCACCCTCTTCTAGGTCTTGGAGAAGGTTATCCAACCAGTCGTCACTGTCTTCATCAGTACCACAGTCATTACACTTGACAGTCTCTTTAGAACAGTTGCTATCGGGTCCACTACAAGAGATACCCAGGAATGACATGACCTTATTGAGAGCACCGCCGATCATGTCCAACGGTGCCGCTAGTATTCCTAATATACTTTGCAACGGTCCAAGGATACTACTTATCAGACCCTCGATAAGTTCTAGAATCTTATTGATAATACCATCAACTAAATTGATGACTGCACATGCTGCTGGAGAGAAAACATCCATGATAAAATTGAACAGCAAGTCTGTCAGGAAACTTACCAACTTTTCAATCAGATCTTCAATAGCACAACCAAGTGCCTTCAGAATCTGATCAAGGATTTTCTTTACAGTCTTGAGGAAGTTACCCTTCTTTCTCTCTGGTCTGTGGTCTTGCTTTGGATCTTTAGGGATCTTTCTTTCTGCTTCCTCGGGTATATTCAGTCCAAGAACTGTCAAGACAAGTTTCTCAACACCCTCTCGTAAAGTCGTAATAATTTCCGACTGAACACGACCCATAAAACTACTTACGAGTCTATTGATTCGACTGATGTGGTGTCTTGCAATCGATACCTTATCATAGATGAATCCATTGATCTTACTGACATAGAAGCTACCAATCTGTCCACCAGATGCTTGGTTTGCTGCTAACAGATCGCCAATGATATTGGTGATTCCTTTGTCAAGATTACTCTCGTTACCACACTTTGGGTTAGCAATAGTGATACAGTTCTGTGAACCAGTAGGGTTAGTCTCACTATGCTTTGCACGAAGCGCAGCAATGATAGCAGGAGCACCCTTCTCTAGGTTAGAACGAGCAGCGTCAGGTTGTCCACCATCTACGTTAGCACCTGTGTCAGGATCAGTACCATTTGCTCTATCTTGAGAGCGATTTTGCTGTGGGGTACTATCAGCATCTGTATGGGTAGTAAAGTTTCTAGGACCATCACTACCACCAGCAGGGTCAGTATTCTTGACGACAGTAGCACCAGCAGTGTGTCCAACCGATCCCATGATGATAGGTTTCTGCCTGTCATTGTCAAGGAAGAAACCAATGACCCAGTTACCTGCTCGTAGTTCTGCTGTAGCACCAGTCACACCACCATCACTGAATGGTGTAGTCACAGGCATGACTACGTTTGCCCATGGCAATTCTTCAGTTGGTGTTGCTTGTCCTTCTCTTAAGTGGACACCAACAATACGCACACGATATCTACTAGATCCTTTAGGATCCGACTCTCTACCTGTCTCAACCTGTCCAATCCACCAGTTGAAACCATCGGAACCAATTTGATTAGTAGCAAGCAGTGATGATAATACTGGATCCATACCAATGAGGTTTATTTTTATTTAGGTTGTAACTTCGGAAGTCTCGTCAGGCATACCGTAAGAGTCTCTGACTAGTGTCACATAGGTGTTACCTTTAGCACCTTTAGTATCTAGTGCGTGGTTCAACTTTGCAACGAGATATACACCACTGTGTTCTTTGTCGTGTATGTCTTCACCTTTCTTTGATTTCTCATTAGTAGGGACATAGTTAGGAACTAGAACCTCAATGGTATCACCGATCTTTAGGTCCAATCTAACAGGTAGTTTAATCTTCAGTTGTTGATTGTTCTGTGACTCTAGTCTAGAAATGTTCTGTGCAATATAATTCTTCTGCCAGTCAGGGAACTCGGCAGTGTCTTTCTTGCCACCATCCTTGTCTTCTGGAGAGGCAACCTCCTTACCATCAAACCATGTCTCATGATCCAATAGCACCGACATGACTCTACTTGGACTCTTTGCAAGTTCTGATTGACCTTTAGCAAGACCAGACTGTGATCCCAAGTGCTTCATGTCATCAAAGTTATCAGCTAGATTGTATGCATACTCTTCATAAGCACCAGTGCTAAAGTTATAGAAGCAGATGACATTAGAGTAAGCACCCGCTCTTAACTTTGCAAGGATGTCAATCTCATTTTGAAAGTCAACGTCTAGAATTTTGTTGGTAGAATTTTGCTCGTTCAATTGAGCAGGTTCTAGAGTAAATGTATCGACAGGAGGATTCTTCTCCACATCATTCAGAAGATCAATCGACCTGAAATTATATCCCTCACGGTTTTCATAGAAATAATATCCAGCAGTGCCTGATGATTTTTGTAATGAACCACCAACAGAAGAAGATGAACCACCAACAGAGAGACCTTCATTGACTGCTTTACTTCGCAGTGAATTGATGATAGAGAAGGGAGTCTTTTTACCTGGAAGCATCCTCACTTTGAATAGAGTAGGATCTCCTCGATATGTTTTAGTAGAAGACAGACCTTCAGTTAACAGAGTTCTAACTAATGCATCTGGTTTTCCTGCCAGAGTTAGAGGAACCTTTTCTGTTTCATTCAGCAGTGCTTCTCTAGAGATGAGTCCAAGAGAATACCTCTGAAATCTCTCCGAACTAAACCTGTTGTAAACTTTATAGACCTTGAATGAATACTCAACAACATCATCACCGCCAGCGCCATATCTAAACTTCATGTTGACATCTTCATACCCCTGAATAGGTAGTGAAGAAATCAAGTTCACACCAGTGTCTACGATGTCTAGGGTGCCATGAATTGTAGGTAAATCGATGTCTTCAAAGTAATCAAACCTAGTAACAAGGTTACCAATAGGTTTTGATTCCCCTTCAAGATCAACGATTTCAATTTCTTCTAGTATAAGACTAGATGCATATGGTAACTCTTGTTCTGCCATTAACCCACCACACTGTTGAGATTATAATATGAATGTAAACTATGGTCACGACCCTCGTCTATGGTGCCCTCACTAGTAGGTTGAGCACCCGTAGCCGCAGTCTTTCTGGGACTCGCTGGGTTATTTATCATTGCGATTGTCTGTCCCCTCTCGGAAGCAGACGGTCCCTGTAAGGAAGCAATCTCACGACTCACTGGTTGTAATGATGATGTCTTTTCTGGTGGAGTTGGAGATAATGTTGCCTTTGGTTTCGGTCCTGGTCCTACAGTTTCTCTTATTTTATTAGTAAATTCCTCAAAAGTAATCGGATTACCATTTGGATCAAAATATTTATCTACTGCTCTACCAATACCATCTCTACCACTCACGAAAGTTCCGATACCAGGAACTCTAACACGTTCTCTCGTTCCTTTATTAGTTCCAATTTTATCAATTCTTCCCAAGGAAGGTCTCAAATCATCAGCAGTAATTTTATCATCGGACGGAGTATCTGGTACAACTGGCGGATCATCTGGTTGTCTAGGTGGTTTCTTCTCCCACACCCGACCCGCAATGAAGTCAGCAACAAATTGCTTGTAATTTTCTGGATCATTACCATCAGATGCTGGTGCATATGCATTCACAATAGCAGCGAACGCTTCATTAGGATCTTCAAATGCTTCCAAGTTCATGTAACCACTATGGTTCTTGTCCCATAGTCTGACGAACTCTTTGACGGCATCCTCTCTCGTTTCAAACTGCATGAAAGTTCCGTCTGTATTCCTCATATTGAATGGATTGTTTCCACGCTCACTCTTACCCCACCCTGTCTCCATTGCAGAGATAGCAGCAGCAACTTCAGGGTGCTTTGCACCAGCAGCCTTCGCCATCTCATAGATCTCACCAGCATACTCCTGCTGCTCTTCATTTGATGCCATTGGGTTCCCAGTAGCAGGTGCATTAGAAGCAGGACCAGAGTTAGGTGATCCTGATCTAGATCTATTGCCACCACCAAACAAGTTCTTTAAAGCATTTCCAAGACTAGCAAAGACTCCTTTCTTTTCATTAGAACCATCAGCACCACCGCCACCACGTCCTTCACTAGTTACCTTTCCACCCTTCGCCTTTGTTACCAGTGTTGATGGGAGACCGAACGCTTGAGCAAGAGGTCTAGCAACTTGAGCAATTTGAGAAGATGCTTCTGCATTATCAACAGAACCTGCTAATTGTGTAGTAGCTGCAAGTGCTGCACCACCTGGAACCATGAAGACTAACTTCATTGCATCCTGTAGTAGTTGCACCTGGCGATCAGTCTCTCCACCACCTAGCGAAGGTAACTGCATCGGTGTAAATCCAACCTTACCTCCAAGAGATGACTGTGGTTTTTCAGTTCCTTGTTCATACTGTGGAGTAGAAATATTGTAATTGTTGTTGACAACAGGTGATTGAGGTTGGGGTGGTGCTTCTTGAGGAACAGGTCTCACCTTACCATCCATCGCACTTGCTTCACCTTGAGTGTAGTTATTGTCAAGTGGGATGACCATCTCATCACCATGCAACTCTGCAAGGTAACCACTGTCAGGACCAGAGATAATACCACCAGTTTCTGCGCGTGGAACATCATCTTCTTCAGGATCCTCACCGTATTGAGGAGTATCAACACTCATGTCCTCACCAAGTCCCTCAAACTGATCGTCTAAAGACTCATCCCCTTTTGTTGTGAGATCATCAGCCGAGAAAGTGTCTGATACTTTTAGTTTGTCGTCCGCACGATTAATATCAGCAGCGCCTTGCTTCTTATCAGTCTCTGATTTTGCCAGAGCAGTTTGCTCATTGATAGCATCAGCAATTTTGTTTAACTTGTCTTCAATGCTATCTGTTCTTTGACTTAACTGATTAACAACATCAGTCTTGATTGCTTGTACACCAGTAGCAACGTCTTTAGTTTCTTTTACATTGTTGTTGATAGACTGTGCCGTCTTCTCTAGTGACGCAGCAATCTTGTTTACAGCAGAAAGAATATCCTCTCTACTAACTCTCTGCTTGGAACCTGATGCTGCCTCTGCAGTTTCTTCACCAGTGTTGGGAACCTTTTCTTCCTGTGGTTCTACATCTTCTGGTGGTCTCTTGGCACTAACAAAATTATAGTTATCAAACTGTTCACGAAATCTCTGTGTGGCATTCTTTGTTTTTACTGCCTTGCCGTCAGCGTCTCTGTTATCTACAAAGTTCCAGAACTGTGCCTTTGGATTCTTTAGCAGTTTGACACGATCAACTGCCTGCTTAATGTCCTGCTTCTTACCAGTGATGTAAGACCCACCGAACTTACTCTTCAGTGCTGACTTAAAAAAGTATCCTTTCTCTACACCTAACTCTTCTAGACTATCATATCCTGCTTTCTTTGCCTTCTCTTCTGCTACTTCTCTCTCTTGTCTAGCAAATTTTCTGGCAGCAAGAACTTTAGAGATCGCAGCACCCATGTGCCCTGGACCTTTATCGTAGTCAACTGTGCTAGAGAATCCCTCTGTAAATGCTGCCATTAGTTACTGCCCCCCTGATATTTATGAGTACAGAGCAATGTTCTGTAGTGCCTTGCCGAAGCGAAGACCCCTGTGTGGAGAGGGAGGAGCAGTAGTGCTCACAGACGCTGAATGATGTAACTCTGGTTCCTTCGGTGGTGCCTGCATGATCAAGATGGTAGACATACCTTCTCCCTCCTCATCATACTCAAGAATTTCAGGAGCAAATCTTTTAGTAGCCTCAATCAAATCCTTGTTTGTATCAGAAGCATTGTATGCGTCAAGCATTTCTGACACTGGTTGGAAGGAATACACCAGGTTCTTCATAACTTTTTCAGGACCCTCTTCACCCACAACAATTTGTTCTTGTCCTTCTAGTCCAACATCTCCGCCATCTTTATATCCATTACCTTTATAACTTAAGTGGAAGATAGCAGTGTTCGTGCCCTTGATTAGCGCATTGATGCCTTCACCTTTGCCAGGAGTATTTCTTACATCATCCAACTGCACAGGAACTTTTGGAAACCCTGGCATGTTAATGTCAACTGCATATGGTTTAGGACCAGAGTGGTTGTGTCTGTTAGCACCATGTCTAATCAATTCAGCTATCTCTTTGTCAGTCATGTCTTTGGTGAATGGTCTTGCATCGGATGTCTCTGGTTTCATACCCATAGAGACCATCTTCTTAACGACAGGTACGGTGTCTTTAATCAGACCAGACTGACTCTTATCTTGGTTCTCGAAGTGTGCATGCGACCACCCACCAACTTGCATGGCAGTAGAACCAGTCAAACCGAAGCGCAAATCATCGGTGTTACCAAATTCTAAATCAGAAAACTCACTTGGAAGTGCAGAACCATCACCATCATAATTTCCTCTACCACCAAAGAGATTGTTAATATTATTCCAGAGACCACTTATCATTCCAAGAGGTCCACCTGTTGTCGAAGGTTCTCTCTTCAAATCCTCTTGCTCTGCAACATTCAGACCCATGCCACCCAACATTGCATCCTCTTCATTAGTATCACCTACGTTGTTAATTGCATTAGCAATAGGTTCCATCGAACCTCCAATGTTTGGACGAGCTAATGATTTTGGTACATCAAATTCTTCTGTCAATTTAGAAGCAACTTGAGTGAACATAGGAGCAACTGACTGTGCCATTGGTCCCACCTCTCCCAAAAAGTTTTTGGATGCTGCAACTAATGCACCACCAATCGGAGACAATAGTTTGCTAGTATAATCATCAGGAATAATTGCTTCAGTTCCATGAAGCACAGCAGGTCCCGCTTTAGTAAGACCACCAACTTCTTTCTGCTGAACACCATCCACCATCTTCTGATCTTCAGCGGTGAATTCTCTGCCAGCAATAGCATTGAAAATATCATACATCAATAGTCCAGTATCAGCAGCAATAGATACTGCTTCAGCAACCGCTGGAACAACAGCACCAACACCACTAACTGCAGCAGGAGCAGTCACTGCAGTAACTACACCAGCAGTACCACCAGCAGCAGCAAGCCATGCTCCTACAGCGTCACCCCTGTTTGCTCTATCAACAGCATCAGCAGCACTGACAGCAGATCCAGCAACAGGAACCATCCTTCCACCAAACTTTGTCGTTGCTATTGCTATTCTTTTAGCAACAGGAGAATTTTTTACAAAAGCAAGTCCTCTTTTACCATATCGTATAGCATCATCACCAAATCTCTGACCGAATCTCATCACGCCACTAGCAGCCCTCTGGACACCTTTGATAGCATCATCACCAAATTTTGTTAGGTTAGTTTTCCCCTTGTTAAGGAGATTGCCTGCTCTCTCCTTATTTCTGGATATGAATCCACCAACACGCTCTTTATTTCTAGCTACAACACCACCAAGGTTTTCCTTCTGCTTGTTTAAAAAGTTGCCAGCTCTATCCTTCTGACTGTTTAAGAAGTTACCTGCTCTAGCCTTCTGTCTATTTAAAAAGTTACCTGCTCTACGTTTTAGATTGCTTGGCGCAAACTTCATCCTCAAGAGACGAAGACGTGACCTCAACCATTTAGGTGCAAACCTTTTCCACAAGAATTTAGCAAACCTCTTTAGGTAGTTGCTTAATCCACCGCCGCCACCACCTCCTCCGCCTTTGGGAGGACCATCATCTTTCTTGGTGCCAAAGGTGCTAGCTACATCTTCCTGCCCCGCCGCCATTGCTTTGTCAACAGCAGTCTGGCGTTCATCTATTTCTGCTTTCTTTGCTGCTGTCTGTGCTTCAAATGCACCAAGAATAGCATCAAACTTATCGTTCAGTCCAGAATGTGTCGTCTCAATACTATTCAGATTGCTGATGGTTGTTGCCATCGCATCAGAAATCATCAGGTTCTGTTTCTTCAGTTCATTATCAATACTATCAAGTTGTCCTTGAATTTTCTGAAGATTTTGAACAACTGTTTTTAAAATCCTGTTGTTAGTGACATTACCAGTCGCTTCTCTCTTTTTCTTCTCTGGTTTTTGATAGTCACTACCCAGAGACTTGTTCACTGCCTCTAGCATGCCAGGTGGCAGTAGATCTACAATGTCAGATAGATCTGGTTGCTCCTGGTCTCTTTGCTGAACAACTTCTTGTACTGCTTGCTCAACTACCTCTACTGCAGGTTCTAGGTTCTCTTTTACCTCCTCTTCTGCATCCTTTACTATCTCCTCCGCCTCATCGTCTATCTTTTCTTCTACTTCATCTGCCTTTTCTTGCTTCTCTTCTACTTTAGGCAGTTTCTTCTCTTGAATTTCAGCAACTCTTGCTTTAGTTGCTTCCTCTTCAATTTTCCTGTCAACTTGTTCCCTAAATGGTTGCTCTAAATACTGATCAACCAACCAGGTTTGGAATTCTTTTAGCGCCTCATAATAATCTGTAAACCCAAGACCACTCTCATTAAATTGTGGATACCCTCGGGTATCTTTCTGCATGTTTGCAATGACAGTATCAGCGTCAGCATCAGACAGTTTAACTGTTGATGTATAACTACCGCCACCAGGTTTTGTCTTACCTGTGAGTTTCCAGTGTAATTCCTTCCAAGTGTTACTAGTGTGTGCTGTTCCACCAGGACGACCCTTCCCATACCACGGTTGGTCGGGGTCCATTACATGAAATGGTGGATCGATGTTAAAATTCACTAGTAACTACTCCGAGATGCCTCTTGTTTTTTCTTTTCCTCGTTGATGTGATTAATCAATAGGGATGTGTATACTTCACGCTCCCAAGGCATCATGTTTTCGATCTCTGTCAAGCTATATTTATGGTACTGCATGAAAGCAAAGTTAGTCTTGTAATAGCCCTCCAAACTATTATGGAAGACCGCTATCCGAAAAAACTTTGTAATCCCTCAATCGTATACTCACATTCGTTACCTGTATTGGGATTAGTAACAGTAAATGTATGAGTAAGACGAGGCATTGACTCATAAAACTCTTGGATAGATTCAAACTGTTTGGTAGTCAGTGACTCAACGAACTCACGAAACTCTTTCTTGGTTGTCGTAGAAGAATCATACACCTCCTCACCATCAAACAATTGATCGACATGATCAGCAATAAAGTTAAAGATCTCGTCAGTTTCAATACCTTTCTCTAAAAACTGCGACTGAATAAACCTATCCATACTAGGATAGTTCATGATAATACCAGTGGTATCCGTCAACATAATTTTGTTAGTGTGTCCCTCTGGTCTGAACACCTCAACATCATCGATGTTAATGTTTGCAGTTACAGGTGTGGTATTGTCATCATTACACGTAACTTTCATCTCAATCATCTCACCGACAGCAGCGGCACGAATCTTGAGAAATAGATACTCCAGATCAAAAGAAGGTAGTTGATCTACCTTAATCCTACTGATCACACATGCTTTAAGAACATTCTTGACAGCATTGATGATCTGTTTTTCATCTTCAGACTCTAATGCTACTAGTAATACTTTCTCTTCCTTTACTAGAAATGGTCTGTATTTAATAGTCTTTCCACTAGAAGGTAACTTCAGTTCATACTGTGGTACACCAAGTTTTGGTAATGCCATGAATATTTGAGTTCAAATCGTATATTTATTTAGCGCGACTTTTTGAGTCAATTTTTGGTGGGGAATTTTTTTCGGAATTCAGGTAACCGAAAGGTCAATTTCAGTTCAACCCTAATGCATCACGAGCAGATTGTGCTGCCTGATCAATTGCTTTCCTGACACCAGAGTCAGATCCACCAATGTATCCCTTCAGGTTGTTGTGTACAATAGTATGCTTGGCATAGTAGAAGTTGACAGTCACCTTTGTGATCTGCGAGGTGCCATAGGATAGAGGAACAGAATCAATAGAGTATGGATAGCAGTCCTCTAGAATATACATCATCGATGCTCTTTCATTCGGAGCACTAGGACCCTTTTCAGTCTTGGTAATCTTCAGTTGTGCCATGTATTTGGATGGGAATTGCATCCTCACTTCACGTTCTCTTGCCAATGGGGATTCTTTCTTGAGATCTTTTAGTCTGACACCTTTCTTCTCTACAATTACTTCCTTGCCAGAACCATTAAAGATATAGTTGGTCCAAGCATTAAAAAATTTGAGTGGAGTCATGTTAGCATCACACATCCATGTCAGTGACAAGTCACTAAAAAATCTAGCGTATGGATAGTGAACTTGATTCTCTCCCAAGTATCTGCCCTGCAACTGTCCAGTTGCTGCCTGTAAGTTTGGCAGTTGTGCCTCTTCACACATGATGTGCAGAATTCCCTCATCTTTTTCATACTCTGGGAAGACAACAGCAAGTGCTGATTTCAAATCCGATGCTGACTCGGGGAAGGCAAAGTCTACATCATAACCATTAGTCATAGACATGCCGCCGTAAGCAGACATCTCTACCAAAAAATTATGCAAGGATTTAGTCATCTAAATAGATACGGAAGGTGTGCGGAAACATTATGCCTTACTCTGGAAAATATAAACCAGCCTACCCACGAAAGTACAAGGGCAATCCCACTAACATTATTTATCGCAGTTTGTGGGAGCGTAAGTTCATGGACTTCTGTGATCATAATGGAAACATCATTGAGTGGGGTAGCGAGGAAGTAATTATTCCTTATCGTTGTCCTACTGATGGCAGAGTACACAGATACTATCCAGACTTTTATATCAAAGTCAGGGGTCGTGGTAATATAATTGCAAAGTATCTGGTCGAAGTGAAACCAAAGAAACAAACACAAAAACCGAATGAGAAACCAAAACGAAAGACAGCTGCTTGGAAGAGAGAAGTTCTAACTTACCTAAAGAATCGCGCCAAATGGGAAGCGGCGGAGGACTTCTGTGAGGACAGGCAGATGAAATTTATTATCCTCACCGAAGATCACCTAGGGATAAAACAAAATGGTAAGAAAAAAGGCTAAAGGATTCGGAACCAATAACTATACTACTATCTTTGAGAAAGTTAGTGATGCTACAGGTGGAGACAAGAAGTCTCTTGGTTGGTACAAGGGTAAAGTAAAACAACTAGCCGCAACATACGAGGCAACACCAACCAAACTAATACGACAAGAGAAAAGAGATGAGCGTGACCAGGTGCAGGATGAAAATCTACTGCGCTTGAAAGTAAGAGAGGGTCACCTATACTTCTTTGAATACAAAGCAAAGTCAAAGTGGTTGCCATACTATGATAAGTTTCCACTCGTCTATGTTATCAAGCAAGACCAGGAGGGATTCTATGGTGCCAACCTTCACTACATCAAACCAAAGAGAAGAGTAAAGATCGTACAGAAACTAGAGAAAGGTTTGATTGACATGCCCATCACATTGGTGCATAAATATCTTTATAATCACTGCGAAAGTAAGTTCCTAGATCTTGCCATAGATGAGTGGGAGACTTCTATCTTCCTACCTGTCGAAGACTTTATCATGACTAGAGGTACAGGCAAACTACCATACGATAGAGAACTTGTGTGGGAAGAGACTGAATCCAAGTACAATGATCGTATCAAAGCACAACGAATCATCAAAGGTTATGGTAAACAATCAGACAAGGAGATGGTGACGTAATGCCAAACTTCCGAGAGAATGCCGAGGAGCAGGCAGCACTGAATAAGAAACACGCAAAGACAAAACAAGGGAAACTTGAACAAGCTGCAGAAGACGCAAGGCAAGCAGGACTAGGAAAGGTAACTACTATAGGACCAGGAACCGCTGGTCCCTCAATTACTACATCCAGTCCTAATATACTGCAGTATCCATCCTATTCTCCGATGACAAAGGAGACTGATTATGTTTCATTCTCTTTCTTTGATTACACACCAGCGTTCAAAGGAGTGTCGAACAATAAAGGTGACTCCACATCCGAAGCGGCATCTCTAGGTGCTAGATACAAACAGTATTCTGGATCTATCACAGACATGACCAAGGCGAAAGGATACTCACCAATCGTCATGTACATGCCACAAGATATTCAAGGACAGTATGGTGCCAACTGGGGTGGCGCTGGGTTCGGAGCGTTCTTCTCAACCATCGCGAGTGCAATGACAAATGTTGGTTCAGATGGAGATTTTGGTGCATCTCTCAAGACTGCTGGAGAAGACTTCAAAGGATTTATGAAGATAGCAGGGTACAAGGCTGCTGTTGCAGCAATGAACAAAGGACTGGGAACTAACGTTAGTGTAACCCAATTGATGCAAGGTGTTAGTGGCACAATCATAAACCCTAACATTGAACTGATGTATGAAGCTCCAGAAATGAGAGGGTTTCAATTAAGATTCAAGATGATGGCACGATCAGAAGATGAAGGTAATACTATTCGCTCCATCTACAATACATTTAAGAGAGCAATGCTTCCTACTTTTGGTGGTAGTGTTGGCAAATCTTCAGATGGAAAAGGCGGTGGACTGATAGGAGATCTAGGAAAAGCTGGGTCACTAATGACTGTACCTAAAATTGTACAGGTTCAGTTCATGACTGGATCTAACATGAATACATATGTGCCGCAGTATAAACCATGTGCTATCACGCAGGTTGATCTCACCCACACTGCAGATGGTTCTTGGGCTGCATACACAGGTGGCATGCCAGTTGCTGTAGAGATGGCAGTAACATTTAAAGAAACCAAACTCATCTTCGCAGACGAAATCAAAGACGGGGAGGCTACCTTCTAATGCTATTCAACATGATCCCAGACATCAGATACGATGTCAAACCAGTAAAGTATCCTTTCTCGGAATCAGATTTTGTAACTGCAAAGAACTTCTTCAGAAGATACAAACTAAACGATGATGTTTTTGATTATGCATTGTACTACAATAAGTATGCAATCATAGAGGGAGAACGCCTCGACAATGTTGCTGAAAAATTCTATGACAATCCAAACTTTGATTGGATCATTGCAATCACAAACAACCTAGTCAATCCTCTGTTTGATTGGCCAATGGATGAGTATACTGTGAGGAAGTATGCTGAAAAGAAATATGATGATCCTTACTCCGAGATTTTATACTACGAGACCAGGGAAGTAAAGACTGATCAGACAATGATCTCTGATGAAAGTTATCAAAGGAAAAAAGTTGTTGCTCTAGAGGGTGGTCTAAAAGTATCGAAGAAGTTCTACGACAGTTCTTTCACATACTTTGATGGGTCTACCAATGTAACGGTGCCAGGTAGTTCTGTATCATATGCAGTGACTGCACTAGAGCATGAGATAAAAGAGAACGAAAAGAAAAGAGAAATTTATATCCTGAAGGGTGATTTGATTCCAGGATTTATCAACGAGTTTAAGTCTAAAAACAAGTACATCAAATCTTCAGACTACATTTCAGTTAAGCTTAAAAAAACGGGGGTGTGACCCCCCGTTAATCTTATCATTCTTCAGCGAGTCGCTGGAAGTATGAGAGTGCATCGTCATCGTCTGACTCACCAGTGGAGACAGTAGGTGCTGGTGCTTTGGGGGTGATATCAGGAGCGTTAAACCCACCAGTGGTAGGGATAGGATCCTCATCCTCCTCGTACTGTGCCTGTTGGACAGGACGTGAGACACCGAGCACAGTATTCATACGGCTCTCGATCTCATCATATGCTTTGAATTGATCGGCAGTAGTGAATGCTTCCAGACTGTATGCTTGCTTCCAGAGTTGTTCCATCTCGTCATCATCAGCACTCAATGCAGAAGGTGCTGCGAACTCGGAAGCATCGTAGTTCCAATAACCACCAATGGTACGGATCTTCAGTTTGAAGTTAGCACCTTCCCACAGGTCAAAAGGATTGACAGGGGTTTCATCATCGAACTCGGGTTGCATTGCGGCAAGAACCTTGTCGTGGATCTTCTTGCCATACTTGTAGAGGAACACCTTGCCTTCGTTGTCAGGATTAGCAGAATCCTTGACGACATAGATGTTGCTGTAGTAGGAGAGTTTACGCTTGCGATTGCGAGCGATCTCCTTGTCGCTCTCGACTCCACTGTTCCAGAGTTTGTTGTTGGCGGCACAGACAGGGCACTGCTCACCTTTAGTGGTGGGGCAGTTGTCGATCAACCAACCACCAGGACCTTGGAAGGCGTGGTTGTAGAGCTTTGCCCAGGGGAGGGATTCACCCTCGGGTGCTGGCAGGAAACGGACGACGGCGTAACCATTACCAGTAGCGTCAAGTGCGGGCTTCCAGAGTCTCTCGTCGCCGCTGCTGTTTGCATTGGTGGACTTCTGAAGTTCCTTCTGGAGGAAATCAAAGTTGCTCTGGGACTTGCGCTTAAGTTCTGCGAAATTAGACATGGATGTTTTGGATGTTAGGATGTGGCTTATGTGACCCCCGTCACGATCGTATTATAACACAGGCAGAAGTCGGGGTCAATACCCTTCTGCCTTGAGTGTGTCTCTCATGACCTCGATCTTTTCGACCAGCTCATCAAAGACAACGTTAGCGTCCTCGTCTTCGGACGCCCCAAACATGACAGCAGCTTGTTTAATGCTGTCTGCCATGTCAATTGCCTCGGGATCATCAGACAACTTCAGTCTAGTATAGAAGACCTTCTGCTTGACGATCATCTCTTGTAACACATCGAAATATTCTAGTTTTCTTTCGGGAGATAACGCAGGAAATGTCATCGCTGCTCTCATACAATACTCTTGCATGGTTGCAAGTTCTTGTAGGTCACCTTTGACCATCTCCGACTTAAAGAAATCAGTCATACCAACAATAGTTTAGCTCTACTAGTTTTCTTAATGTAATTTAGTTTCTGTGCGTCGTACTTAAGTTTTTCCTTAAGTGGTTTGCTAATGAGTTTAGGAACTGATTCGATCTCAATGTCATGAGTCTCGCAGTAAAACACGATTGCATCAATGTAGTTCATTGCATTATCAAATGCAATTTTCTCTATGTCTTGAGAGAATTTTGCAGTAGTCATAAATTTATCCTCCAGTTTGTCTAGCATATTTTCCCTGGTATTCTTGGATGTACTCTTGTAATTTGAAAAGATATTCTTTCTTGGGCGGCATAACTTTCACTTGAGTGTCACCATTTTCACAAGCAACAATAGTAACCAACTTCTTTACTGACAAACCATATACTTCTTGCAGCATACATGCGTAGCCACATTCTTGTACAAAATAGTCGTAAAGGTATTGCTCCTTCTTCGGTGCTTCCGCTGTCTTGAAATCAATGATGGCAAGTTCCCCCTCATACTCTGCAATGCAGTCAACTCTTCCTGCAATTTGTAAATAATCAGAGTATAGTGCCGCCTCTTGTAGATATACCCTATTTATACGATCAAGAACTTCACGAGATGAATGAAACATGCACCAGGGAAGAGGCATGTCCTTGTACTTTGTGGTATCAAGTTCATTGTTGATGTAGTCTTCAACCAGTTTATGGTAGCGTGTACCTCTACCAGAAGCACGAGTAGATTTGGCTGTCGCTGCCTTGTCACCTACCCGTCTCCTCCATTTAGCTAGACCTGCTTGTTTCTTTGAATTATTACCAATCACAGTGGTGATCGATGGATACTTACCACCAGTAGGGGTGACATAGTATCGCTTACCATCGATGGTTTCAGTTACCATCTCAACTGGTGTTAGATCACCAACATGATTAAAGATATTCATTAAAGACCCAAGTTAATTTTACTAATGAGATAGGATTTGACTAGACCAGAACGAACGATGTCTTCAATGTCATACTCGACTAGAGAAAACTCATCCATGTCCTGAAGAATACGTTGGAAGTCAATGATACCTGACTTCTCATTTGCTTTTTGCAAGTCAGACTGACGAGCATCACCACAGAACATGATCTTTGTGTCTTGACCACAGCGAGTCATGATTGAATCAAGTTCGTGGAAGTTTAAGTTCTGACATTCATCGATGATAACAATGGAGTTATCCAGTGTAGTACCACGGAGGAATGAGGTGGACCAGAATGATACAGTTTCTTGTGCCTTCAGATTTTCATACAGCATTTCAAAGCTGTTGTCATCAGGCATCTCGAACATGTATTTTACCATGTTCTTGTAAGGAATCTGATACAAAGATGCTTTATCTTCATGGGTTCCTGGTAGGAAACCGATCTCCCTCGTAGCGACCAAGGATCTAACGATATAAACTTTATCATATGGGGTGTCCTCATCTAATACATCACGGAGAGCAAGGTACAACGCAACAAATGTTTTACCTGTACCAGCACACCCATAAGCATAGATATTTTGCCCCTTACCATACTCATCAAACATCAATCTTTGATTGTCTGTGAGTGGTTCAATTGGTAGGAGATAGGAAGAATTGACAGGTTTCTTCCTTTTCATTTGCTTTGTAGACATACCATTAATGTCAGGTTGATTACGCTTTCTTGCTCTAGGCATGGGTCACCACTCAATAGTTGAATTTCTGATTTTGGATGCACGAGTCATGATATCGTTCCATCCTGGATGAGTTTTACTCATCTTGTGTTTCCACTCACCGACTTCACCAACACCAGCAACACCTGCTTGCCAGTCTTTATCCCAGTCAGGATTGGTCAGTCTCCATTGATCGTATTCTCTTACAGACATGTGGAGTTCTTTAGTCTCCCCAGTCTGGGTGTTCTTAACTGGATACGTCGGCATCTTCTTCCTCCTCTTGTGGTTTCTTGTTGAATCCAAATGGTCCAACCTTTTCTTTAACTCGTTCCTTCATCACACAACCAGTCAGTGCCTCCATTACTTTCAGCACGTCTTCTGCTTTTGTGGGTCCTGGTCCAAGTCGTTCTACAACGTAGTTATACTTCGCGAAGAACTCATCACTTACATTTTTGTAATCATCAACTGTGATTGGTTCAGTCATTGCCATTCTAAAGCCTCGGATACTGTAGGGAATTGTTCAATAAAGATTTTGCGAGCACCTTCTGCAATGTCCATGTGTTCTTTCTGTGTACCATGTGCCGAGCGAAGATCGATATAATGGATCCATGATCTGCATGAGCCTGTCATGTAGATTTTTGTTGGCACGGCGAGGGGTAGTACAAAACGAGCACACTCCTTTGCAATTGATGCGTCAAGCATTTGCTTGTAGAGTTTCATTCCTGCATCAAAGTGCTGTTGCATTTTGATCTGGAACTCTTGACGGACAAAGGGATCGATATCATCAATAGAGTTCTGTCGATTCTTTGTGTCCTGTCGTCGCAATTCAGGTAGTGGGATCTCGCCTAGCAGAGATGAGTCTGCATAGCGTTGGGAAAACTCTTGAAATGTGAACGAACGGTGACGCAGCACTTGAGCTGCTACACCGCGTGTTGTATTTATCTCAAGCGTCATGTATGCCTGTTCAAAGACAGACCAGTGCTGATGTTGTACGCAATACTTAAGGAGTCCCGCTACCTTCGGGTTCTCCTGGTTCGCTGGATTGCTCACCCTCGCTACGTACCCCATCGTCTGCTCCGCCTCGGGAGTCACGCTTACGAGATTCACTGATGTCATACCCAAATCCTTTTCGTTTCTGTTCGTTTTTGATTAGTGCTCGTTCAAGCATTGCATCATAAAGATCACTCACCCCTGTCTGAATTTCTTCAGAAGTCATGGTGTTGATGTTTTTCATTGCTTTCTTCAGTCGCCTGACCTTTGATAGCTTCTTCATATTATATCATAGATTGGTTAGTCTGCATAGCCATCATCGTCTCCATCGTATCTAGCATAAGCAGCTGACACATCATGGCGATCCGATTTGATGTATGCATTGGGGTCGGAATAGATCTCTGCTTCTAAAGCATTGAGCAAAGACTTAAGATTCTTGTGGATTAATTTTAATCTCTCTCTGTCCATGTGTACTCCCTTTAATTATATAGTAGCATAAAAAAAGAGGGGTTGCAACCCCTCCGAAAGTATTACATTAAGATTCTTCTGCAGATTCTCTTACATTGTGTCTGGTTTAGCGCGTCACATTCAATTAGACATTCATAGTAGTCATCTAGTTTTTGATTTTCTGTTTGTAGATTATCAAGTGTGTCTTCTAGATGTCTCCATTCGTCAAGTTGATTTCGTGACAGTAGTGTGTGCATATCCACCTCCAATTCGACTGATCAAATAATATAGAGAGGGGGTTTGGTTCATGACTACCTCCGATAATGCTATATTATATAGGACTATTGTAGTAGATATTACAGTTGTTTGATGTGTTACCACAAAAAAAGAGAGGTAACGATACCTCTCTTAACGAAAACGTATTAAGTTTTATTGATTCACTTTCCAGCTGGACGTGCCTCGTGATTTTAGATAAACCATTTTGGCATATGTTATACCACGATAAGTCAAGAGTCTAAAGACTTTATCTGGATCGTGTTTAGCAGAATCATAGACTGGAAGATCATATTCAAATCTGATCTTCAGCATCTTTCCCCCTACATCTTTTGTAGGAGGAGGATCTCACCGTAAAGTAATGCGATGAATGCTGCACAACCTAGGGATGTTACTCCAACTAATTGTAGTGCTTGCATGTCGATCACTTAACGTAGGTGCGACCGCGATAGCAGAATGTGCCATGAGCTTCCTTGCTTTCTACACAACGCTGATCGTACCCAACACCACGGTAAGAGGTGTGAGTGATTTGTGCGTCGTGAAGTGCCGCTGCCTTCTGGATCTGCTTCTTGATGAGAGTTAAGGTGTTCATGAGTATGTCCTCTGAAGTTAGGGTGGTTTAATCCCCGTTCCTTCAGTCGTTTGCGTCCCAATCCAACCACCTATTCGTGATCAGACCAATACCAATCACATTCTGGGTTTGATTCCTTTACGGTATCAACCAACTCGATCTTCAATACATCGTCGATGTATTTGTTTGCCCGAATCCTCAACATGATAGCATCGGTTTGCTGGCATGATAGAGTTGTATACAGAAGTAATTCTGGTATCATGGGATGAACGCTCCGTTCCGCGACTTACTTGCGTCTTATGTATAAGATCCTTCGCACTGACCTTCCACTTTTGTCTTGAGATATCCAATTAAAGCCCACTTCGACCGTTGGTCTAGGTTGGGATCCATCTGAATTTCCACACGACGTTGGAGGAACCTTTCACATGACATGTGCCACCCGTAGGGGGAACCGTCTTGATGATGGGCAAGGGTCAATGCCAGTAGGATACTGATCATAAGATGAACGATTGCTATAGTATAGCACTACTATATAGCATTTGTCAAATGTATCGACTGTTACATTTAACTATTTTTTATTCTTTGGTGGTTCGTTAGGGTCCACCCAAAGTTTGGGGTTGGCTCTCCCCTCTGTCTGTGTCATGGTAACAAAGTCTTTACCATACATGTCCCAGTAGTGATCAAAGATATCCACACGTCCAGGAGCAGTTACGATATCAAACTTGGTGATACCATCTTGAGAATACTCTACCATGTAAGCAGAGTATGGAAGACTGCGATCCTGGCAAAGGGTAGGATCACATTCCTGATGCAGCATCTTGATTCCTTTTCCCATCAGCCGCGATTCCCCCATTGAATGTGAGGGAATGCCTCGGACACCACTGCTTTGGTGATCTTCCAACGCTTACCCAGTTTCTTATCCTTGACCAGAGTCAGAACCTCTGCTTCACCAGCAGTCAGACCCTCTAGCATCTGGATGAACAGTTCCTCACGTCGGGACTGTTTAAGGGTGCTGCTACCGCCCTTGAAGAAGAGATACAGCTTTCGGTACTCTTTCTCCAGGACCGAGTGTTCCGTCCCTTCAGGGGCATCGTTGACGGTGTAGGGGACCTCTCCTGGTGGCAGCATGCTGACGATGCTCTCGTCAAAGTTTGCAATCAAGAGAGCACGAAGGGCATTAGTATTGTATTGCAATAGCAACTTCTTCTTCTCTGCCTTGGTCTTCGCATTGCTCACTTTCTGGAGCACTTCATTAATAAGCAAATTCATTTTGTAAATGGTGATGAACTACGAAAAAAGAATTCCTGCAACAGATCATTCAGTTGATGTTCCTTGAAGTATTCCAAAGGAACTTTCTTTCCACTGATATTTATCGAGTTATATTCATCGAGAATTTTCTGCTCGATCTCTTCAGGAACACAATCAAAATCAATCAGGTTACGGTTGCGATGATAGTTCGCAAGTTGCTGTGTGTTGTCACAGAACTGTGATGGTTCTTGTGTGACCCACTTCGCTACCTTCTTTTGACTGATAGGTTTCTGCCTGACTCCTGCAACAAATGTGTCATCATCTGACAGGAAGTTAGGGATACCATCTGACTTGTCACCACGCATCACATGCTCCTTGATATATTGCCAAGGATCATCGTGTGCTACAGGTCTTTTCGTGATTGGATTGTACTGTGTAATGCCTGGGTATTTCTGCAATTGAATGAAATCCTTATCCCCAGATAGAATAAGAATCTTGTCCAGTGGTTCTTTGTTCTTACAGAGTGTAGAGATTACATCATCTGCTTCAGCACCATGGACTTCTACTACTTTGTAAGGAAAGTATTCTCTGATCTCATCTCTGATCTTGTTTAGGACTTCAAAGATTGCTGTCCAGTTGTGAGATGATTCTGCTCTTGCTTTCTTTCTACTTGCTTTGTAGAAAGGAAAGATGTCCTTACGCCAGTAGTGTCTGCTATCGTATGCGAGAACAACTTCACCATATTCTTCGGTGTATTGTCTCTCATAAGAACGAAGACTGGTAAGGACCATATGCCTCACCAGTTTTTCGTTCAGTTCACTTTGTTTGATCTGTGCCATCAGGTTACTAATCATAACCTGATTCATATCAATAATAACCATCCTCTTCAGGGTCCTCCTCGTCTACGAAACGTACAGATAAAAGTTCTTCGTTAACAACCATACCATCTTCGTCATACATTTCTGGGTGCTGTGGTAAATTACTTCTTGTGTTCATGTATGCATAGAGAAAATCGTTTGCTGTCCATCCAATCAGTGTACCAACAATCATGAATAACACCATCAAGATTGATGAAAATGTGAGGATAACTGCAGTAGTCATGGTCTTTCTCCTATTAGGTAGATGTCTCCTCCTTCCAGGTAAATTCAAATCTTAATTGAAATACTTTGCCGAGGAGCGATAAAGTGTGTTTGATCCTGATCCCCTTACCTGGGGGTTCCTTCGTCCTCCTCCGAAGCATTAACTCCACACCTTTATTTATCTCGGGTTCAGTCATTTTCTCTTTGAGCTTACGAGTCCTTTGTCGATCAAAAACTTTGCTGTCTGGTGGAGTCCTCCGATTGCTTCACCATCTATAATAACATACGGATACCCTTTTGCCAAGGGGTATTTCGTGACCATTGTCTCCCTGCTGATGTCCTGTCCAACCACGTAGGAATTGTACTCTAGGTTGGCACGTTTCATTAGGACTTTCACCTTGTCACAGTAACTACAACCAGGGATAGTGAAAATTTGAATCTTCATGGGATGTCAATTGAAAGGTTGAATGACAGAGAGATTCTTTCATCCTCTGTTGTGTTGCTGTTCACATTGTGTTGCAGGTTAGATGGGAACAACACCACTCTACCCTCTTCAGGTGGGATGCCCCAGACATTGTGGTGCAGTCCATAAAGTGCATGTCCCTGGGGAGAATGCAACACCAGTTCACCTGATCCTTCTGATGCCTTGACCCAAAGGACACCAGAAAAGAAGGCGTGTGGATGAGTGTGTGGCATGTTCCAAGCACCGTTTGGGTTGGAGTTGAACCAGAGATTGTGAAGACCAAACTTGGTGCCTTGGAATCCACGTTCTGCAAATGCATCTGACATTAAGTCACATCCTGGTAAGAGTACAGTCTCCCAAATCCTATCACAAATAGAACGAAAGTCGGGGTCTTGGTGAATATCAGATGACGACTGATACCCACCCACGTTACTCACCTGTACAGTTTCATACTTATCCTTGTACTGCTTGGTGTAGTCAATGATGTCATTCCTATACTCATCAAAGTCAGGAATCATCGCGGTGTATACAGGAGTTGGAAACAACTCCATCTTTCCATAATCAATCACGCAAAACCTCCTTTGCTTTTCTTTTTCTTGGGATCAACCACATCCATATGCGATAGGAACTGACTAGGACACTGGAACCACCGTGCGTGTGCTACCTGCCAGTCCTCATACAGTTCTGACTGACCATTGGTGAACACAATCCTGTAGTGATGCCTGTCGTATGGTTTGTCACAGGTCTGCTTGAAGTACCTAGGATCGTTTGGTTTGATCAGATCGTAAGACATTAAAAAAGGGGTCCGAAGACCCCTAGTATATCACAGAGCGTTGCCTCTTGGCAATACCTCTTCAGGAAATACAAAGTTTTCATGCGGTTGATCGACTGGTGCCAACCATGCACGTAGACCTTCATTCAATAGGATGTTCTTTGTGTAGAACGTCTCGAACTCTGGATCTTCTGCTGCTCTGATCTCTTGGGATACAAAGTCATAAGCACGAAGGTTGAGAGCAAGACCAATAATACCGATGGAACTTGTCCACAGACCCATAACAGGAACAAAGAGCATAAAGAAATGCAACCACCTCTTATTACTAAATGCAATGCCAAAGATTTGAGACCAGAAACGGTTTGCTGTAACCATTGAATAAGTCTCTTCCTCTTGTGTGGAATCGAATGCTTTGAAAGTGTTTGCTTGATCACCATCTTCATACAGAGTGTTCTCCACAGTGACACCGTGGATTGCTGACAGCAGTGCTCCTCCCAGGATACCTGCAACACCCATCATATGGAATGGGTTGAGCGTCCAGTTATGGAAGCCCTGTAGGAAGAGTAGGAATCTAAATATCGCTGCAACACCAAACGAGGGCGCAAAGAACCAACTGGACTGTCCGAGAGGATAGATGAGAAACACACTGACAAAAACAGCGATAGGCCCAGAGAACGCAATAGCATTGTACGGACGAATTCCAATTAACCTAGCCAACTCG
>VMHT01135401.1_pt1 | contig 23985 bp, 33 predicted proteins | sample 4693611 | NCBI WGS metagenome assembly VMHT01 (sample SAMN12280063, study PRJNA550983) | marine metagenome | isolation source: seawater sampled from same location over 5 years 0.02-0.2 micron viral filtrate | place: USA: collected off the coast of southern California halfway between the port... ...
AAGCATTATTATATACAATAGAATAAATTATGGCAAATACTTTTAATTTAGGAAATGGTAATTGGGCGCAAAAGACAGAGAAGCTTCTTGCCTATAATGACGAGAACAGTAATTTTAAGCCACTACCTTTTACTTTTGACAGGGCATCAACTGCAACTGTTGTAAACAAAGATGGTTTAATAGAAACAGTAGGCACAGATGAGCCACGTATTGACTTTCTAAACAACACTAATGGGCATTTGTTATTAGAACCGAGTAGGAGTAACTTAAATACAAAGTCAGAAGATATTGCAGGTTTTAGTCAATTTACCAATGTAACAGCAACAAACAATCAAACAACATCTCCTGATGGGAGTTTAAACGCATCTTTAGTAACCGCTGATGCTGTAAATAATAGGCACGAATTTCAAAATACAAATGTAAGTTTTACAAGTGGTACGTTTTATACAGTAAGCGTATTCGTAAAAGCTAATGGATATGATTATTTTGCAATAAAGTTTGCAAGTACGGGTGGTGTATTTGGGGATGATTATGCTTGGTTTAATGTATCTAATGGCACAATAGGAACGGTGGATTCGGATATTGATGGCACAAGTATAGAAAATTATGGTAGTGGTTGGTATAAAGTTACTGCAACACAACAAGCTAACGCAACCGCAAGTGGTAAGATATTTTTGGCAATTGGTAGCGCAGACAATACACCAACTTTTTTAGGCGATGGGTCAAGTGGTTTGTATGTTTGGGGTTATCAAATTGAAGCAGGAAGCTATGCCACTTCGTATATACCCACATCAGGAAGTACTGCTACAAGGGTGGCTGAAACTAACGAACAAACACCACCAGACGGTGTTATTGGACAAACAGAGGGGACTTTATTTGCACAAGTAGGAGAATTTCCTAAAGAACATAATGGGCGTATTTTTGCTATTGGTGATGGTTCAGCAGATGACTATATTACTATAATTAAAAATGGCTCAAACAATAATTTTGCTGTATATGCAGATGCTGGAGGGGTTGGACAAGTATCATATCAAGGTAGTGGTACATTATCAAATAACTCTAAAATCGCAGTTGGTTATGCAAATAACAATTATGCTATTTATGTAAACGGTACGCAAGTACATACAAATACAAATGCAAGTGTTCCTTCTCTTGTTAAAATATTTATGGGGTCAAGAGAAAACGGTTCTTCAACCTTTATTTTAGGTGGTTCTATAACAGAAACAAAACTATACAACACGAGATTATCAAACACCGAATTACAAGCATTAACAAGTTAATTTAATACAATGAAATATATATTTAAGAAATATGAATTTGAAAGCCAAGATTTGGCAGAAACAAGAATAGCTGCTTTACCACATACAGAAGATGAGGAAGGCAACGAACACCCTTCGCACAATCACACGATCGTAAAATTGGCACATCCAATTGTTGAGCAACCAGTTTATGATGATGAAGGTAATATTGAAACCGAAGCGGTATTGGCGGAAAATTATTCCGTTGATGTTTTATGGAAGGCATCTGAAATAACTGTTGAAACACAAGCAGCGGTTTTGGATGATGAGGGTAATATTATAACACCTGCGGAAACTGAAATTCAATTCCCCTATGGTTGGGCATCCAAAGAAATAACACTTGAGGAGGGTGATAATGGAGTTCATACCTTTGCAGGATGGAGTTTTAATGGATAGAAAATGGGTTTAATTAACGGATCAAGTTTTTTGCTATATAAAAGCGACATTGATCCCAAAGTGGCATTGTTTGCTGAAAGGGTTGGTGCGGATGATGGTACTATGGAATCAATCAATTGTGTTCGTGATGCCTTTGAGGATGAGAAACAAGTGCTTGGTCACTCCACATCCACTGTTATTTCGTTGAATGTAGATTTGCCCGAATCAACCACAAAGGATTCAAATGGTTTTAAAGAAGTGATTGCAGGGGTTCGTTCAGGTGAAATTGCAGTTGATGGATTGGTTGATTATTCCGATACATTAAACTTTGAGCAACTTTCAACAATGATGCTAACAAGGCAAAAGGCGGAGTTTTATTTTCAAGATTCCATCAATTCAGAAATAATTTATAATGGTGAGGGGTTTGTTGAATCAGTTGAGCAAATTGCAGAAGTAGAAAATTCAGTTTCATTTTCAGTGGGAATTTCACTCACTGGGTTAATGGTTTTGAATTAAAAAAATTAAGTATATTTGTATAGAATTAAAAAATTAAAAAGCTATGCCAACAACGGGTGTATTTAACGGAACAAATTTAGTGCTTTCAGTAGAAGGCACAAATCTTGGGCATACAACATCTTGCTCATTAACATTATCAACTGACTTGCCAGAGGCAACAACAAAAGATTCAAACGGGTTTCAAGAAGTTATCGCAGGTGTGATGAGTGGTGAAATTTCATTTGATGGTTTAGTTACCTATGATGATACATCAAACGTGACTGAACTTGCTGATTTTCTTTTGGCACGTACACAATTGACTTGTGTCTTTGGAACTGAAGTTTCAGGTGATCGTATTTTCACTGCGGAAGGTTTTATTTCATCACTTGAGCAAAGTGCGGAAATGGAATCACCAGTTTCTTATTCTGGTTCAATCACATTGACTGGAACTATTACTGCATCTGATAACTAAAAAAAACAAGCGCAATTTGAGGGAGTTGCGCTTTTTATTTTCTTACTATGGCAAACAAACAACGGGGATACTATTCCATTAAACTTGGCGGGAAAACTCGCAAGTTGCATTTTTCAATGAACTTTTGGGCAAACTTCACTGATTCATTAGGCATTTCGCTTGATAAGATTGGCGACATATTTGGTGAAGGAATTTCACTTGGTACAATTCGTGCGCTTATTTATTCCGCAATCCTTGCTAATGATCAAGAGGAGGGGAATGAAATTGATTACAATGAATTCAAAGTTGGAATGTGGCTTGAGGATCTGGAGGCGGAAAAACTTGAGGACATTGTGAATGCAATGATGGAATCCAGAGTGCTTGGCAATGATTTGAATCAAGGTGTTAAGCGTAACGTGGTAAAATCTACGGAAAAAAAAACGCAACCCTAACTCCCGAAAAACTCACTTGGGATGATTTGATGGATTATTTCATCGGTCAAGTAGGGATTGAACCTGAAAAATTTTGGAAATATACTTGGAAGGAAAATCACCTTTTGGGTGAATCATATTACATTGCCAACAATAAGGAGTGGGAACGCATCCGATACTTGGCAGCAATGGTGTACAATGTGAATGCGCAAAAACGTTCACAAATGATTGATCCTGAAAAGTTGTTTTCATTGCCTCAAGATATATATGCCAAAATGGAAAAGGAGCGACCAAAATCCACAAAGAAGGAATATGATTCGTTTATGGAAAAGGTCAAATCATCTACATTCAACAAAAAATTAAAGATGTAGGATTTTTGTATTTTTACATTTAAATTCTACGGATGGCAAATAATCAATTGAAAGTTACTTTATTGGGTGATGCATCCAAACTGAATGCAACACTCAAAACTGCATCAGGGCGGTTGAAATCATTTGGTAAAAGCACAACCGCAGTTGGAAAATCACTTCAAACAAGATTGGCATTACCATTAGCATTGGCGGGTGGTGCTGCAATCAAAATGGCAACGGATTTTGATAAGTCAATGACAAAGGTCAAATCGCTTGTAGGAATCGCAGGTGATGAGGTTGATGCAATGGGTGCAAAAGCCAAAACAATGGCAAAGGAATTTGGTGTTTCATCATCAAAGGCAGCTGAAGCATTGTTTTTCATAACATCTGCGGGATTGCGTGGTGATGAGGCAATGCAAACATTGGAGGCATCATTGAAAGCATCCGCAGTTGGATTGGGTGAAACCGCAACGATTGCAGATTTGGCAACCTCCGCAATGAACGCATACGGATCGGATACACTTGGCGCATCACAAGCAACAGATGTTTTGACCGCTGCGGTGCGTGAAGGAAAATTATCATCAGAGGATTTGGCGGGTGCAATGGGATCAGTGTTGCCAGTTGCATCAAATATGGGTGTACAATTCCACGAAGTTGGTGCTGCATTTGCTGCAATGAGTAGAACGGGAACGGATGCTGCAAGTGGTGCGACTCAATTGAATGCAATACTTTCAGGGTTATTAAAACCAACAAAACAAGCGGAGGATGCATTGAATGAAATGGGATTATCATCCGCAGGGTTGAAGCAACAAATCAAGGATGAAGGATTATTAGCTACATTAAACACATTAAAAACTTCTTTTGATGACAATGCGGATGCAGCGCAAGTTGTATTCCCTAACATTAGGGCATTGAAAGGGGTGTTGGATTTATTGGGATCAGGTGTTGAGGTGAATCGTGGCATATTTGAGCGTATGAACTCAACAATGGGGATGACACAAACCGCATTTGATGCAACCGCTCAATCCGCTGAATTTAGATTGCGCAAGGCAATGAATTCATCAAAGGAATCATTCGCACAACTTGGCGCAACTTTACTCACTGGATTTTTGCCAATTTTTGAAGATGTTTCAAGGGTTATTCAAAACGTATTTCAAGCATTTTTTGATTTAGATGGAGGCACTCAAAAACTTATTTTGGGATTGGGTGCATTCGCAGTTGTATTGCCAACAATCATTACATTGGTTGGCACACTTACAACATTGATGGGAGCGTTGCTTTCACCTGTTGGATTGGTTGCAGCTGCTATTGCGGGTGTTGCTTTTATCATATATAAAAATTGGGGTGAAGTTTTGCCTGTTGTGGTTGGTTTGTACAATCAATTTGTGGATTTATATAATGGATCGGAGGCACTTCGCAAGGTTATATATTTCCTCAAGGCAGCATTTCAATCAGTGTTTTCATTTGCAAAGGCGCAAGTGATGTTGGTTATCAATTCATTTTCAACAATGTGGAAACTTATCAAGGAGTTTTCCGAAAAGGGTTTCAAAGGATCATTCAAGCAAATTTTATCAGATGGGTTTGATGAATCTATTGAAATTGTAAAAAATACAGGAAAGGAAATTGGTGATAATTTCACTGATGCAATGAGCGATGCGGTTGGATCAACACTTGAAAAGAAAACTGTTGAGCAAGTTCAAGGCGCACTCACAAATGTAAAAGATCAAGTTTCGGGATTTGTAACGGGATTGATTGGTGATGTTGGTGGCGGTGGTGCAGCTGCTCCCGCAAAAGGCACATCGGGTGGTGGTGGTGCATCTGGTGGTGGCGGTGATTCTACATTACAGGCATCTCATGGGTTTATTGGCGCAATGGGAACCGATATAATACCAGAGGAAACAGTCACAAAGGCAGAGGAAAGGGCAGCAGCAATACGTGGATTTTTAGAAAATATTGGATTGACCGCTGAACAATCAGGCAATATGCTTGCAACAATGGGTCAAGCGGTTGAGGATGCATTTGTTGGATTAGGGCAAAATGTTGCTGCATCAATGGGCGAGGCAAATAGTGCGTTTGGCGCATTCCTTTCAACATTTTTATCAGGCGCAATGACTTATGTGTCTGCATTGTTAGCGCAATCGATGGGTTTAGCAGTAACATCCGCAGGACAAACCGCATTGGGTGCAGGACCATTGGCAGCATTTGTATTACCTGCATTGATTGCAGGAGCGGTTGCAGCGGTATCAAGTGGGTTTGGTCAAATTCCTGCATTTGCCGATGGTGGTATTGTTTCAGGCACAACGTTGGGTGTTATGGGTGAATATACGGGCGCAAAACAAAATCCAGAGGTGATTGCTCCATTAAATAAATTGGAGGCAATGATTGGCGGGAAACAAACACAACAAGTAAATGTTGGCGGTGAATTTAGAATTCAAGGGCAAGATCTTGTGGTTGCGCTGCAACGTGCGGAACGCAATCGCTCACGATTAAAATAAACAAATGGCATACGGGGTTAAATATAGATTGGAATTCTCGGATTTATTAGGCAATGGAAAAAAGGTTGAAATCTTACAAGATGGATATTTAGGTGATGTATTGCCAATGATTGGAACGGGTGATCCTGTTCAAATAGAATGGGAGGGTGATGATGATTTTTATCAACCCATCATTGGATCGAGTTGTACAATAAATTTGCTTGTGACTGATGATGTTTCCTATGATGATTTTTTTAAAGGTGCGGAGGAGGAATATCGTGTACAAGTTTATTATGATAGAACATTAGGCAATGCCTTTCAAGATAGAGTTGAGGAGTTTGATACGGATGCGGGTGTTTGTGAAGCACCTGAATGTATTGATGAAATATTCAGTAATGATGCCACAAGAGATTGGAAAATATTTTGGGAGGGTTTTCTTTATTTGGATACATATTCCGAAGTGCTTTCAACAACTCCTTATGAGATATCCATCACCGCATTGGATGGCTTGGGATTGCTTGATGTAAATGATTCAAGGGCATTAAATATATATGTAAATCCTTTGGAAAGCGGTGCAAATTTAGGTGAGTGGTATTATGTTTCAGAAATGTTGCAAGAATTCAATAAAGATGCAACCGCAGTTGAAAGATATTTATATTGGGCGGGTGACATACAATGGACTGGTACATCCGATTTTATTGGGGATGTTCCTGCACGACCTTGGAGTACATATTCAAACATTGATGATAAATTAAATTTTCTAAACAACAAAGAAGTTTTGGAAAACATTTTGCGAAAATCCAATTCAAGGATATTTCACGCATTTGGTGATTGGTGGGTTGTGCCAAATTCATTGTATTTGGATGATGTTTTTTCTGGGCAATACTATGATCGAAGCGTTTTTAAAAATGCGCTTGGAAATGGTCAAAATGAAATAATTGATTTTCAAGTTTTTAGTGTTGGAAATGGTAGAACATTTGTTGGTAATGCAAAAAAGAATGTAACAAAAAGAATTGTAAGTGATTTGCAACCTATTGAAAATGATATGACAATTGAATATTTATCACCATTGAAAAAAGTGATTGTTGAATCTGATTTAAAACAAGAAGGTGAGGTTTATGGACTTATGAGTTCAGGCAGTGGGTTTACTTTTGGATCATCTGGTTATGTTTTAACTTATGGAGCGGTTGCCACAAATCACGATTTTGTTGGATCAAACAATCAATCTTATAAACTCACAAATTTCACAACAAGTAGTGGATCAAGAATTACAGCAATTAGTCAAAATGGTTTTTTTAAAATAGGAAATTATCAACCCGCAGACAATGTGCAATATTCTTTTGAATATCTTTTTGATTCAAGCGCAACATCAGTTTCTTTTAAATTATATTATTCGGTAAAAGTTCAATCAGCTCTTGCAGCATCACTCCCAATCACAACAAGATACTATGACAAAGACAATAATTCAATGAGCAGCTCATTGGTTTACAATGAAGTTCAATTTTCAGATGTGAGGGAATTAGGAAGATGGCAAAAAGAATCAGGAAATTTACCTGATGATGCACTTTTAGGTTCATATATGAATATATCAGTCACATTTTATCAACCAGTATTAACATCAGGAACGGGATATTCAGCGATGTATTTAGATAATATAATAGCAAAAGATTCCGACACTGAACGTGATGAGCAAACATTAACATCAACAATTGCGGAAAATCGTGGTGTTTATGATTTTGAAGTTGTGCCAAATGAGGAAATTGTCAATGCATTTTTAGCAAAAGGAGTTTTTTCATCACTGATTCCAGTTGATGATGACCGCAACAATGCACAACAGATTTTGAATGATTACCGAACTTATGTGCCACGATATGAAGGCACTGGATACGGGCAAAGATCAAAGCCACTAACACCACTCAACAAATTGTATGTTAATTTTGATAGTTATAAAGATGACGAATCATCAATGATTGATACATTAAAATACAACCTTCGCAGAAACACATTTGAATTCATTGCGCACACTCCGAACAATGATCCTGATGTAACAGTCACACATCAGTTAAAACAAAACTAAAAACATTCCTTTTCCCTTGTTTGCCAGAAACCTTGAGTAAATTTTTTTTTGCTTGAGGTTTCTTTTTAGAAAGAATTTTTTCTATATTAGCGAAAATAAATTTTTTCAAATATGGAATTTAACACATATTTCAACTCCGAATTGGAGCGATTGGAACTCACACGAAAAAAGGTTTGTCAAGCATTGGAAATGACAATCCCAACACTTCGTTCAAGAGTGAACAATTGCGGTACATTTCAGGTGGATGAAATCAAAAAACTCCAATCGTTGGGGTTTGATCTTAATCGTTTAATTTAAAACAATGGCAGAAACAGAAAACAATTTGCACGAAAAACTTTTAAATGTGCAAAACGAAATCGGAGCGATTTCAAAATCAGCAACAAATCCTTTTTTCAAATCAAAGTATTTTGATATCAATGTACTAATAAGGGAGGTGTTGCCAATACTAAACAAACACAAACTCACACTTTTACAACCCATCAAGGATGGTGAAGTTTGCAGTGTGATAAGTGATGGAAAAAACTCCATTGAAAGTGGGGTTAAACTTCCTGAAATAAATGATCCGCAGAAACTCGGATCAGCAATAACGTATTTCAGGCGGTACACATTACAATCATTGCTTTCGTTACAAGCGGAGGATGATGATGGAAATATGGCATCAGGAATGAAGCCAAAATTGACAAATGAGCAATTTGAAGTTGTGATGAAATCAGATCGACAAACTGCTTTGAAGGCAATTAAAAAAGCGGAATTGTCCGCAACTCAATTAAGTAAATTAAAATCTAAATTCAATATATAATGGCAGAGGATAAAATTTTTGCAGATGGTTTCATTGTGAAACGTAGAGATAATGCACCCGATTTCGTGGTGGCAAATGTATCAATCAAGGTTGATGAATTCGGAAAGTTTGTGAAAGCAAACTCAAAAAACGGATGGGTGAATCTTGATGTGAAAACCGCTCAAAGCGGTAAAATGTACGCTGAACTAAACACTTGGCAGCCAGATGGCAAAGTGCAAAAAGTGGCACAAGGGGAAAGTGACTTGCCTTGGTAGTCAAGCAATGGGAGTGGCATTTGCTGCTCCCTTTTTTTTATTTAAAAACAGAAAAAATGAAAGTTGAAATTAGTTTAAATGATCAAGTTGATGAATTGATGAATTTGTTGGATTTAACCCAACAACAAATCAATCAAAACAAATATGTTGATGCTCTTGAAACGTTGCATTCAATGTATGAATTATTAGAAATTTATGAATTTTAAAAACAGAAAAAATGACTGAACAAGATTTAATTGAATTAGGATTTGACAGGATTGATGTTCCTGAAAGTCAAAGCAATACAGGAAATAAATTTTATTTTTTTACGCATTGCGGTATTGGAATTGAATTTTTTACAAACACAAGTGATGAAACCAATGAAGGCGATTGGTGGGTTTCAATGTTTGATAATGATTTATGTAGAATATTTTGTATTCTCGAACTCAAAATGTTGTTTGATATAATAAGTAAAAACATAATAAAATGAAACAGATACAAGATACGAATGAGGAATATCATTCAAAAGAATCCATTAGCGCATCTGGATTAAAAATGATTGCCAAAAAATCAGTGAAACATTTCCTTGATAGGAAATTCAATGAAACCGATGCAATGAAATTTGGAACTGCGGTGCATACTGCAATGCTTGAAAGCGATAAATTTTATGATGATTATTACATAATGCCAAAGGTTGATGGGCGCACAAAGGAGGGCAAAGCACTCAAGGCGGAACACATCGAAAAGGCAAAAGGAAAAATCGTGTTGGATGAGGCGGATCATAACCGCATCAAAGCCATTATGGAAAACCTCAAAAAAAATGAATTGGCGCAAAAGTTTTGCAAGGGTGAAATCGAAGTTTCACATTATAGCACAATGGATGGTGTTGATATTCGTGTTCGACCTGATTGTAAAAATTCAATTGCAGGATGGATTTCAGATGTTAAAACGTGCCAAGATAATTCACCCGAAAAATTCCGCATTGACATTTTAAAATTCCGTTATGATTTACAAGCGACATTTTATTGTGATGCGCTTGGATATGATCCAAAGGATTTCCGTTTCATTGCGGTTGAAACAAATTATCCCTATTCAATTGAGGTGTATGGTTTGAGTGATGATTTGATTGAACTTGGGCGCAATGGAAACAAATGGAAAATGGGATATAAACAAGCGTTGGACAATTGGAAATTTTATAAGGAAACCGATGTTGCATTGGGATACGAATCAACAAACAGAAATGAGGATGGGAGCATTATTATCTAAAAAACAAATATCAAACGCAAACATTCGCAATGTTGCAAAAAAATCAATTTGGGATTTTTTCAAAATTGATATTGAAAGGCGCACAAGGAAACGTGAAGTTGTGGAGGCACGATATATGTATTATGAGATTTGCCGAAGGCGCAGGATGAGTTTGAATGAAATCGGTCAATCAGTAGGAAAGGATCACGCAACTGTATTGCATGGTACAAAACGCTTTGAAATACTTTGTGAGGTTGATGTAAATTTCAGGGAAAATTTTGAATCATTAAAAACAATTGTTGATTTCAGATCCTCCCGAAAAATATCACCATCAATGAGCGGAAAATCACTTTCACATCAACTTGCTGATGCATTAAAAACCATTAGTGAACTTGAAAATGAAATTGATGATTTGAGAATGGAAATGCTGAAAATGCAAATTCAATGAGTTTTTTATGTAATTTTGTTAAAAGTGTAACAATGTCAAAGGGGTTTTATAAGTATCTTGGGAATGAGGATAAGTTGCAGCATCAAGTGATGAATTTCATTGAGTTGCAATATCCCGATGCTTTATGTGCGCACGTTCCAAATGAAGGAAGGCGCACTCCTTTTGAACGTTTCAAATTCAAATATCTTGGTGGCAAATCTGGAGTTCCTGATGTTTTGATTTTTGATTGCAATGATTCATTCAATGGATTGGCAATTGAACTCAAGGCAGGAAAAAATAAGGCAACTCCAAACCAATTGAAATGGCTTGATAGATTAAGCGCAAAAGGATGGGCAACGTATTGCCTTAATGATTTTGATGTTGTTTCCAATACAATAAAAAAATACTTTAGCAATGAAATATAGAAATGTTTATTTTGATGAGGAAAATCAAAAGGTGCGTTGGACAATGAACACAACGAACAATATTGATGTCAATTATGAATATCTTGGCACAATGTCAAGAGTTGAAATGGATTTGCTTGTTGAGGTTTTGTGGGAATTGTATGGTGATAATAATATTACTTTTTTGGAGTTTGCCAAAATTTTTGGTGACCTTCGCACATTTTGTGATCAATTGAAACGGATCACGAGTTGATAATTTAGAAACAGAAAAAAATGGTAGTAAATAGAATTTACAAACCTGATCATCTTGATCGGTTTGCGGTTATCCCGACCGATATATTCAGAAAAAAGGGAATAACAATGTCAGCATCTGGGTTGTATTGTTGGCTATTTTCACACGATGCCAAACAAAAAATGACAATGGCATTTATTCAAGGGCATTTCAAGGATGGGAAAGATGCCATCACTTCAAAAATAAAAGAATTGGAATCATTTGGCTTTTTGAATCGTGAGGAAGTGCGCTCAAATGGAAAGTTTTCAGGATACAATTTTCGGTTGATTGTGCCAACCATTGCGGAAAAAACCGTTGCGGGAAAAACCGCTGCGGTAAATCCGCACCAAAGTAATATATATAATAATATACAAGATAATGTACAATATCATAATAAAGAAAGTAATATTCCACAAAGCGTTAAAACCGCTTTGCAGCACTTTGTTGTTTTGTTTCCAGAAAAGTATCAACCAAAAACAAATGCCCAAAAATTAAAGTGGGCAAATTGCTTGGATCGTATTGAGCGCATTGATGGATACGATTTACGCAAGGTTTATGAAATGGTGAAAAAAATGCGTGATGATCAATTCTGGAGTGGCAATTTCCTTTCAATACTAAAATTGCGCAATAAGGATAAAAATGGCATTCTTTGGGTTGATCGATTTATGGATATGCAAAAATCAGGCAAACCACAAGCTTACAAGATGATTCCAAACCTTATCAAGTTTTACAAATACAATGATCCTGCGGGAAAACCAATGATTGGCGCAATAACAAAAGGAGCGGAGTTGGATGATTTTGCATTGGTGTACAAACTTGGCACACAAGAGTATGAAAATTTAAAAAAATATCTTGATGGAAAACAATAAATTCTATTTTCTGGATGAGTGGGAAAGCGAATTGATACGTTTTCACGCAAAACAAAGGCAAATAAACAAAGAACGCAGTGGCATTGATGGTTTGGGTTCAGTTGAAAAAAATAATGCGTTAGAACGCAACTATGTGGGTTTTGCTGCGGAATATATATTTTGCAGGGAAATGAATTTAATGCCTGATTTTAGTGTGAACAATGATTCAAAGAGTAAAGGCACTGATAAATATGATGCAACTTGGAATGGATGGAGTGTGGATGTAAAGTGTTCACGCAACATTAGAAACCCAATGATGATTCCAGAGTACTCAAAATCTGATGTTGATTTATTTGCATTTTTTCAAGGTGATGAAAAAACATACCAATTTAGAGGGTTTGCAACCAATGGAATGGTATTCAATGAAAATAATTTAAGGCACACTCGTGTGCTTTCCTATGTGCTTGAGCCACATAAAATGCTCACAATGAATGAAATAATATTCTTAAAATCTAAAATATGAAATCAAAAAATAAATGGGATTTATTTGCTTTAATAGTTACAATTTTAACCTCAATAATAGTTATCGGATCATCAATTGAAATACTTTTAAACTTATGAAACTAAACAGAAATCAAAAATTCACATTGAAGGCAGGAATGTATTTTGCCATCATTTATGTAATAACAGTTGAAATGTTAATAATCGGATTGAATTATTTTTTAAGTTAGCCAAATGAAACAGAAACTTGAAAAACTCGGAATTGTCCTGAAAAAACAATCAGGATATGAAAAAACAACTTGCCCAAAATGCTCACATACACGCAAAAAGAAAAATGATCCTTGTTTATCGGTCACGATTGATGAGGGTGTATATAATTGCCACAACTGTGGATGGAGCGGGAGCGTAAAATTTGAACGCAAAAAAGAATTCATCAAACCTCCAAAAGTGAGTGTTGATTTGAATGATCGTGTGATTGAATGGTTTGCCTCCAGAGGCATCACCGAACCAACAATTGCGCATTGGAAAATTGGTGAATCCCTTGAATATATGCCACAAGTTCAAAAGAAAAGGCGATGCATCAACTTTAATTATTTCCGCAATAAGGAACTCATCAATGTTAAATATCGTGATGCTGAAAAGAATTTCAAACTCGTTTCGGGTGCTGAATTGATTTTTTATGGCATTGATAATTTAAAGGAGGTTGAACGTTGTTACATCGTGGAGGGTGAAATGGATGCGCTTTCATTGCATGAAGCGGGATTGTACTCGGTTTGCTCCGTTCCAAATGGTGCATCAAAGGGCAATCAAAAACTTGAGTATTTGGATAATTGCTTTGAGTACTTTAAAAACAAAAAAGAAATCATTCTTTGCACTGACAATGATGATGCGGGATTGCAACTGCGAAATGAATTATCAAGGCGGTTTGGCGCATATAGGTGCAAATACGTTGAGTTTGGTGATTATAAGGATGCGAATGAGGTGTTGATTTCAAAAGGAGCGGAAACGTTGCGAAATATCATAAAAAACGCAAAGAATTTCCCGTTAGAAGGTGTACTTAACATAAATAACATATGGGATAACGTGCTTTCATATAATGAAAAGGGCATCAAAAACTATTCGCTTGGAATGGGTGAATCAGATTCGTATTTTAAAATTGCAATGGGTGAATGGAGCGTTGTGACTGGGATTCCAAATTCAGGAAAATCGGATGTTGTGGATCAGGTGCTTTGCAACTTGGCAACGAAATATGATTTTAGATGCGCAATGTTTTCACCTGAATCATTTCCCTATGAAGGGCATATAAAAAGGATTGCCAATAAACTCAATGGCAAAATGTGCAACTCGGATGACTTAAACAACACAAAGGATTTCATTGAGGATCATTTTTTCTGGATAAAAATTGATCTTGAAAACCTAACATTGAAAGGCATATTGGATGCGTTTCGGGAATTGGTATTCCAAAAGGGAATCAATGTGTGTGTGATTGATCCTTGGAATATGCTTGATCATTCAGCGCAAAGGGATTTCAGCTACATTGGGAGGGTGCTTTCCGAAATAACGCAATTTTGCCAACAAACCAACACGCATTTGTTTCTGGTGGCACATCCACGAAAAATTGAATCGGTTGAGGGTGTATATAAAAAACCAACACTTTATGATATTTCAGGCAGTGCGGATTTTTTCAATAAGGCATACAATGGTGTTGTTGTATATCGGTGTATTGGGCAAAAAACCAAATACAAATCCGATGCGGTGCGGTTGTACATTGAAAAGGTAAAACGCAAGGAAAACGGGCAATTGGGTGATTTTGAAGTTGCTCCCGATTTCATAAATGGCGGGGTGTACAAACCGCTTGAGGCGGAAAACAAAAAATTTGAAGTGATAAAAGATACAAACGTTCCATTTTAAAAATTAGAAAAATGAAAAGATATTTAAAAGCAATCACGTGGGCAATCATTGCAGTAATCACAATCGGAGTGTGGGTGTTTGCATACAATGTAATAACAATTTTTTATTATGCGATTCAAATTTGCTCCTAGTAAAGAAATGCAAACCGCAATGGGATGGTGCTTTAAAAATGGCATCAAACAATACGTTGTGCCACGCAAAAACGAGTTTTGGATTGTGCTTGATCACAAAGGAAACAAACGCAATTCACCAAAGGCATACGCAAAGATTGATGAAGCGCATCAAAAGATTTGGGAAATATATTTGTACTTTTACAAAAAACACAAGGGATGAATCTTGCAATCACTTTTTTTCCGATATATGGATTGACACTTGGCATCAACTATATTGATAATGAACTTCAAGATGTTGAGCGCACTGATGGAATGCGGGAACACGTTATTCAAATCCTTTTGCTTGTGTTTGGTTTCAATATAATTTGGTACTCTTATGAAGCGGAAAGTTAATATCGCATCAATTAAACCGAATCCAGACAATCCACGTTTCATTTCCAAATCTAAATTCAAGAAACTTGTTAAATCGATTAAGGCATTCCCTGAAATGCTTGAAAAGCGACCAATTGTCGTTGATGAAAATATGGTTGTATTGGGTGGTAATATGCGCCTCAAAGCGTGTAAAAGTGCAGGATTGTTCGAGGTTTGGATTGATAAGGCAATTGGATGGAGTGAGGAAAAGAAAAAAGAATTCATCATCAAAGACAATGTTGGCTTTGGGGAATGGGATTGGGATGTGGTTGCAAACGAATGGAATCCCAATGAACTCGATGATTGGGGTTTGGATGTATGGCAAGATCCTCCGCAAGATGATGATCAGGATGATTCACCGAAGGAAAACGAACCGAAAGACATCTGTGAATACTGCGGAAAATAATTTTTTTTAATTTTTTTTACTTTTTACTTGTGGGAAAGAATTTTTTCTCATATATTTGTATCAAATAATAAAAACAAACAGAAATTATGATACATTTAGAAGTAAAATTTAAAGGAGTTTTATCAAATCCAAATAGTGCATACTATAAAAGATTTAATGGTATTTTAACTAAAATAGCTACTGTAACAAGTAAAGAAGATTTAAAGAAAATGCCTAATTATGATAAAATAATTTCAATTAAAGAACTATAATTAAAACCAACTCAAAACAATAGCCATCCATTTGGGTGGCTTTTTTTAAATATAAAATATGAATGTACTTGAATTATTTGCAGGAAGCCGAAGCGTTGGAAAAGCATCTGAAAAATTAGGTTTTAATGCTTTTAGTAGTGATATCAATAATTTTAATGGTATTGATTATGTTGTTGATATATTGAATTTTGATATTTCCAAAGTTCCTTTTCAACCTGATATCATTTGGGCATCACCTCCTTGCACAACTTATTCTATTGCAGCAATATCACATCATCGACCAACTGGAAAAGAACTTTCAGATTTTGCCAAAAAAAGTGATTTGATTGTGATGAAAACAATTGAAATCATAAAGGAGTTGAATCCAAAAAAATGGTACATTGAAAATCCTCGTGGATTATTAAGGAAACAACCTTTCATGATTGGTTTACCTCGTGCAACTGTTTGGTATTGCACCTATGGTGATAAACGTGCAAAGCCAACGGATATTTGGACAAACAACCTCCGTTCACTTTTGAATCCTGATGGTTGGCAACCAAAACCCGAATGCCATAATGGAAATAAAAATTGCCATCACGAATCCGCACCTCGTGGCAGTAAAACGGGAACACAAGGATTAAAAGGAAATTATGATAGGAGTAAAATTCCTGAACAATTATGCATTGAAGTATTGAAAAGTTGAGCTATCTATTTGGTGGCTTTTTTTTTATATTTTTGTAATATGGCAAATAAGCAAAATTCGACACTAAAAAAAGCAATGATAGCTGCATTGGAAAAATCCCTTTGCGTTGTTACAACCGCTTGTAAAACAGTTGGCATTGATAGGCAAACACATTACAATTGGTTAAAGGCAGATGAAAAGTACAAACAAATGGTTGATGATCTGCAAGATATCACGCTTGACTTTGCGGAATCACAACTCCACAAACAAATCAAGGATGGCAATACAACCGCAACAATTTTTCTATTGAAAACCAAAGGGAAAAAACGTGGATACATTGAGCGCAGTGAAATCAAGGTTGATGGTGAAGTGGAAAGCAAAATCATTGAATGGCATCCATCGAAAAAAGAAAAGTAAAGGAATATTGCAACATCCAGTTTTATCAAGCCATTGAGGCAAAGGAACGGATCAAAGTATTTCAAGGCGGAACAAGGAGCGGGAAAACGTATGCGCTTTGCCAGTACCTAATCTATTTGCTTACAACACGCAAAGATGCATTGGTGATTTCAATCGTGCGTAAAACACTCCCTGCATTGAAAGGATCGGTGCAACGTGACTTCATCTTGCTGCTTGAAAACTTGGGGTTGTATTATCAAGGCAATCACAACAAATCCGAAAACACATTCCAATACAAAAATCATTTGGTTGAATTCTTGAGCGTTGATGATAGCCAAAAGATACGTGGGCGAAAACGCACACATTGTTTTTTGAATGAGGGCAATGAATTACATTGGGAGGATTTCAATCAACTGAATATGCGTACAACGGAGGAAATACTAATTGACTTCAATCCATCCGATCCAGTGCATTGGATATATGAGGAAATCATTGAACGTGATGATTGTTTCCTTTCGGTTACAACTTACAAGGATAACCAATTTTTGCCATCTGAATTGGTGAATGAAATTGAGCGCATCAAAGATCGTGATCCCGATTATTGGAGGGTTTATGGTGAAGGGCAACGTGCGGTGTTTTCCAATAGGCAGATATTTCAAAACTGGGAATATATTCCGCTCAAGGAGTTTCCTGAATTGGATTGGCATCTGGGATGTGACTTCGGATTTTCCAACGACCAAACTGCGATCTTGATGGTGGCAAAAAAGAATGAGAAACTTTATGTTCACGAGTTGTTGTATGCCAAAGGAATGACCAATCGTGACATTGCTGAATTCTTAAAACGTGAGGGCAAAAATGAATTACTAACGTATTGTGATAGTGCTGAACCAAAATCAATTGAGGAGTTGCGCCAAATGGATGTGTTGGCAAAGGCAGCAATCAAAGGCGCAGGATCAATCAATGCGGGAATAAGTTTGATTAAGGAGTTTGATGTGATTGTTTCAAGCGAATCAAAGAATCTGCAAAAGGAGCAACAGATGTATTTTTGGGAGGAATTAAAGGATGGCACAATCATAAACAAGCCAATTGATAAGTTCAATCACCTTATGGATGCATTAAGATACGCAACCTATTCACGTTATAAAAATCGTAATGATTTCTTTGTGATTTAAAATTTGTATTTTTGGATAAAATTTTGATTGATGGCATCAGTACTTGATAGGTTTCGGAATCTAATCACCAAAAACGCACAACAAACCGCAGCGGAATATAACAAAGCAATTTATCAATTTTTGGGTGAATCCATTGTTTGGAATCCCGAAAATGATGATACATACATACGAGATGGATATCGCAGGAATGCAACCATCTATTCGCTTGTAAACCTCATCACAAATGCTGCAACAACAATTCCATTTCAGATATATGAAAAGGTAAACGAGAATGAAGTGAAGCGATATAAGTCACTTACAAGCGGATCAGTGGATGCGCAATCATTACTCAAAGCAAATCTCATCCGCAAAAATGCAATGGTTGAATTGGAAGGCACTGAACTTCATCAACTATTGGAGCGACCAAATGCAGCACAATCATATTCAAGTTGGATCAGTGAACTCATTGCCTTTGGTAAACTAACGGGCAACCGATATATTTATGGGATTGCACCTGAAACAGGAATGAACAAGGGCAAATACAAAGAACTTTATGTGATGCCTTCACAAATTATGGAAATCGTATCTGGAGGCATTATGCAACCAGTGCAAAAATATCGCATTGAATATCAAGGTGCTTATGATATCCCTGCGGAGGATATATGCCACATCAAGGATTTCAATCCTTACTATGATGGCACTGGATCACATTTGTACGGGCAATCACCATTAAGGGCGGGATTGCGTTCCCTTACAACCAACAATGAAGCGGTGCAAACAGGTGTGAAATACTTACAAAACCAAACCGCACGTGGTATCCTTACAAGTGATGAAGGGGATTTGAATGAAGTACAAGCGCAACAATTAAAAGATAAGTTCCGCAAAAACTTTCAAGGTGCTGACAATGCAGGTGATGTGATCATCACTCCTAAAAAATTATCGTGGGTGAACTTTGGATTGAATGCTGCGGATGTTTCACTCATTGAGCAATACAATGCATCCATCAAGGATTTGTGCAACATCTATTCAGTGCCAGTACAATTGTTGAACAATACGGAATCTGCAACGTACAACAATATGAAGGAGGCAAAAAAAGCATTGTATCAAAATGCGGTTATTCCTGAACTCAACAAGATACGTGATGAATTGAATCGATGGTTGGCACCAATGTATGGTGATAAATTATTCATTGATTTTGATTATTCCGCAATACCTGAATTGCAGGAGGAAAATGAAAAGGTTGTTGATCAACTTTCAAAAGCGTGGTGGGTAACTCCAAACGAAAAAAGAAGGGTGATGAACTATGGTGTTGATGAGGAAAACTTTGCATTGGATAACTATTATATTCCTGCAAACCTTTTGCCAATTGAAACAAACGAAATGCCAATTCCCGATCCAATTGATGAGGTTGATATTGAACAGGAAAAGCAACTAATCAAACAGGCACTTTGGAATATCGAAGTGAAAGCGGAGGTGCAAGGAATGGCGGATGTGTACACAACGGAGGATGAAGCGATTGCACGTGCTATTGAATTAGGCGGTGATGGATATCATCAACACGAATTCGATGGTGAGGTTGTATATATGCCATTTGCAACACATCAAGAGTATGAGGATGCCATTGCATCACAAGAGGAACAAAAACAAGTTTCTGATGCGGTTGAATCGGGTTTAAAAAAAAAGGTTGAGGAACACAATGAGGAATATGGTGATGATGCAACAAAGCGTGTCACACTTGGAATGCTTGTGAAAGTGTTTGAGCGTGGTGTTGGTGCTTACAATACAAATCCATCATCAGTGCGACCATCAGTAACATCATCCGATCAATGGGCATACGCAAGAGTGAATTCATTCCTTTATGCAATGCGCAATGAGCGTTTCAAATCAGGCAAACACGATACGGATTTATTTCCAGAAGGGCATCCATTATCAAGCAAGGAGGAAAGCAAAGCGGAAATGTACGATGACTATCCACAAACCGCAACCAACAACGCAAAGCGAATGATTGAATGGCGGGAAAAGTATGGAAGGGATGTTGTGAAAGGCGGAACAGAAGTGGGATGGCAACGTGCCAATCAACTTGCAAAGCGTGAAGCAATCAGTGCTGATGTAGTTTCAAGGATGGCACAATTCAACAGGCATCGTGACAATGCAAAAATTGCGGATGAGTACAAGGATGAACCTTGGAAAGATCGTGGATACGTTGCTTGGAATTTATGGGGTGGCACTGCGGGTGTAGATTGGGCAATCAAAAAAATGGAGGAACTGCGCAATGGCTAAATTGAGAATCATCGAATCGGTTTTTGAAAAACCAAAAAAGAAACGCAAAGGAGTGCATTCAAAGAACGCATCCAAAGATCAAAACGGGTACAAAAAAAAGAATCGTGGTCAAGGTAAAAAAAGATGATTAAAAAATGAATTTAACTGATTTAAAAATATACGGATTGAATATAAGCGCATTTGCCTTGTCTTTGACTGAACTTGAATTGTTTTTGAAAATAGCTGTTTTATTGATTTCAATTGGATACACCATAAATAAATGGTATCTGATGAATCAAAAAAAATAATAAATAAAAATGCCAACTCCACGTGAAAACGAAACGCAAAGCCAATTCGTGGCACGTTGCGTGATTGATGATGAAGCAACAAGGGATTTTCCTGATATCGATCAGCGCATTGCATTTTGCTATTCCCAATATGAAAGGGAACAAAAAAACAACATCCTCACAAAACAAGTAAAAGCCAATTGGCAAGGTGCATTTGAAAACGAAATGCGCAAAGCGGAAAAGGCAATCATCGGATCGGTGCAAAGGTTTTATCAATCGGAATATGAAAAGGGTGTTGATGCGTTTCTGCAACAAGGCACAATTGATGTACAAGGGATATTCAAAGCGGAGGGTTTCAAAAAAATATATGAGCAACTATATGTGCAAACTGGAATGAGGTTTGCCAATTGGTATGCAAGGAACTTTGACCGCTTTTTGAAAAAAGGAATTAACCCAAATCAATTTCAAACTCAATGGCAAAACCTATTCGGACAATACGCTCAACAAAATGCAGGTGCAAAAATTGTACTTGTGCAAGGAACTGCAAAGAAAACAATGCAAAGGATATTACGTGCCAACATGCAAGATCCTGCATTTGCAGCACTCGGAGCAAGGCAAAAGCGTGATGTGATATTGCGCCAAACAAATCTATATTCAAGGAATCAGGCACTCCGATTGGTGCGTACAGAGGCAACCAATGCAGCCAACTATGGCACATTGCAATCAGCAACAAGTATATTTCCCGCACAACAAATGATGAAAGAATGGGTTTCGGGCAATGATGGGCGGACACGCTCCATTCCTCCAAATGATTTTGATCACGTTGTGATGAATGGTGTGCAAGTAAAATTTGAGGAAACATTCAGCGTTCAAGGGCAACAAATGCGACATCCTGCGGATTCATCATTGGGTGCATCAGCGGGAAATGTTGTGAATTGTAGATGCAGCGTGTTTCCATTCCCAATGGAGGAGGCACAAGCAATCGGGCAATTTGAAAGCATTGGATTCGGTTTGAGCGGTGCTGCGGTGCAACAAATCTTGAATGATGAATAATAACTATATTTGTACAAAATTGACTTAATATGGCAATGATTTATAAGGCATCACCAATGGGTGAAATTGCCGACATCGATGAGAAAATGGGAATCGTTAAAGGATACGGATCTTATTTTGGCAATAAGGATTCCGATGGGGATGTGATTGCAAAAGGAGCGTATCAAAAAACCATTCAGGAAAATGGTGAGCGTGTGCGTTACTTATGGCAACACAAAATGGATAAACCCATTGGAAAAATAAAAGAAATGTATGAGGATGACAAAGGATTGATGTTTGTCGCTGAAATACCAAAAACAACACTTGGCAATGATGCGCTTGAACTTATGAAAGCGGGAATTGTCACTGAAAATTCAGTTGGCATTTTGCCAATACAAAAACAAATGAAGGATGATTATCGTGAAATTACGGAAGTCAAACTTTATGAAATATCCGCAGTAACTTTGGCAGCCAATGATCAAGCAAAGATCCTTGATGTGAAAGGGAAAATGGATATTGAAAACGAATTCAAGCGTTTCGATGCATTGGCAAAACTTATCCGCAAGGGCAAGATTTCCGATGAGATGGGATACGCTATTGAAGCCGAAATACTTAAATTAAAATCATTTTTTATTGATTTCACAAAGCCGACTGATGAGGTCACTTTGCCGAAAAAAGATGATGCGATTGAAGTGTTTTCTTATTTATCAAATAAATTAACTTAATAACTTTTAAAAATTTTCAAAAATGAATGAAAATGTAAAAGCGCAACTTGATCAACTTGGCGATTTAATCGATGCCAAATTGGAAAAGGCGCAAGGTCAAGCGGTTGATTCCGCTACTGGGAAAGCTGATGAAATGCTAAAAAGCGAAATCAGCAACCTAACAACTCAATTCAATGAGCGTATGGATGCAATCGAAGTTGCAAACAAAAAGCAATTTGAATCTAAAAAAGATGTTTCTTTTAAAGGTGCATTGAATGCAGCCATCAATGATGGTGCAATCGAAAGCATTGTGAAAGGAAATTCAAGAAGTGCATCATTCGAGGTAAAAGCTGATATGACTGTTGCAGCTGATTTCACAGGAGAAGTAATTCCTGCGGATCGTGTGAGTGGATACAAATTCGATCCAAGTCGTTCAGTTCACGTGAGAAACTTGATTCCACAAGGATCAACTTCATCTGATGTTGTACGTTTTGTGAAAGAATCTGGATATTCAAATGGTGCTGCAATAACAGCTGAAGGAGCTACTGCAACTCAATCTGATTTTGATATGACTGCATCTGATGCAAATGTTCGCAAGATTGCAACGTATTTCCGCATCAGTGAGGAAATGTTGGCAGATACTCCACAACTTACATCATACCTTTCAGCACGTGCGCCAGAAAAACTATTATCTGTTGAGGATACACAAATCCTTTCAGGTGATGGAACTGGATCAAATCTTTCTGGTATCATAACTGATGCTGCTGATTTTGATACAACTTCAGGCGGTGCATTCTATCAAAGTGTAGAATCAGCGAATGAATTTGATGTACTTGTTGCAACTCTTAACCAATTGGCATTGAGTGAATATCAAGCGGATTACATTATGTTGAATCCAACTGATTTCCACAAAATCCTATTGTTAAAAGATTCGCAAAACGCATACTTGAAAGATCAAGTTTATGCAGGTTTACAACCCGCATTTATGGGTGTTCCAGTAATCATCAACACTGCAATCACTGCGGGAACTTTCCTTGCAGGAAACTTTGGTGTTGGAACTCAACTTTGGGTGCGTGATAACGTAGGTGTTGAATTCTTTAGAGAAGATGGCACAAACGTACGTGATGGATTTGTAACTGTGAAGGTTCAAGAAAGAGTTGCATTGACAAACTACTTGCCAAATGCATTCGTAAATGGATCATTCTCAACTGCAAAAACTGCACTTGAAACTCCCTAATCAATAGGGCATTACAACCAACAAAAGGGGTGATCATATTCGGTCACCTCTTTTTTTTGCACTTTTTTTTGATATTTGTTTGGAGGGAAAGAATTTTTTCCTATATTTGTACTGTTGAAACATTAAAATTTAAAATTATGACATCTTTTACAAACTGGAGCGGAAAGCAAATCACTTACAAACCATTTTTTCAAAATTCTTTAAATGTTTGGAGGATTGCAAGATATGAGGATGGTGAGTTGGATATGGTACACGAACAAATATCTTTTGATAATGAGGATGATTGTATGTTGGCTTGTATGCATAAAGTGAGTGCTATTTTAGCCATTAACGCATAAAACCTGAAACAATGAAACGGAAAATCGAAAACTTTATTTTTGACACAATTATATATGTTGCTGCATTTGGATTGGTATGCACATTTTGCCAACTATGCGCTCACGCTGATAAATGGATGGGATTATGAAAAATAAGGAAACAAAAATCA
>VMHT01031627.1_pt1 | contig 23974 bp, 29 predicted proteins | sample 4693611 | NCBI WGS metagenome assembly VMHT01 (sample SAMN12280063, study PRJNA550983) | marine metagenome | isolation source: seawater sampled from same location over 5 years 0.02-0.2 micron viral filtrate | place: USA: collected off the coast of southern California halfway between the port... ...
AGGCAGCCGAAGAGTGGGCAAAAACCCTAAAACAAGTAATGGAAGAGGCCGAAGCTCACTGGCTTGGTGACATACCAGCGTTAGCAGAGGTTTCTACTGGTAAAACTTGGGAGGAAACTCACTGATGATTAGCGTTTACTGCACAGACAGAGGGTGGTTCTCTTCTTGTAATGGCACGGTAATGTATCACAAGAATTTGCAGGAGGCTATGAATGCCGCTTACAGGGAGGCAAATAGTGATGGAGCGTTTAAAAAAGGCAATTCGCACCGCTACTGCAGGTGATCTTCAGCGAGCTGCAATGTTTTTAGAAGAAGCAAAAAAAGTGCGATCGGGCTGTACGAACCAGCGTGCTCAAGCTCGCCGTGCTCAATCAACTGCTTGGAAAAAGAAAACCGATTCTTCTATTACATGGTAATATAGTTGTAGCACTCTGAACAACATGGCCCTTCGGCACGGCAATAAAACTTACTTTCAGATCTTGCTGGATCCCCATCGAGCAGAGATGATTCAAGAAGCTGCAGCAAAAGAAGACAAGAGAGCTACAGCTTGGATAAGAGAAGCTATTTACTCTGAACTAAAAAGATCTAGTCCTGTTTCTTTGTACAATGAAGCAATGGCTAAAGATCAAGCAGAGTGGCGGCAATCTATTCGTAAACGTGTTGAAGGCCGTTCCAAGCAAAAGGATTGATATGAGATACATATTAAAAACGCACCAGCATGATCCCTTGTACTTGGCAGCTTTTTATAAAAACCCTAGACAAGTTTGTTTGTTTACGCCGTTTTTAGAAGATGCTTGTAGTTATCGGGACAAGAATATGGCGTTAGACGCTTCGCGGCATTTAAAAGCTTTGTTTTTTATTGATGCAGAGTTACTGAAGGTGCCTGAAAATGACAAGTAACTCTTGCTCCGCAAGTAGCTGGAGTACAAGGCCACAAGACAACATTGATGCGGCAATAGCAAGAGTAAAAGCAACTCTGCATGAGTCCGATCCAAAACTGACCACTCTCGAAAAAGCTATTAGACAGGCTATTTTGAGCCGGAGAGTACGGCGTCCAATAAGGCAATGTGACCCACCGCCTGTTTAAGTAATTTTCCTTGGTGCCACTGTTGACGTGCCATGGCAACACATAGCTGGGAAAGAACGTCAATGTTTTCGCAGTCTTCTATTTCTCTGATGCTACGTTCCAGGGTCAGTTCTTCCTCAAGGGTTTGAGTAACGTGCATCCATTCCATTGATGGCTCGTTTTTCGGAAGCATAAGGTTCCTCCGTCTTGAACCGTATGTAATCACCTATAGCCGGGAATAACCAGTCTTGCACTGGTAAACAAGTCTGCCAATTTACGGGTTGAACACAGTTCATCACGACTGTCGTCCAGAACGCACTGATATAGCCCCAATTCATGTGGAGCCTTGCTTGGTTTTTAAAATGCTTGAGGCTGGTGTCCTACCACCAACCTCTGGGTAAGAAACGCCGGCAAGCATCTTTGACCTACACCCATGCTGATTATAGGCTATCGGTCTACAAACACAGCCCAGCCGCTTGCTTCGCCTTCGATCAAGAATCGTTGGTAGAAAGCAGACCGTGACATCCTGATCCGCTCCCCTGACTTTGTAGTGTCATGGCCGCCATGTTCCATGTCTGGTAAACCCATCGGATCCATGGCAATGAAATCATCCTTGTCATAGCCCATGATTACGCTCCAATGGCCGCAGCCATCGTTGTCGCATACTGCTGGCTTTCCTTTTGAGAAGTCACCTTTATGCAACCAGCCAACCATTAACGGTCTGCCAGCATCAATTTCAATTTCAATATCCTCTACTCTTGTGTTTTTGCGGAACTCAGCGTCCATGCCAAGTGATCTCAACGCAGACACTTGGGCATGAACTTCGGTTGTGTCACCAAATTTTCGACGTACATGCCGATAAGCGTCTTGGCTTTTTACGCTGCGGTGGAACGCCACAACCATGGCGCTTGCTGCGTCAAAACATTCTCGGTAGCCATAACCAGTAGGGCTATCTAGCTGGTTGTAGTACGGGACGCCATAGATCTCTTGATGGATGCCGCTTGCCTTCCACATGGAAAACCATTCAGCTTCATCATCGAGTAGTTCTTGGTCGATGACACGTTCCAGCTCCGCAATTGCAGCTAGTTGATGGGGATCGCCTTTTTTAAAAAACTGGAAAAACGGAAGGAGTGACAACAAGCCCACGATTACAACCCAAACCCACATTTACTTCTCAACGCGATCCTCGGGAAACAGTAGATCTCGGACATACTTACAAGCCACATCGTCTAGCTGGTTGTCTGTCTGCTCGCTGATCTTGACCAGACAATCCAGCAATAACTGTTTTACGGCTTTTGACTTGATGAAGCCAAACAGGATTGGCTTTAGCAGTAACACCATGACGGCACTGTATTTGCCGCAATACTAGACGCGGTTTTGATGACCCTCAAGCCTGGCAACATTCTGCTCTAGGTCTGAGATTCGAGCGAATAGCTCCTGGTCCCTAACCCTTAAATCCGCATGGAGAACATCCATACGGCTCGCTAAATTATCGACAGCTGAAGTCAGACGTACCAACGAATCCCTTCCATGCTGGTTATCGCGGTTGGCACCTTTAATGCCAGAGGCAGCAACGCCTATTGACGCACCAGCAACAGCAGCCCAGATTTCAACCACCATTCGACCTATAGCGTTAATTCATCATGGCAGAAGAACAGGCAAAGCAAGAGCAAGAAAACGACAACTCACGCCTAGGCGATGTAATTAAGGTTGTCTTGCTTGCTTGGGCAATGGCAATCCTGACCGCTAACTACCTTGGCGTGTTCAAGCAATCCCTTGATCCGACCTACCCAGCTTCCATTTTGAGTGGAACGGCGGCCTCGTTTGGCTTAGCCGTCGGGGGCAACAAAAAATCTAAAAAAGAAGAGCCTACAATTAAGGAACAAACCCCTACGTCCAAGCCCAAATGAGACGTTTTCTCTTTGTATCGTGTCTAACGTTTTTTGCGATAAGTCCTGCTTCGGCGGACATCACGCACGCTATTAAGTCCTCAATCTCACTAACTGTTGATGGAGCAGGATCAATCTCAACGCCCGTACCGTCTTCAGTGGCAGTATCTGGCTCTAACGTCACTTTGGGTACTGCTCCTACTTTGGGGACACTTACTTCCGGGACTGCTCTTGGGTACACTCCTGGTGCTTACAGTATTACTACTGCTGGTGACAGCTTTTCATATACAGAGTCGTATATAGAAGGCGATGATGTCCCAACCGTATTGTCTACAACTGTCACTGCTGGCGTAGTACCAGCTATGCCTATCTTCGGTAGCAACACTACAACTTCGGGCGGTGTAGCAGGCACTCTTGCAGGGACCATTGCTACGGATGGCGCACTAGCTATTACTGCTGGTGGTGCTGGTACTACTGCAATTGGACAGGTAATCCAAGAACTCAGTATTCGTTAATGCGAGTTCTGCTGCTTGTTCTGTACGCAGGCTTCGACCTGTTAGCAACTGCCGCTCCAGTAGCAGCAATTCCCGTAGTGCCAAATTTTCAGCAAGGTGTTTTGTCTTCAACCACAAGCACTAAAACAAAAGTTGTTGAAATTATAAATTCATACGAGTACAGAACAGGCTATGAGTACAGCGCAAGCGGAACAAATATTGAGCCTGTTGGTGGTGCGATTGCTCCGGCTAGCCTGACTTCAACAACAAACACTCTTAATGGTGTTGCTAGCCGCTGGACTGGCCTTGACCCTGCCAGCAAACCTGTCTGGAACATAGTCAATCAAGCAGCATCTTTTCAGTTTGTTGAAACGCTCCAAGGGCCAGGGCTTACAAATCACACCTTGATTAGCAGAGAGACAGACGTTGAATCTTTAACGGAAACAATTAGCACCTTTAGCCAATGAAGCGAGTTATCGCAACGCTTTTGCTGTTAACCGCTCCAGCGCAAGCACAGGTCTCAAGCACTGCCGCTCCAGTCGCAAACAGCAGTGGATCAGTCACAAATCAGGCTGTTCAAGTCGTACCATCAAGGCAATTTACAAACACTTACGGTGGAGGCATTAGCTGCCAAGGTTCAACTTTAAATATCAACCCTTTTATTAGTTCCACAACAGGATGGGCAGACCCTTACGAAAGTCACTACAACGAAGCTGTTTACGACACGCTTGATCTTGTTGGTGCGTTTGATCCTGAAGGCAACCCAATACCAGACGGTCGACCAGACAATCCTGGCAATGTTCTTTTCTATAAGCCAATGCGAACTGGACAAAAAACAAATTTCTCAGTAAACGGTGGCATTACAGCAACAATTTCAATACCACTAGACCGTCATCACGTTAGAACGTGCCGTAAAGCAGCTGAAAAGCAAGTGGCGCTTTTAGACGCAACACTTGCTGACAAAAGGCTGAACTACGAAATTGCAAGGCTTAAGAATTGCGCCAGCCTGATGAAAGATGGAATTATGTTTCACCCCAAGTCGCCGTATTCTCAAATCTGTGCTGATGTTGTCCTGACAAATCCGCCTGGTGTTCTACCGCCCCACAAGCATTCAATTCCTACTTCTTTAAAGACCTCTGAAACTTTCGACGCTGCCAAGCAGACTCAACAACAACCTTCTTCCCCAGCTTCTCTTTAATTTTTTTGATCGTCTTTTTAACTGTCGGCTTGATTGTCTTAAGCAGAAAGTCACCTAATGGTTTGGCAAAAATTGCTGCTGTCGTCGCAACTACCGCAATCGTTGCTGTCGTCACTACGACAGGCGAACCAGGCAGATGGTTGCCAAGGATGGCTGGTATGTCTAACGGGTCGAGTTGTGCCTTGCATTCTCCATCAATCCGTTCATAACCAATGATTACAGCCGTTTGTAGCTTATTTTTAGCTCCAATGGGTACTGCGTCAGGTGGCGGGCATGGCAACTCTGTGGTTACATTTGGAATGCCAACGGTGTCAGCCACCATTGGTGAAGGGGACTTAGCCGGTTGTTTGGAGGCAGCCGGTTTTTCTTTTGCTGCATCAACGTCTGGGTCAATAGCTGGAGTTTTTGCTGATCCATAGGTCAGCGTGCCAGGTGTAAAATCCATCGCGTTAAACGATGGCATCGTTCCATCGCAAACAACAAAATTACCCCTGCTGTCATTTGTGTAAGCGTCTGAGTTGCCAGGTTGTACGTTTCTCGTCTCAACACAGCCAGGTATCTCAGCCACTGGGAAGCCCAGCATTAAGGTGATAGGAGGTTCCGGTGGAAGGCTTAGGGGAGGAGTTGTCCTCCATGCAGGTATTTCAAGGATTTCAATTCTTCCTACTCCAATCTCAGGTATCTCAGGCATGAAGTCAGACCGATTTGTCGCAGGTCAGTTATGGATCGAGCGCAAGAAAAACCGCGAAGGGCCGCCTATCAGTTACACCGTACTGAAAGGTTTTAGCTCAATGGGTTTTACAGACAAAAAAGAGGTTTTAAGATTTATCCGTTGGCCAAAAGGCACTCCTACAGGCGATTCTGTGCGCGAATGGTTGGCAAGCTTTGATGACAAGGCATCAGAGCCTGCGCCGGAATTAGACATGGCTCAGCTCGCAAAAGAAGGCTTTGGACCTGAAGCTCACTAAAACGGCAACTTAGGTGTTTCAATTGCTGGGCCTGTTGCTGATGGCAGTTCAGGCATCACATCATCAAGCTTGGCTGGCACCATTTGAGTCATAACCTTGGTTAGCTCTAGCTTTAGCTCGCTCATGTAATACTTCGTCAGCGATGGGATTCGGGTGTAAAGCACAACCGACCCAACAACCATCGTTCCAGACATCAAGAACCCTAGGGCTCCGGCCAGATTGAAAAACTTTTGCATAATGATTCCAGATAAAACAAAAGGCCCCCTTGCGGGAACCTCTTGTCGGCCTGTGTGAGAAACCTAAGCTAGTTATAGCTCAGAATGCGTACTTGACACCAAGCTTAGTTCCAACAGAAGGATCTTCTTCTGTAGTCAAAAAGCTGAGTTCGCCATAAACCCCAACGTTTTCGGCTACTTGAACGTTTCCGCCAATTTTGCCGGAAATTTCAAACTCACCGTCTTCGCCTTGTGGGCTGACGAAAGCTGGACCGCCTTGCAGGTAGTAGCTGTAAACGTCCTGGCCTCCCTCAAAGCCAACGTGAAAATCTGTGGTTGCGCCTAGATAGTCGCCGTCTGAATAACCAGCGTTATTCTCCACGTTCACATACGGGCCTGCCAAGGCAGCTGAACCAGCGAGAACACCAGAAACAGCTAGTGCGAGTGCTTTGATCATTGTTGAAAGAGTCAACGTTTTCTGTAGGTACTTTAACTGGGACAGTCAATGGACAGTTAAGGATCTGCTCTTCAGTTCTCATCCGTTCCAGGGAACGTTGAGAAGTGCTTCTTGTGCAGTCCGGTGTAAAGACCGCATTGTGGATGGTCAGGGTTGTCGCGGCCTTCAAGCATGAAAAGCATGGTCATCCATGTATTTCTATTGTTCATGGCTTGAAGATCTTCCGCTCCTGGCTTGCAGGGAATCATTGGATCAGGTCTAGTAGTCACGTCGTTCGTCCTCATAAAGATCGTCGTCTGGGTTGAAAGCTAAGACAACAACTGTCAGTACAACCCCAGCCAGTACACCAAGAGTAAACATCAAGCAGGCTCCGTTGGCCAAGCTGTTGCAACAGCAGTATTAGCAATCATTTGCTCATTACCGTCACTATCAAGGTCCGGTTTTATGACCGTAACGTCATTGCCTTCCGAGTCTTTTTCAACGACCGTTTTTGTCTTGACAATCGTTGCTGACCCAAACAACAGCTCTTTTAACGCCTCAACAGTTTTGCAAGCGTCGATTTCGGTTTGGCGCGTATTGCACGACGTGCGAACAGCCGCTCGATATGTCTGCCATGGAGCTGGCAGTGCGGCCTTGGCTGCAGCAAAACTGCTGTTGACTTCTAGCTCTTTGACAACGCGCCAATCAGACGGTGCAAGCAACAATGCTGCAGTTTCGTCTTGCGCTGCTTTCCACTGTGTCTTCAACCCTGTGGTTTTGACTTCAACGTCATCAACGGTTTCGGTCTTGTCGTCAAGCTGCTTTGGATTATCAACGCCCCAATAAAACCGCTGGTCCCAAGATTGCTGCTCAACGCCCCAACTAATGCCAAGCATGGCTCGGTCTTGTGAGCTGCTTAGTCGAAGCCAATTGGCAGGGTATTGCACGTCGTTATGGGTCCATGGAATATCCATGGGTAAACCGCGAGCGCCGATGTAATAGCCCATAAGGATTCAGGTGATGAGTGCAGTTTAACGAGCAAGCCCGCCATTGCTGGCGAACGGGTTGGAAGCAAAAGCCATCCAGATATAAACACCATTAGAAGCGTTAAAATCTAAATTTGCACCTCTAATTTTAAAACCATTAGATAAAAAGTCACATCGCGTAGTTACTGTCTCGGCAGCATAATCATTTGCGCGCAAATCTTGTGTTACAGCGTTAAATGAGTCTCTCTGGTCGTCCCAGATAAACCAATCATACCCAGAGCCTCCGCCATCACTTCGTTTCACCATAAGCCACGAAACCTTAAAGCCGGTATACACAAATGGACCTGATGCATTTTGATTGCCGGTGTATTTTCCCATTGCACTATGTCCCGCTACAGGTGTAAAACAATAAGCAATTGCTTCATCTGTGCTAATACCAGTAACGTCTACCGTGCTACCAAATACAGCGTTGGTTGGGGCACTGGTTCCCCAGAAATTACTTCCGCTTGCGACACCACTATTGCCGTTTAAAATCATGTATTGGTCTTTCGATGTAGCCGCAGAATGGTAAACAAACCAGCTTGTGGCTCTGTTTCTATTTTTATAAATTATGACAGCCGGGGCACTGTTTAAACCGTGCCCTACGGTAAAAGAACCAGAAGCTGGATAATCATAACTAACAATCGAAAAACCATTTTCGGGTGACGCCTTTACTTGACTTGCGATTGATGGACTAGCTGGGAAAGACCATCCAGTATTGTCAGTAAGTCGCACTCCATCAATTTCAAATCCGTAACACAGCAGACCTTCACCGCCAGTCGCTGTTTTAGTAACGACTATTGACGAAATAGAGCCGCTAAAAGCTACCGTAGTTTTTGTTGTAGCTGAGGAGCCTGTGGTCAAATTAAAAGCCGTACCTCCGTTAATGGAAATAGTGCCAGCTCCACTTCCAGTAAGCCCACCAAAGAAACTTACAGTTGATACACAAGTAACAGCTGGACTAAAACTTAAAGTGACAACTGCCGCTACTGAACCGTTACCATTGGCGTGCCCATAGTTAGAAGTATTGGCGTCGAAGATATATGTTGCAGGGTAAGAAGGCCACCAACTGCCACTGTTTCCTGTTGTCGTAATATTGCTGCTCCACGTCTGAGCTGAGTTGGTTATTGCGCTACTAATTGAGCCAGCAGGAATCGTAGATCCAGCAGTATCACTGGTGTTTACCTGGAAGCCCATTCCAGAATGAGCTGTGCAATATACATACAGTGTTGGTGCGCTTGCTGCAATCACAATCTGCGTAAACGCTCCAGCACTACCTGGCGTTCCAGCAGTCGTGACACCTGTTGTGTACTCTGATCCACCGCCATGCGTTCCATCGCTAGTAGTAGAGAACCGCAGAGGATGACCACTGTTTGTGGCGGCTGACTGATCAAACTTGTAAGTGCTGCCTTCTGCAAGGGTTAGCGTTGGCTGCAAAGCACTATCGGCGTAATACTTATTGCCAGAGCCGGGATTTGCAACTGTAATTGCATAGGTCTTGTCGCTATTAGCTCCGGCGTTCCAAACCCAACTAATATATGAGTGCCCATTGTAGTTTACATAACTTGCTGATTGCCCACCGTTTACAACTGTATGCCCATCACTATTGAAGGCACTGACGTAACCATAACCCGATCCACCCGTAGCATCAAAACAAGCCCCTTCTATACGAGTTTGATCACTATTTAAACCTTTTAATGGGCCGACACCCCGGACTGTGTCATAAAGCAAGTTGGCTATTGCACCGCTTCGATACTTCGTCCACACCAGATCAGGGCTCATATTCATTCCACTAATTGCTTGTGTTGAGCCATTTCCGTTGTACCTCACCACATCCATTGCGGTCGAACTATCCGCAATTGTTGGTGTCGGTAAATTTGCTGTATTTAAGGACTTGTAGCCAGCAGGCGCTGCATTACTGAAGGCACGCTGCCCGAAGTTATGGGAAGTACCTGACCCGTTGTAATCAGCAGTTAATGGGGAATACGGCCCATTCGCAAGGGATGAAAATGCTACGCCTTGTGATGCTCCGTTCTTGTAAAAAGTTAAGCTTCCGGCATCTGCATCAAATGCAACGCCAATGACGTCATTTGTAGCAAAACTAGCTCCGTAAGAAACTAAAGTCCCATTAAATTTGTGGCCTGAATTATAATAACTACAACGAGTGATTACAGGGCTTTCGTAGTTTTTAACATTAGTAGCTTGTATCCCTGGCCCTGGAGCGTACCCGTTTGTTGCTGTTATTGTTACTTCCCAATACCACTTACCAGAAGCCATTGAAAAATTAGCACGCTTCCCGCTATAATCCGTTGACCCACCAACTTGATTTAAATTGCCATTTGATGTAGTTGCATAACCGCCTGCCTCTAAAGGATTTAATGTCGCATAATTGCCAACAATTGATCCGCCGGGATCACCACCACTCGATGCAGTGCCGTTGGTTGGTGAGTCAACAAAGGAGTCGTTATTGACACCTGCCGCAACGCTGAAGTTGGTCGGCGTAAAGTTGTTAGCATTGCCCGAAGTATCTTTTCCTAAAGTTGCTGCAGTTGCGTTGCTGTTGTCCGCAAAGGCGAGGTGGTATCCGTTGCTGGACAAAGATACGCCGGAGTCAAGTAAATATTTGCCGTTAATTTTTAAATATTTTAAACGAGCAGAACCGCCATTACCTTGTATGGCAATTTCCGTTAATGATGCAGGGATAGTACCTGTAACGCTTGCCTCTACAAATCCCCCTCCGAGATTCGATTGATTTACCGCAACATTCGTGCCATTAAGCTTGATAACACCACCAGGGCATGAATATTCAGTAGAGAAAACAATTGAGGTTACATTCGCTAGTGCAGTTCCAAACTCAACATATAACCAAGTACCTGCCGCACCAGTTTGGCTATAAAGAAAATTAGTTAAATCAGCATCAAATGGATTGGTGGCAGCAAGCGAATCGGGAAATGTAGTAGTTCGGCCTGAAGTGGAGTAAGACGTGTTAGCTGTAGTTGTGGTTTTCATGCCAGAACTCCACGTCTGACTTTGATCAACTGCTGGCCCATACGACCCAGCGTATTCTTTAGGACGCCACACGCCGCTGCTATCAGTCTCACCAAAATCTGTTCCTGCTAATGCTTGACCATCGATAAAGTTCACCTCCGCTAGCATCATATTTGAATATGCTGCTGCTACTGATTGTTTGCCAATGTTATGCTGAGTAGCTGAATTGATTGCAGTATCAGTGTTTTGAGCGATACTTGAACGCTGGTCTGTCGTCCAAGTAGTTACTTCCGAACCGTTAACGTACAGCTTAACTCTATTAGCCGCTGTTGCTTGTGTTGTGTCAAATGCTAAAACAAAATGATAAAAAGCAGAAGGATCACGAAAAACTTGTGCAGTCGCTAAATAAGCTCCACTAAGTTCAATATAAAGTACAGTTGATGAAAAATAAAATTGAAAATAAGGAGAGCTACCAGCAGCAAGAATGAATGTTTGAGCTACAAGATCTGTGCACTTAACCCACCCTGACCAAGTCCACGTCTTGCGGTTAGACGCAGAACTTGGAGTGCGATTAAGATATGCCGAATCAACGTAATTGAATCTAAGCGACCTAGGTATTTCAAAATCCGGAGCCGCTCCTTCAGTCGTTGCTAGAAACAGCGGACTTGCAGCACCAGGAATACTCATGAAACGTTTAGCAGCGAGGTTACCGTGATGCGCGTTGCGCTCTCGCAATAATACGCCAATACATCAACAGCAGCAGCCGTTGTCGTCAACGTTGGTGCCGTACCACCAGCGAATTTATACTTCGTGCCCGCATAAGCAAGAGTTCTGCTTCCCGTTCCGTCCTGCGTAACCACAATCACTCCAGACTGACCAGCAGTCACATTGGTTGGATCGCCAAGTGACCTGTTGCCGCCAAGCGTCACGCTGAAGTTGTTGCCGAGCGATAAATCCACCGCCACAGTTGCCGCATCGGTCAATGCAACAGGCGTTCCACGCTGTGCTTTTGTATAGTTCTGAGCAACAGCAAGGCCAGCAAGCGTCGTAGTAGAAGCTGGGATCGTGACGGTAACGTCAGCACTGGGGTCAGCCACACTTAACGTCAGCTCATGCGCGTCAGGCGTTGCACCTTCAAAGATCAGGCTGCCATTAAACGTAGGGTTGCCAACAAATAGCGATGTGCTATCGAACGTTGCAACACCTGTGACATCTAACGTTCCAGGGACATCAACGTTGCTTGTAAATTCAACGCTGTTGCCGCCAGAGTCAGTTTGCAGCAGTTGACGTGCTGTACCGTTTGCCAGCTTGCTAACTGCAATCTCAGCCGTAGCACTTACATCAGCATTAACGATCGTGGCATCAGTCAACATTGCGCTGGTAACTGTCCCTGTATCGCCTGTGGTTACAACGTTTCCACTGACATTAGGGAATGTAATTGTGCGATCGGCTGTAGCATTAACAACCGTGATTGTTGTCTCGTACTGATCATTTGCAGAACCTTCAAACGCCAAGACAGCGTTCTGCCCCAACAGCACCGTTCCAGTAAACGTTGGGCTGGCTGCGCCAATCTTCCCTGTATCAAGCCCTTGCAAGGCAGCTTGCACATCTGTTGCGGTAATACCTCCAGTTGCAACAACAGAGATATTTGCTGCGGTCTGGCCAGCGATAGCGTTGGAGACATCGATTAATTGGAACGTGCTCCCCGCGCCCAACGATATGAGCATGTCGGGTGGAGCCAAGCTCACTGCAGGTGCAGTACCTGAACCTGTTCCCGAGTCACTGACGACCACGTAATAGTTGAGATTGCCAGTTGCAGGCGACGGCAACGCGCCACCAGCCGTAAAGCCAGCAGCAGAGCCAGCTGTCGTAACAGATCCAACTAAATTGGTGTTTGCGTTATACGTTCCAGCGTTAACAAGGTTGCCGCTAATAACCGTGATAGGCAGGAACGATTGCCCTGTAAACACGTAAAGATCTTCGTTTTTCTCGTCGAAAAAGAACTGGCCCTTGAAGTCACCAGCAGGGAAAGTTACAACGTTATCTGTGGCACTAGCGCCACCAAACTTGGTGACAGATTGATCTGCAAGTTTTGACGCAGTAATCGAGTCGTTGGCAAACAACGCACTGCCAAAAGTCCCTGATGTAACTTTGCTCGCTTCTATGACAGGAATATCACTAGCAACAAGCGTCGCACCTGTTGTGATATGGCCTTGAGCGTCAACTGTCACTTTTGTGTAAGTGCCAGCCGCAACAGAATTGCTGTGATTTATGTTGTCGTTAGTGTCAACAACAAGCCCTGTCCCAGGGATAACAGCACCTTTCGCTGTACTGGTCGCAGCCGGTAAATCTGCTGCTGCTAAAACACGACCTCCAGTAATTAAACCTTTGGCGCTGTATGTAACAACGTGATGCGTCGTGCTAGCTGATACGTCGTTATCAACGGCAATCGTGTTGGAGTCAAGGCGAAGCCCTGCTCCGTTAACAATCACACCACCTTTTGCGCTTGTTGTTGCAACAGGAATGTCACTGCCATCAATTGTTCTGTAAGCAACCGTTCCACCAGCACTGGTAGGACCAGCCATAAACTGGTTGGCTGCAGACGTGCCATCAATTGTTGCTGCAACTGCAACACTGCTGCCATTTGTCGTAGCTGTGATGTTGATGGTGCCAGCCGTGTCGCCAGTTACCGCATTGATCGATCCTGCCGCTTTTAAACTGACCCAAGCACTACCGTTCCAGCAATATAAAAAATTATCGTCAGTATCTAAAGCAAGCTGACCCGTAAACGCCCCAGAGCTTGGCAGCGTTGTAACGAGATCAACAGTAGATTCATTTCCCAGCTTTGCTGCTGTAATCCCTCCAGCAGCGACCTTTGCCGTAGTTATTGCAGCATCGGCAATGTCAGCGGTGGCAATGCCACCAGCCTCAAACAAGATTTTTGCACCTGGGATTGTGTCGTCAGCAATTAGCGTGACGCCATTTGCCACTAGATCGCCAATTGTCAGTTTCTTGGTTTCGCTTGCGCCTACATCAACGACAGGAACCACATCAGCAGCTACTAGAGCGGCACCTGCAAGAGCTTGCAGTTCACTGATTTTTAAATCAGCCATTGGTTGTCAGCTCCGGATCACGTTAATTGCTGTAAGCCCAGCTTAGCTGCATCGTCTTGATCCAAGTTCAATTCACCGCTGTCTTCCTGCAAAAGGTTGATTTGTGGCTCGGTTTCTACACGCAGCCGTAATTCACCTGTTGTCACAAAATCAGCCGTTATCTGCACCGTATTGTCTACAGCAAACTGAATCGCGGCTGCTGTAATAATCCCTTCTACGCGCCAAAATATTTCATCATTACTCCGGTCTGCCACGCCGCTTGGGTTGTATCCAGCTTTCTTTAAGAAAAAGCGTCCAATAAAATTACTGCCAACCTGTGTGCGGTGCGCTAGCTCGTATAAATACATTGGCAATTCTTCTGTCGCATTGCCCGTATATTCCCAAAAAGCACTAATGCGACCAGAGCCAGAAATTAACGTGTTTACCCTGGTGCGAAACTCATCTGAAAGGCCCGTAGTGTCTACAGTTTCACGCTCAGTGTTAATCTCATAACTGTTAACTTGCGCCAACAGTTTTGGGCCTTTACTCGAAACAGATATTTCTACTGGAATAGCATTCCCCGGAGCTGCAAGCGCAATCGAATTGGCTATGCCACCGGTCACAGCATGTGCAAAACTGTTGTAAAGCCTTATCCCGTCTAGCTCGTCAACGTAAATAAACTTTTTAACACTTGTATCTGTGTACCCGTTGATAAAATCTAATCCGCTACCATCTCTGCTTGTGATTTCTATTTCATCACCGGTTAAAAGCTGGCCGTGGTCAAGATCTGTAAATTTGTTTAGGTTGCCTTTTGCGTCAACACTTTGGTTTGTTTTAGAAAAACTAAAGCGTTTGCCCGCTACATTGACGCTTCCAGTATTAATCGTTGCTACTATCGTGCCACTGTTAAATACACGCCTTAATTCAATTTGTCCTTGTGACCCTAAGTATACAGTCATTAAGTCGCCCCCGTATCGCCTATGGTTACTTCCGCAAGCTCGCCGGTCCCTTGAAATGATATCTCAGCCCTTACGATATCAGCCGTTGCTGCTCCAAAACTAGCGCCTGTAACGTAAGCATTCATAGCAATATTTTTGTTGTTTACACCATCTACTATTGAAAATGTTAAACGAACAATGTCTGCGGAACTTACGCCATCCGCTCCAGACTTGTATATTTTACTAAGCAAGGATGTTGTGTTAAATGCACTGGGGCCTTCTCTGTAGTACAGCAGTGTTGCGCTGCCGGTATAGCCGACAACCCCTGGGGAATAGCTTCTCAAATGGTCGCCTATCGTCGTGGTTTCCAGTGTCTCAAGACTTGCTTGCACTGAAAAACTGACTACCTTTGCAACGTCAACGCCGCTTACGCCGTCAGCACCGCCTACGCGAAGGTTCCCGTCTCTGCCCGTAAAGACCTTGCCTTCTGTTCCTACTTGGCCTGCTGACATTAGGTACTCTCGTCAATGACGTCAATGACGCCAATCAGATTCACTGTAACAGTGCTGATGCCAGGGCGCACCTGTACCACTTGAGGTGCGCTTTCGTACCGGTAAGCATTGCCAGCGGCTGACGCTCCAAGCGCATCTCGACTTCCTTTCCAGCCCGCTCGAACAATTTTGTTGACACCGAAGACAGTAAATGTTCCCTTCATTTCGTCGTAGTGGTCAAGAAATAATTCAGCATTCGCATCAGTGATATTTGCGTAGCTCAGCGACAGCTTCATGTTGGTGCGTAAACTGCCGTACAAGATTCTGGCTTCTGCTCCGTTTTGGGACTTATAAGTTTTGACCGGGTAGGAACCAGAGTCAAAAGATTGGCTAGTAGGACGTACCAGATTACCTTGTGCGTCAGTCGTAGGAAACGGAGTGGTCATCAGTCAAACACCACGAAGTTGTCGTCTTCTGATACTAAATCAGCAAGCTGGCTTGAGCCGTCTTCGTAGCAAGGATGCTCTGAAGCCACAATGTCAACAGTTCCCTCTTGGGAGAACGTTAATTGTTCCACAACATACACATTCTCTGAATTTTTAGGTGAGCGCACTGTAAATATGATGCCTCTAAATTTTTCGTCTTGCACATGGCCGTTAGACACTTGCATCATGCCATTATCTATATCCACTTCTCCTGAACCTGCTTTAAAAAATGTCACAGCATACTGGCCGTCGGAAAGAGGCTGGACGCTATTAACCTGCCCACCACTTGATACTGTTCCATTATTGGCGCTGCTGTAAGGGCTTGATTCTGTAATAACTTTAATGTATGAGCCTGCTTTAAGATTGAGCCCATGCACTGTTGTTGAGAAGCTAACTGTATGGGTAACTAACTTGCGCAAGGACAAGAAATATTTTGCAACCATTACTGCGTGCTCGCGAGATGTGCAAAACTGCGTTAAATCAAATTGTTCATCAGCGGGTTGTTCAACATTGCTTTTGTTGACAGGGTTAAACACTGACGCGGCGCCTTTGACAACAATGGACCTTTCTTCAGGCAATTGGTTTGGGCGTTCATGCCTATAACGCACAATTGCTTTGAACCGCCGACGTTCTTCTGATCTTAAATATTCAATCTTAAAAGTGTCTTCTAGTATGTTTCCGCCTGTAAACAATTGAGAAATGGTAATCGCCCCTGTTTCTATGTTGCCGTTGTCTTTAGAAGGAACAGCGGGCGTCAAGGAAAACTTGCCGTCTGAAATAACAAAATTGCATAAGAAATTAGGGGCAAGATCCATTACAAACTGACGTAAGTTTGTCCTTTCAACTATCGGCCCATTAAAAAACAACTTGTTTGCACGCAAAAATTTTGATGTCTGTATCATTGCGTCTTTGTCTAATAACACAGGCTTTTCGCGAGTCATGCCTAACGACGCTCCAGCGCCTGCCGTTTGGTCGGTAAACAAGTAGTAAACAAGATCAGTAAATAAATTACTTGCACCAATAACGTGGTTGTTCTTTCCGTCGTAATTTTTCTTGTGTGGATGTAGCCGTTCCACCTGAATGCCGCCGCTTACCCAGCAACGAAGCTGATCCAATTGCGTAAAATTTCGCCCTGCCTTCAATGACAACCCAGCTAACGTCAAGTTATTGAAACGAGGGCTTGGGCTGTCACCCTTAGGACCAAGGTCGTTTTCTTGAATTTCGTTAACGTAAACAATCTGATGTTCTGGCTCGTTAGCGTTTGATTTTTCTACAAACTCACGGTAATGGCTAATATCAGAATATTGTGTTTGTTGAGCAAAGATAGCCTTGCCACTTAGCCCAACCTTAGGAGCGGTTGTGTCTAAATTGTTTATTCGATACACCGCTCCAGCCACTGAATAAGACGAGCGAAACGGATTGGTAAGCGTAATGTTTTGAGTATGCGTAAACTCTTCGTCTACTTCCCAGGTGTTGGAAGTGCCGCGTACAACAACTTTTACTGTTGGCGACGTCCATATACGCCTGTTAAAGCCTGTAAAGTTGTTGTCACTTTCAACAACTTGGCTTGTCAGCTCAGCAACTATTGTTTTGTTGTTTTGCTGTTCTGTAAATCTTCGCGTTTGAAATTCACCGAGACCATAGCCGCTAGCTGCTCCAAAAACTTCATGGTAGTAACCTTGGTTTCTTCCACCCATAACATCTATCTTACGAGTCTCTTCACATTTTCTAAATCTACGGCCAGACCAGTTCATTTTGGGGGAGCCTGGGGCTTGTATAAACGGATTAGTGTCGGGATACTGAGCTTTGGCAGAGCCTACTTCGGTCGATTGGTTTCCTCTTTTAACTTTAATTAAAGTATTTCCAGGGATATTTCCAGCACTGCCTAGCACTATTGGATGGTCTGGTTCTACAACCCAAGTGTGCGTTTCGTTCGAGTAGTGGTTTTCTGGAAGCTCTGTTTTCCTAAATTTCCATCGCAAGGTTACCCAGCTATATGGGTCTTCGTTGACAATCTCTTGGGTAATTGTTCTTTTGATGTCAGGGATACCATCTCCGCTTGCGGTGCCTAAAATGTCATAGGCAAATGCACCCATCTTCCCTGGAAGATCGTCATCGTTATTTGAAATATTGCCACCTGTGTCGCGCTGAAGCGAAATTCCTAATTCTGGACCTTCGCCAGTCTTAGGATCAGGATAGCTTTTGGCTCGTGAAACAGAATTAGGGACGCTAATTGTTGGACCACCGCCTGTTGCGCTAGGCTCTCGCATAAATTCTTTGTTTGCCTTTATAGCCTCCTTTGTAATCTGATTGCCAACAACTTGAATATTTAAACCTGTTAGGCTTCCAGCATTAACTTCATAAGATAATATCTTGCTAGAAGACAATAGCTCTATCATTTGTGTTCCACCGTCAAGAAGTCTCAGTTCAGACGAAGAAACAGGCACAAATTCAAACTCAAGCTGAACGGCTCTAGGGTTAATAATGCGTATAAAATTGTACTGCGTTACGGGGCTAGTTCCTCGAACCACAAAATAAACTTCTTCACCAAGACTGTTTGAAGTATCTACGATTGGATTGGCGTCTTCGTTTGCTCCTGCTACTCCTGCTTTTTTTATAAAAAGACGAAATACTGAAGCGCGCATAATCGTGGCTGTAGTCGTCCCAACATCAACTGCGGTATTATCCTCTTGATAATCCCTTAAATCACTTTCGCCTATTAAGCTGCTGAAAGAACACAAACCGTTTAGTTTTTGATAAACAATGCTTTTAATTCCTATTTCTGTAACAATCGCGGGCCTGTTGTTTACAACAACCGCAGTTTCACATCGCGTTAAAGGAAAAAACGCTTCACCAACGTTTTGAGCGTCCGACTCTAATCCTCCTATCTTGTTTGGGCCTTCACCGTCAGGATTACTGTCTCCTATGTAATCTATCTCTAAAACATTGTCTTTGCTAATAATGCCAATCTTACTTGAAAGAGACTTGCTGGCATCAATGCACTCTAGCATTATCGCTTGATCTATGTTTCTGCCTTTACTAAAAACTGGGTCAAAGAGTTTCTTGGTTCTGCTAGTTACTTTCCAGAATGATCCTGCAATCGAAAATTTTTCGCCAACCTGCATAGCCTTATCTGCGGCCAATTGCATTGACAGTACCGATGAATTTATATCATCAACAAACTCGCCTTTTTCGTCATCATTTTGGTAGTATTCAGGATCTATCGAGCTTGCACTAAGCTTAAATTTTATTTTGTCACCTTTGGCTATACTTGCAGTTGTTTTTAACTCAGCAGCCGGAGGTGTTATGATGGATGAATCACTTTTTTTAATTAATTCAACAATTCCCATCCGCGGGGTATAGTTTCTCCCTAAGCTGACTTGATTAAAATCCCGAACGTCCTGCAGCAAGCCTTTAACTTTATCATCGCCGTAATTTGCGTTTTCTCTTCTGAATAAATTTTGATCACCAGCAATCTTAATGCGGGCTAAAGTTGGCAGTCGTCCTGCCTTCTTTTTTACGTCATCACCAATAGCAATAATTCTATAATTTAACCTATAGCCAGTCCCATTTGCAATAGGAGCATACGTTCCAAACTGCGTGCTGTTGGCAGGCGAATACGCATGGCAAAAGGCTGAAGCGTCAGATTCATCTGGCAAAGGACAAAGGAAAACTTCTTCTTCTTTACCTTTACCTTTGTTATTATCGCCAGACGCATCAGGGTCTCCTGAATCTAAACTGCCCGCAGTACCATAAATCCTATCGCCATTACTTATTTTTCGACTAAAATCGCTATTTGGTTTCCAATAAAAAGCAAAGAAATCTTCAAATACGTGATCAAGCGCATTGTTTCCTAGGAAAATACCTTGAAGCTCTGGTTTTTTTATCCCGCTTGGGTTGTCTGAATAATCTTTAGTGTTAAGGCCATTGTTTAAGCCCTGCTCTCCTACAACAAACAATAATTTGGCGCGTTGCGACATCCCATGGCTAAACATCCGGGACCATACAAGCTTGGGTGTAACGAGCATTCCGCCAACACCCGTATCCTCGTCATACAGCCCAAAGACCAAAGGGATTGGCGCTGCGTAATCAGCAAGTTCAGCTAGTGTCTCAAAACCTCGGGACGGTGTAAAACGATTAGCCCCAGTAATATTTCCAAAATTTACAGCGCCTCCACTTTTAGAAGAACCTGGCATTTTGGGCTTTGGCGTCAGCAGGTATGCAACGCCGGTCAGAACCAAGCTGACCGCAAGGTTGATCAGGAATATTGTTGCTGCCGATTTTGGTTCGCAAACAATATCCGGAATGTGGTCGTATTCTGCAGGTCTTAACCGACCACGCCGCCTTACTTCAGCTGCAAATAGTTGATACTCTTCTTCTGTAATTCCAATAGTTTTAATTAATTCCCTTTCATACGGAAGCAGTGGTATTTCATAAACATTTGGACCGAAGACCACTGCACCTTTTCGGTTTTTGGCTGAATATAAAGGATGCCCTTTTGCCATGTCACTGCGAAAGTCCAAGAGTTCTCCGCTAGCAGCAGAATATCGCCATCATACTCCGGCTTTTTGACTCGGAAACCCCAGCCAAGCAAATCACGAGATACCTCCCACTTGCTGGCCTCGTACCAGGATTGCTTAAACGGTGGTGGGTCAATGCCGATGTGCCCTAAAGCCTTGTAGCAAAGGTGGATGCAGTCAATATGACCATCGCTGCCGTCAGCGCCTAGCCGATACGGCATCCCAATTAGATCATTGCAGCCGGACATTGTTTGAAATTGGCAGATTACCGACAATGCGCTTAGTCAAAGAACGCCTTGGGACATCCGTTCCAACAGCATCAAGCACTGAACTCAACTCCAGGTTTACCGATGTGTTGTCCCATTGCCCGCCTGTCACTTGGCCTGTATAGGTGTGGACAATTGTGTTTTGCACTGCCAGACCTGTCTCAGGGTCAGGGTCTTCAATAATTAGAACATCAACTCTCATAAGCCAAGCATCTTCAATTGCCTCCAACGCCCAATTGCGAGATATTTTATTGTTTGGAAAAACCAAAGTCGCTTCTAGTCCGTCACCTGTGCGGTTGACCGTAACGCCAGAGAAGCCAAAAGGCGCAAACTCGTAAATAGAACCAGAGTGTGTAATCTCTTTGCCAATAAAAAAGTTTTGGAAGTGGTGTTTCACTTCCGTACTGGAGTTCATTTGTAACGCATGGCCAAAGGCAAAACTTGTCATAGACCTAACCGCTTGCGAGTGCTACCGCTCATTTGTAATCGTTTTAGCGTGTTTTGTTCACCGCGTTGTGCGCCTTGTGCCGCTGCACTCTGCATCCCATTCTGGAACTGATCAGCAGTTACATAGTCAACGCTATTGATACGTTCCACGGTATAGCGAACATCGATTGGCGCAGAAGTTGCAACCCCGCCACCGCTGTCTTGCATTCCACCGCCGCCACCATTAGCAGGGATGACGCCACCACCGCGTGAACCGCGCGAATAGCGCGACATGCTTTCACGCATCTTGGATTCAGGAATGACGTACTCAGGCTCACCACCTTCACCAATTAATGCGTTGGTTGGTCTAGAAACAAAACCACCTTCAGCAAATTTCAATGGAGTTGCAACAGCCTGGTCAGCCAGATTGCCTGTTGTGAATCCTCCGCTGTCTAAGACAGACCCAACTGCTGCCGAATTGGGGTCGCCGCCACTGTTGCCCATTCCAGCAAAGGCGCGTGCAATTCCAATCGCGATATAAGTTGCGATCATTTGCGTGGCTGTCTCCATCAAAAGATTGGCAATAGTGTTCAAGAAAGCAGCAAAAGCTTCTTCAGCACTTTTGGTTCCAACAACAACTTGTTGTAAATTGTTAAACAAACTATCGACGACTGGTCCAGTGATTCCGAGCGCGTCGTTGAAACGTGCTTGAGCTAAAGCGGCCTCGTTAATTGCAGGCTGGTACTCTTTATACAGAGCAATCTGATTCTCAAGTTCAACCGCTTTGTCAACTAAGGCAAGTTTTTCTTGCTTGCTTAGATCAGTACCAAATTCAAAATTTTTGTAAACCATATCTAACTCTTTATTCATACTATTAAGAGCTTCTGTGTATTGCAGCGTCTGTTCAGATTGCAACTTTCTACTGTCACCAAAAACTGGATCAAGCAAAAATGTTTCGTTCTCAAAGGGACTGGTGGCCCGAATTGCTTGCTTTGCGGACGTTTCCGCATTTATTTGTTTAAGTATTAGAGCTTGAGACTTAGTGCTCCGTTCCAGCTCAAAGGCTGCGTCTGCTTGCTTTCTAAGCGTTGTTGCATTCTCTCTTGCCGCTTGAGCTTCAATTAAAGCAAATCTGGCTACTTCTTTTTTAGTCCGAAGAACTTCTTTCTGGGTCGCATTGCTTTCAGTTTCAAAGTTTAAAGAGGCTTTATCAAAAGCAATTTGTGCTTTGTCAATATCTACTATTGCTTTAGCTTCAGCCAAACGTCCTCTTATTAACTTTAAAGATTCTTGCTCAATCAATGCTGCGTCTTTTGCAAGTTTTACTTCTCTTTCTCTAAAATTTGCTATAAGGGCAGCAGCTCTTATCTCTTGAGCTGTCCTTAAAGGTTTTTGTTCATCACTCCCCCTAGCTAAAGGCCCAGCACTTACTGTCGGTTTAGTTTGATTTTTCAAAAACTCTTCAGTACCATCAGACCTGAAAACAACTCCTCCAATAGCTTTTAGTGCTTTAATAATTGGTCCTTTTTCTTCTTTAAAAGCGACTATTAATTTTGTCAAAAGTGTTATAAAGTTAATAAGCCCTCCAGAAGCCATCACCGCACCAGCAAGTTTTAACTTCTTAAACGCATTGTCAAATGCTTCAGTTTGTTTCTTAAACTCCTGAAGCTCTCCCTTGTTTAACCCAAGAGATGACAACTCTTCGTCTAATGTCTCAAGGGCGAGAGATGAAGCAACCGATGAAAGACCTATTGCTTCCAACTCTTTTATAAGACCTTTAGTCGCCGTCCCTGAGACAGGCAGCGCATCAGTAAGTGCTTGAAGGTTTTTTGTTGGGTCTTCTAAAGCTTTCCCAAGCTCTAACGCGGCTTTAATCATCGCGTCGAATATCCCACCAACCACTGAACCCGCAATTCCTCCGGCGAATGATGCGCCTTTACCTATAGACCCTCCAATTCCCCCGCCTATGCCACCGCCAAGCGCAGAAAAGCTCGGGCCTCCAAACAGCAAAGGAAAGCCACCACCCAATAAAGCGCCTTGAAGAATGTTCCCAGATCCTTTGCCTCCAGCGCCTGCAGAACTTTTCCCTCCTTTCTTTCGCTGCCTTTCCTGTTCTGCAAGAAAAGCAGGGCTACCTGGCATTGTTTTGGTTCCACCGATTGGAGAGCTTCGCTGCTTCCCTGGATTCAAATAAATAGCGTTTATTTCTTCTAAAACACGTAACTGCTCTTCTAACTGAACAGTAGTTAAACGAGCCAGGTCGGTTTGCTTTTTAGAGTTTTGGTCAGCAAGCCTAAACCTTAAAGCCTCAACTTCAAGCAAATCACCTTGAGAAACCCCTATTGCCCTTAACTGTTTTACTCGCTGATCGTAACTTTTTCCCACTGCATTCTTGGCTGAAACTCTAGCTTGAGCTAAGTCAGTACGATTTATTTCTCGTTGAGTTGCAAGAATTTTTTCTAGCTCACTATTTAGTGACTGCTGAATACCTACATTCTTTTTGTTTGCGTTTGCCGCTGCAAGAATGTCTTCTACTCTGTTCCCTCTTTCGTTTCCTGGCCGGACCCCAGCACGTTTTAAAGCTTTTTCGAGATTTGCTTGACGCTCTAAAGCAGCGTTTAATCTGCCTGTTTGTTGTGTTTTCCTGTCTGCTTGAACTATCGCCTGCCTATTGGCACGCTGAACTTTTTTTTGAGTTTCTAATTGGTCCGTAAGAGCATTATTTTGTTCAATAACTGCATCAACTGGGCCTTTGCTAGATAAGTCTCTTTCTAGCCTATTAAAACTTGTTTGAATTTTTTTAACTAACTGAGTAGACTTTTTAAGAGCCTGTTCAGCCTCTAACCTAACCTGAATAATAGCTGCATACGTCTGTGCCACGGATCAGCTGAAAACTGTTTTACCACTTTACCTGCGCCTACGCGCTTTTGCTAATTCCTTTTCCTGATCTTCGTTCAGAATTTTAAAATACGCACTCCAGCCCAAAACCTCTTCTGTTGTCATCATTGATCGTAGCTCCGACAAGCTCATGCCAAGTTCTTTGGCGATGCCAAACTGCAGCATGAGCCAGTTGTCCTTACGAAGCTCGGCGCTTAGGATTTTGGGTCGATTGCCTCTTCTTCGTCACTGCTGATGATAGCCAGCATTAAAGCTTGCAAATCCTTGTCCTTCACCTCGTTCTTCAATACATCAACTTCGCCAGCCAAAAACAAAGACTCCCCAAGTTCATCTTTTGCTTTTGCAATCAAAAGCTGCAAAGCAAACGCATTGGCGTCGTCCGATCCAGCACGCTTTTGAGCCCGCTCACGTTCTGCCATCGTCATGGGAGTGACCCACATCTCAAACTCGCTGTCATCTGAAAGAGTAACGACTCTTTTTGTTGCTTCTAAATTTGCGGCTTTCTTGAGCCGGTCAATGGCGCGTAATGCCATGAGTTACAACTAATTGTCTTACTACACTAGCACTAAAAAAGCCCCT
>VMHT01191671.1_pt1 | contig 23969 bp, 19 predicted proteins | sample 4693611 | NCBI WGS metagenome assembly VMHT01 (sample SAMN12280063, study PRJNA550983) | marine metagenome | isolation source: seawater sampled from same location over 5 years 0.02-0.2 micron viral filtrate | place: USA: collected off the coast of southern California halfway between the port... ...
CGCGGACGCGGCGCGCGCGCTCGCGAGCGCGATGGTGGCGCTGCACGCGTCCGCGAGCGTCGCGTGGGCGGGCGAGGCGACGTACGCGGCGAGGCTGACGCCGACGCGCGCGGGCGCGGGGGCGAGCGGCGAGGTGGAGTTTTCGCTGGAGACGAACCGCGCGAACCAGGAGGTCGTGGTGGTGCGAGCGAACGTTCGAGGGTTGACGCCGGGGAAGCACGGGATCAACGTGCACGAGAATGGGGACGTGAGCGGGTGCGACGACGCGGGCGCGTGCACGGGGAAGAGCTATAATCCCGATAAGCGACCGCACCACGGACCGACGGCGTTGAAAAAGTTTGGCGCGAGCGCGTGCCACTTCGTGGGCGATGGATGCGTGCTGAACAGACACATTGGAGATCTAGGAAACATCGTCGCGGACGAAAATGGCGATTCGACGACGAGTTTCAAGGATTTGTACACGACGCTGAAGGCGGGTACGTCGAACTCCATCGCGGGGCGTTCCGTCGTGATCCGAGCGACAGCCGACGATTTCGAGACGGAAGAAGATGACGGCGGGGCCGGGCCGATCGTTCTCTACGGTTCAATCGTGCGAAAGTAGTCGCGTCGCGCGCGAAATCGTCAACTTCTACGAAACCTGCTCCTAAAATCGCGCTATTCTCTAAATCGCTATCTTCTAAAAATACGCGCGCCTAACCGTCTTGAATCAAATGGCGCAGCACTTCGCGAACGACGTCGACCGATATCGAGTTGCCGAGGAGGAATATCGCCTTCTTCGTCGAACACGCGTCGAACGTGAAATCTCGCCGCACGCCGTGCAGCCTCTTGATTTCTTCAACGTCGAACCAGCGCAATTCGCCGACGAAACGTTCGATGTCTCGCTCGCTGATTCGAGCGACGCCCGACGTCTCGTTTACATCTACTTCCAACATCGACACAAGCTCATCGTTGCCGCCGCGAAGTACGACTGAGCCCCCGAACACTGTACTGCCGTAACCTGACGTGAATGTGGAGCACCGCCGACTCTTCGCGTGCACCACGTCGAGCATGCGACGATACTTCTTGATCGTATCTGGGCTCAACAATAAGTCCACTCGCCCATCCGCGTCGGCGACTATGTACTCACTGAGCGTCGCTGACGATGACGGACTGCTCTGCGCGTCAGAGGTGACGACGGATCCGTCGTCGTTTAATTCTCGTCCCGCAAGCCACGCCGGCGTCGGAGCGCGAAACCCGCCCTCGCGCAAAGTCGCGATCAAATAGTAACGAGAACGCGAATACGGAATGCCCAACGCCATCGGACTAACGATAAACTCCCTCACGTCGTATCGCCGACTTCCTAACGCGTTCAATAGCGCGCGTCTCGTGTCGCTCGACTCAAAGCCGACGACGTTTTCGACAAATATACGTCTGGGAACGTGCTCGATCGCGCGCAGCTGATCAATCACCGCGTGAAAGCTTCGAGCGCGCGGATCTTCGGACGCCAAGCCTTTGCCTCGTCGCGTGTACGGCTGACACGGGGGAGAAACGGTCAACACGTAGTCGTTCCTTCGTCCCTGTCGTCCCTCGTCCCCGTCCCCAGATGCGAAAAGCGCATTCAAGTCCAGGTGCTCTACGTTGACTCTTCGCGGGGCGTCCGCGAAGTTCGCCTCGTACACCGCGTTCGCGGCGTCGGAGTTATCCACCGCGATGGCGCTTTTAAGCGTCACCAGAGGCTCGAGCGCGAGTCGAGTGGCGCCGATGCCCGAATAAAGCTCCACGAGTCGAGCGTCGCGAGTCGACGCCACGCGCACCACTCGACGCCGCGCGCGACGTTCTGGGCGCTCGCGTCCGATCGGCTTCACCGACGCGGAGCGTTCGGCGAAACGTCCACCGGTGGCGACCGCCATGGCGCGACCGCGAGTGGCGGGCCTCGGGCTTTCGCTCGCCGAGTCGGTTACTCGTCGCCCGAAGCCGAGCAACTCGTCGACGCGGACGCCGCGTGAGACGTGGCGAAACGCCGAATTTCTCGCATGAAATCTCGCTTGAATCCGCCGTCGTACGTCTCTTCTCGCCCGCGCGCGATGGCGACGATCGTCGGCACCGCCTTGGCGCCGAGTCGGTTGACGCACCATCCTCTCGCGTTTTCGGGCGTACAATCGACCCACCCGACGCCGTACCCCGCGCCCTCGCTCGACGTGAACGCGCTATCATGGCTCATCAGCGCCAGTCTCGGCGCTAAATCGCGACACGTCGGTGAACTCCGCGCGCACGCGACGACGAGCCATCGCTCGACGTCGTCGCTCGAACCGTCGCTCGCGCACGCCCCCGCCTCGTTCCTCGCCGCCGCCGTGACCTCATCGAACGTCTCCGGATACATCACTCGCATTCCCACGCCCGCGCCGTCGCTCTCCGTCTCGTCCTCATCGCGCGTCACCGATCCCGCGTCCGCGTCCTTCGTCGCCGCGTCCCCGCTCGCGTCCGCGTCTTCGCTCGCGCCCGAATCCCAATCCTCCGTCTCCCGCCATCCCTCGTCCGTGCTTCCCTCGAACGCGCTCCGCGCGCGTCCACCATCGCCCTCCTCGTCGTCGTCGCGTCTTTCCTCGAGCTTTCGCGTCGCCCAATCCACCGCGCGCGCCGTCCACCCGTTCGGCGCGCGTCCCGCCTCGCGCGCCGCGCGCGCCTCCCTGAGCGCCTCCTTCCCGTACTTCAGCGCCATTTTGCTCGCGATGCCGCCTGGTCGCGCGCCGACGCGTCAGTCTTCCGTTTCTTCCGTTTCTTCCGTTTCTTCCGTCGCGTCGTCGCGTCGTCGCGTCGTCGTCGTCGTCGTCGTCGCATCTTGTCCCGAACGCACCCCTCGCCTCGCGCGTCGCCGTCGCGACGACCGCGCACGCGCACGCGACGCCTCGCCACGATCCGCGCGGTCGTCGCGCGCGTCTCCGGACGCGCGTCGCGCCGTCGCGCGCGCGCCGTCGCGCGTCGTCGCTCGACGTCGCGCGCGGCATCGTGTGACGCGGCATCCGTCCGCCGCGCGCATGCCCGCGCGACGCGCGGACGCGGACGCGCGGCGCGCGGGCGCGCGGTCGCCCGCGCGGCGTCGCGACGCCGACGGCGCGCGCCGCGCGACGCGCGCGCGGTGGACGGATGAAGAAATCATCGCCGGGCGGTCGAGCTCGGACGGCGACGGCGACGGCGACGGCGACGGCGCGACGCGACGCGCGGGATTGCGATGCAACCGATCGCGACGGCGCGGACGCGGGCGCGGACGCGGCGCGCGGATCCTGCGCGTCGGCGGCGTGGAGGTGGTGCTGGACCGCGTCGGCGGCGCGTCGGCGTCGGCGAACGCGGCGGTGGAGTACGAGTACGACGGCGCGGGAGACGGCGGGACGTCGATCGGGAACGATAGTGTGCGAATGGCGGCGTCGGTGGCGTCGGAGGAGGCGGCGGAGAGCTCGGACGAGGATTGGAGCGACGGCTCGAGCGTGGACGACGACGCGGCGATGGATTACGCGGAGAACGCGCGTTTGCGGAGCGGCGGGGCGACGTCGAGCGACGAGGGCGACGATGGGGCGTTCGTGGGCGATGAGGACGAGCGCGAGTTCGACGAGGACGAGGATGAGAGCGACGCGAGGCTCGCGCGAGAGTTGCGATCGATCATGAACATGAACGTCGAGGGCGGGCCGCCGGAGCCTCCGTGGGATTCGAGCGACGAAGAAGAAATCGAGGCGCGATTCGCGGCGAACGCGAGCGATGATTTCGACGACGACGACGCCGACGCGAAGTGGTCGCGCGTTATCGCGGCGGCGATCGACGCGGGCGCGGCGTACGTCGGGTGCCCGACGTCGCTTTCGCTCGAAGACGCGGCGAGGGTCGCGAAACGGCACGACTGCGCGCTCGAAGTTCGCGGTGGTGGGAAGAGGCGTCACGCGATCATTCACATAGATTCTGCCGCTCGACGAGAGCCGCGCTCGACGAACGTTCGCGGGGCGCGCGCGTCGACAAAAAGTACGCGCGGCGGGCCGGCGAAGAAGACGCGTCGACGCGCGAAACCTGCAGTGCAATTCATTTCTGGCGGTGTCGCGCGAGACTCCGACGTCTTCATCGACGACGACGACGACGAGGATTCTCGCAAGAAACCGTCGATGGAACCCAACGCCAACGGTGAACCGGTCGTGTATCCGAATCGCGGCGCGCGACGCGCGGCCGAGGCGCAGGCAAGGGACCGAGAATTCATCGAGAAGGCTCGCGCGAAGAAGCGCGGCACCGTTGTCGGCGCGGGACACGAGTACGGCGCGTTTGAAAAACATACCACTGGGTTCGGGAGCCGCATGCTCGCTAAGATGGGATTCCAAGGGCAAGGCTCAGGCGTAGGTAGAGAAGGCGAGGGCATCGCGGAGCCCGTCACCGCGACGACTCGAGGAAAACGCGTCGGACTCGGCGCGTTCGGAGCAGAACGTTAGCGCAGTTAGCACACATGATAGATACACTTCAGTTCATGATTGATACACTTCATTTCTAGTCTTTTGATTCCAAAATTTTGATCTAGTCTTCGTCCATGCGGTCGTCTTCGATGATAATAGAGCCGCCGTCGGTGTCGGCGTCCGTTTTTTCCTCCTTCACCGACGGCTCTGACTGTTTCAGCGCCGCGCGACCACATATGATATCCCGATGTTGTTCGAGCTCACGAATGCACTCCTCTTCGTCGCGATAGATCAAATCGTTCACGCGCCAGAGTTGCAAAGTATTCTGAAAGTCCCCGACCGAGGTCGAGCACGCGGTCCAGGAGTCGTAAGGGTTCCACTGAATATCCCAAACCGTCCCACGATGGCCGCTGTGCTGAAAGACCAAGTGCGCCGGACCAGCTTTTGCTTGTTCCGCACTCTGTTCAGCGCCGACTTTCGAGTAATCAAACACGTTCACGCGGCCTACTTCGTCGGCTGTCATGAAAACCCCCTTTGCCTGCGGGTGCATGTCCACGCACAAAACACTGTCGGTGTGGTCGTCGAACGTGTGCATTGCCTCGTTCGAGCTATCGGACAGCGTTCGACGATCCCAAACCTTAACGGTGGTGTCTTTTCCACCAGTAACGATGACGTGCTCTTCGAACGCGCTCCACGCGACGCAGTGCACGTCGTCCGCGTGCGCCCCCTTCGCGAACCCCGCCGCCTTCTTCGTTCGCGTGTCCCAAAAAAACATATTCCGATCATCCCCGACCGAGCACAGCTCCCGCTCGTTCCGTGGGTTAAAGCACACATCCTCGATCGTATCGGTGTGCCCCGAAAACTCGACGCGCGCCCAAATAGACGTGTGTCTCGCGAGTTCCGTCGAGCTCAACCCGCCGCCCACCACGGGCGCGCCGCTTCCCTCCTTCTCCTCCTTTCCTCTCGCCCCGCCCCCCGTGCTCGCATCTCCGAGCTCCCAAATCATCACCTTTTCATCCTTACCTCCACTCGCCACCACCTCTCCCACCGTCGACACCGCCAGCGCGTATTCCGCGTTTTCCGTGTGTCCTCGCAAGCACGCCGTCGGCGGCGTGTACTGCGTCCCGTCTGCTCTCTTACACGCGCTCTGCTTCCCTCCCGGCCCGTTCGCGTCGAACACGAACACCTCCGGCGCATCCGTGTGCGTCAACAGCACGTTTTCTTTCCCCGGCACGCACCGCATTCGATTCACCTCTCCCGGGTGCCACAGCGCCTTTTCCTTCTTTAAAATTGGCGACTTTGCGTGTTCATCGAAAATCATGTGCTCCGCCGCCGCCACGCGCGGTCGCACCACCTCCGCCTGGCACACCAATATCGTGTTCGGCGTCGGCTTCCCGCTCGCCGTCGTCCCTTCGGTCTGTTCGGTGAGATAGACGCGCTGTCGCGAGCGATGGTCGTTCGCGTCGAGCACCTCGCCCCAGCGCGCGCACAGCGACGGCCACGACGTCCGCGTGTGCGCGAACCAGTCGTACACGAACGGGACCAACGACTTCCATCGTCCGTACGCGTCGTCGGTGATCATGACGGCGCGCGCGCGTCGACGCGCGGCGACGACGAATGAGGTTTTGAATGCGCGACGCACCGCGCGTTCGCGGGACAGCGCGACGCGATGCGCGCGCGGCGCGACGCGACGCGGCGACGCGCGATCGGATGGTACGCACTCTGCGCGTGCGCGACGCTCGCGGCGCTGCGCGGCGCGCGCGCGGCGCAGGAGGGGACGATGAAGACGCGCGATGGCGCGAACACGGCGGTGGTGACGCGCGAGCGTTACGTCCTCGACGGCGCGCTGGACGAGGGCGCGCTGCGCGCGCACGGCGTGGACACGCGAACGATTCGAGTGACGCTGAACACGGAGGCGCACGGGAAGATCGGGGCCAAAGTGCGAGGAGACGGGACGTTCGCGGTGCGGGACGCGCCCGCGGGAAGACACGTGCTGGACGTGCACGCCGTCGGGTTGAATTTTCCGCCCGTCGCCGTGCGAATCGTCGGCGCGGACGACGGAGACGGAGGAAAGGTCGGTGACGTCGAGGCATATCTCGCCGAGGATCGAACGGTGACGGTGCCGACGAAGCCGCTGCGATTGACGCCGGCGTCGACGCTGGAATACTACGAGCCGGCGTCGAGCGTGTCGTTGGGGAGCTTGCTGAGGAATCCGATGGCGCTCATGGTGATCATGTCGGTGTTTTTAGCGGTCGTGGCGCCGAAGATATTAGAGGGAATCGATCCTGAGGAGTTGAAACGGATGCAGGCGGAGTTGGCGGGGGCGGCGAGAGGCGAGGCGCCGCGCGTCGACGCGGCGGATTAGTAAGACGCGCGCGCGTCGAGTTGTAAATCACTTCACTACGGGTAAGCTATAGTATTACGGTCCTAATCAGTCGTCTCCGTCGACGTCAGCGAACGCGGCGTCGAGCGCGCCTTTTCGTTTTCGCAAAGATTCCCTGTCCTCTTCGTCGAGCTTCGGGCGAAAGTTTGGATCCGTCGAGTCGGTGGTGTCCTCTAGTCTACGTTTCTCGCCAGTCTTCGGCTGACGTGCGGACGCGGGTGAAGCTGGCTCTTCATCCCCCGCCGCCGCCGCCGCCGCCGCCGCCGCCGCCGCCGCGTTCGCCTCGGCTTCTTTCGCGACGAACCGCTTCGGAAGCTGTTCGTACGGAATCGGCGCGGGCTTGGTGTGAAAGTACGGATGCTCTAAAGCCTGCGCGGCGGTGATACGCTTATTCGGATCGTACTCGAGCATCTTCCGCAACAGATCCAGCGCCTCGTCCGTTTCGTTCGGGAACGTATCGCGAAGATTCGGCGGCGGCACGTACACAAACTCGATGAAATCCGGTAGCGCCGACACCCCCGGCCAATTCGTCTCCGTCGGCGTCCCTAGCGCCGCGTACACCTTCCCCAACTGATCGATATCCGACGATCCCGCGAAGAACGGCCGCCGGAGCATCAATTCCGCGATGATACACCCCACGGCCCAAATATCCACGCCCGGTCCGTACGTCTTCGACCCCAACAACAACTCCGGCGCGCGATACCACCTCGCGAACACCTGATGCGTGAACCGTCTATCCGGCGACCCGAATATCCGCGCCAACCCAAAATCCGCCAACTTCAAGCACCCGTTCGGCGCGATCAACAGGTTGTTCGGTTTCAAATCTCTGTGCAGCACCCATCTCTCGTGACAGTGCGCCACCGCTCGCAGCGTCATCATCGCGTACGACTTCACCTCCCCTCGCTCCAGCGGCGCCGTCTTGTCCCTGATCACCATCTCCAGGTCCCCGCCGCAGAACTCGAACACCAGGTTCAGGTTCTTCTTGTGCGCGAACACGTCGACGAGCGCGATGACGTGCTCGTGCTCGATCTCCTGCAGCAGTTTGATCTCGCGTATCGCCGTGAAGTTGACGCCCTCCTTGAGTTTCCCGAGTCGAATCTTTTTGATCGCCACGCGCTCGCCCGTCGCCTCGACGCGCGCCTCGTGGACGACGCCGAACGTGCCCTCGCCGAGCGTGCGTCCCTTGACGTAGCGGTCCATCGCGCGCGGCGCGCGCGGCGCGCTGTGCCGCGTCACCGTCGACATCCATCCAGCCGCGCACCGCGCCGTCGGCATTCACCGACGCGGCGTCGCGGCGCGCGCGCGATGACGACGTCGGCGCTGAACGCGCGGGCGAAGCTCTTCGTTCCGGGCGTCGGGATCGTGACCCCGGAGAGGGGCGGCGCGCGCGCGCGCGAGGGCGCGGCGCGGAACCCGTTCGAGGACGACGACCGTTTGGCGACGACCGCGCGCGCGCGCGACGACGCGGGCTCGATCTCGGCGCTGTCGAGCGAGGACGACGACGCGCGCGAGGCGGCGGTGGAGTTGGACGCGTCGACGCTGTCGATGGACGGTCGGGAGGGCGCGGCGACGATGGAGTGGGTGCGGTTCGACGACGACGACGACGACGACGACGACGGCGAAGGCGAAGACGCGACGACGGCGAACGATGCGGACGACGCGGTGCGGGACGCGCCGGCGGCGTCGGTGTCGCTGTTGAAACACGCGAGCTCGTTTCACAGCGATGCGTACGGGGCGAGCGCGGAATCGCCGAGGGTGGAGGATAACGCGACGCTGCGAGAGCCGCTGTTGCGGCGCGGCGACTCGTACGCGTCCTCGTACGCGGTGGAAAATTCGCCGCAGATCGTCTTGGAGTTGGATGCGGTGGACGACGCCGTGCCCGGGGAGAGTATGAGCGCGGCGGCGAGGGAGAGTGGGGCCGCAGAGCCGCTCTTGGCGACCAACGCGAGCTTGGCGGAGTACGGCGCCAAGGACGACGGCGATTCGCCGAGGGAGTGGCGGGACGTGCGAGTGCCGCTGTTGCCTGTGGTAAAGGAGTCCACGTACGGCGCGGCGTCGCCGATTCGACCGGTGCAAAGTTCACGAGGGACAAATGTGCGGAAAGTGAAAGAGTTGGAGGTTCCGCCGCCGATTCAAATCGGAGAAGAGACGAACGCCTCGACGAAACGCGAACTGAATGATTCGGCGGCGCAGACACCTTTGCTCGGAAAATCGTCGAGTGGGCCGAACCTGATGAGCTATGGAGCGGTAGAAAAGCAGGTTCACGGCGGTGCGGTCGCAGAGGGCGAAGACGAAATAGATTTGCGTCACTTTCTTCAGAGCAACACGGCGCCGTACGAGCGACTGGACGAATATGAAGAAGAAGACTATGAGTACGACGCGCCCGCGAGGGACATTCAGATGGATGATACGAATGATGTGGATGTCGAATCACCACTGCCGTCGGCACCACCCTTGATCGAATCGATTGAGTTTACGCATGCGCGTCCGCTCGTGGATGATTTGTGCTGCATCGTCTGGACGGTGGCGAGAGAACGTCTCGACTTGCTCCAGCCTTTGTTCCGCTTGCAAGGCTCTTCGATCGGTCGAATCACGCTTGCGCATCTGAGGAACGTGATGGAAAAGCTCGAGCCTCAGCGCGCTAGCCCTCGCGCGCTCGATCGTCTCGAGGCGATGCTTTGCGCGTGCGGATACGTTGAGGACGTTACGCTGTCGGAATTCGTCCACGCCACACATGCTGGTACACTCGCCGCGACGAGACTTTCTACGGGATCTGGAGCGAACGAGGCGGCAGTCTTGTGCGGCTACTTGAGTGAGCTCATGTCCCGTACACCGGCGTCGGCGCAAACCGCGCTCATGCTCGGCGGACGACGCCACAAGGCGTGGCTCGATTTACCGCGACTCTTGGCAAAGAACTTAGAACCCAATCAGTTGTGTTTGCTCGTCGCGACGCTCGATTTAGCGGACGACCTGACGGCCCATGAGCGATTCGTGGATATGACTGTGTATCAATCGTGGCTTCGACGAATGCAAACCATGCTGCGCTCAACGCCGATGCCCAGGAAACCGCTGGAAACTGTGGCGCAAAACGCGCCAGCGCCGCCGACTCCGAAGGAGCTCATGATGCGTCGAGCGAAACGAGACAGATTGGTCGCGTTGTGGGAGGAGCGTGAGGCGCGCCGACGTGGGAATAATTGATCGCATCCGCGCGCTAAATCTAGGAATGTACAATGAACGAATGAACGGCTAAATTATTTCTATCATTTCTTCGTGAAGAACATGCTTCGTAGGTCGCCTTGACGAGGTTTCTTCGACGGCACTTTGTGCGAAGCCGCGAATCGCGCGCGCGACTGTTCGGCGTCGTCCATTGATTGCAATCGTCTCGCGACGTGCCAGTCGAGATGTTCAGTCTGCTGCTTCAGTGGAAATGTCCGCGCGCACTCGTCGCACGTCCAGGTTTCTTCTACAGACGCGACGGCTTGCGTCAAGGCCGTCTTAGGTGAAAGAAGAAAGTTATCTATACGCTTCTGATCTTCTGGCACATCTTCTTCGTGATCGAATTGCGAAACTCGCGCGCCGACGAGGCGTAGAGTCATGTTCGCCCCGATTGAGTTTTCGTTGCGCATTAATCGCAACGCGCTATTCACGATGGTCTTGACATCGTTCGTCGGCCCCGCGAGCGTGGTCTGACGTTGAATAACGTCGAACGTGCTTCGTTTCAGCTTCACGGCCACCATGCGGCCTTTCAAATTGAGCCTCTGACATTCTAACGCCACCTCGGTCGCGAGCTCGGTCATTTTCGCATCCAAGTAAGCCTTGTCCGCCGTCGCCTTGAAAGTTTCGCTCTTGGAAACACCTTTTCGTCCGCCCGAGCCCTCGGGCGTTTCGCGCGGATGACACTCGGTACCGATGCCGAGCGCGATGCCCAGCAAAAAGTCGAACGCTTTCGGTGTGAACAAGGCGAGCATCGTCGCGCGCTTTGCGAGCAAATCGCCGCACGTCTTAATATCAAACTCGTTCAGTATCCTCTCCAGCGTCTTCCCAATGCCGTACATTTTGCGCACAGGCAAGTCGCGAAGGAACTTCAGAATATCGTCACGCGTCGTACCCAAGATGTACTGCCCGTTTGGCTTGTTGAAGTCTGAGCACACTTTGGCCAATCGACGCGAGCACCCGCCGCCGACGGAGCACGTCAATCCGCCCGTCGCTTCCTTCACCTTTGAGCGAATTTCCTCCGCGATCGCCTCCATCGTCGTGTCGTGCTTCTCGCAATACTCTGTCACCTCGATGTACGCCTCATCGAGCGAACCGGCGATGTAGTCGGGATTGTACTGCGCGAACACGCCTCGCGACTCGTTCGACGCCTTGACGTACTTTTTAAAGTCGGGCTTCACGAATACCAAATCTGGGCACAACTTTTTCGCGATGAATCCCGGCATGGCCGCCCGCACCCCGTATTTTCTCGCCACATAATTCGCCGTCGTCAACACGCTCGACGGTCCCGCGGCCACGCCCACGGGCACGCTCTTCAACGCCGGATCGTACAACTCCTCGCACGCCGCGTAAAATCCATCCATGTCCACCACCAACCACTTTCTCGCCCCGCTCCGCGTCCTCTCCATCGCTCGCGCCCGCTCGTCCGCCCGTCGTCCGAACGTCTCCCACTCCGTCTTCGTCAGTCCCTGGCCCTTCGCCTTCATCGCCGCGATCCTCTTCGACGTCGCTCGCTCCTTGCGCGTCTCGTTTTCGTGGTGCGGCGTCCCCGCCGTCGCGTCGTACACCACCCTCGCCACGCGCTCGCGATCGACGTTCTCCATCCCAGCCTTGGCGTGCGTGAACACGCTTCCGTACGACAGCGCCGCGGGCGCGCGCGTCGCGTCCGCGCTCGCGTCGCGTCGCGCGTCGTCGTCGTTCGTTTTCGTCGCCATCGCGTCGCAACCGTCGAATTCGTGATCCGCGCCTCGCGCGCTCGCGCCTTCGTCCTCGCTCGCGTCGTCGTCGTCATCGCGCCAATCCAGCGCGTCTCGATCCGTCCACGCCTCGTCGTCGTCCATCGCGCGCGCGCGCGCGTCACACGGCGACGCGTCGCGCGGTGCCGGAATCGATCGCGGCGACGAATGCCGCCGCGCGCGCCGCGCGCGCGCGACGTCTACGCCGTGCGCGTCGGCGACAGCGTCCGCGAGCGCTTCGGCGACGCGCGCGCGCGCGCCGCGCCGCCGCTGACGGTGTTCCGGTACGATTTCAGCGCGTCGAACGCGGACGCGACGGCGCGCGCGCGCGTGAAAATCTCGCCGTGCGGCGCCGTCGACGTCGCGTTCGACGCGGTGCGGGACGGCGACGCGCGCGAGGGCGATCGTCGCGCGGTGCGGTACCGCGGGATGCGACGGGCGCGACGCGCGCGCGGAAGGGAGGACGCGGAGGAGGGGGAGGCGCCGCGCGCGAGCGACGACGGCGCGAGCGAAGACGTCGGGATCGACTGCGCGCTGGTGTTCGACGAAGCGAGCGGGACGTTCACGCTGGAGGTGGTGGACGGGGAGATAGGAAATCTGAGGATCGCGCGGGAGGACGCGGAGGACGTGGGCGCGGGAGAGTTGACGACGAAGACGGAGGAGCGACGCGCGGCGGCGGCGGCGGCGGCGGCGGCGGCGAGCGCGGCGGCGAGCGCGGCGGCGAGCGCGGCGGCGCGAGACGCGCGCGAGGGCGCGGACGCGAACGGCGAGCGCGACGTCGTCGACGCGCTGCCGTCGTCGAAGAAGAAACCTAGGAAGACGTAGAAATTCTACTGTAGAATAGAGTGGATAGAGGAACGAACGCGCGCCGTAACCGACGCCGCACACCGCGGCGCGCGCCGTCGCGATCGATCGCGCGCGGCTCGAATGCGCGCGAACGCGCGCGCGCGCGAACGCATCGCCGGCGTCCTCGCCGCGCTGCCGCCCGTGGAGCACGCGCTGGCGTACGGCTCGGCCGTGCTCGCCGACGCGTCGGTCGCCGGACCCGAGCGCGCGCTCGACGTGCTCGTCGCCGTGCGCGATCCCGCGGCGTGGCACGACGCGAACGCGACGCGAAATCCATCGCACTACGCGTGGCACGCGCGCCTGGGCGGTGGGCGCGCGATTCACGGCGCGGCGACGACGCTGGGCGCGGACGCGCACTACAACGCGCGCCTGCGGGACGAACGGGGACGCGCGTACAAGTACGGCGTCGTCGACGTGCGCGACGTCGTGGATGATTTAGAGCGATGGAAGCATTTATTCGTCGCGGGAAGGATGCACAAGCCGCACGAGACGGCGCGCGCGTGCGATGCGATCGTGAACGCGCAGGCGCGGAACGCGCGGAGCGCGGCGAACGCGGCGCTGTTGACGCTGCCGGAGACGTTCAGCGAACTCGATTTTCATCGCGCGATCGTGCGGTTGTCCTACGACGGGGACGTGCGATTCGCGTTCGCGGCGGAGGATGGGTTGAAGATCGAGCGCATCGCGAGATCGAACGGGGAGGCGATGCGAGAGATGTACGAGGACGTCGTGCGCGAGCTCAAAGGCGTCGAGACGTCGGCGTCGACGTGGCGGCAAGATAAGAGCCCTGAAGCGACGCGCGAGCGCATCGATGCGTTGCCGGCGACGGTGACGAATATGTTGAATAGAGTTGAAGTCGGCGACGACGCTGAACGGGTCGGCGACGCGGTGCGCGCTTGCCTGAGGCGAATCGTACGCGCGAGCACGCTGCGACAAGCAGTCGCGGGGCTCCTGACCACGTCGCCGACGAAGACGCTCGCGTACGTCGGGGCGAAATTCTTTAAAGCCGCGAGCAGTCGCGCGACGAATAGCTCGAACGACGCGCGGTAGATTAGTGTTAGCCATTAGTTAGCGACGACGAAAGTGTGAGGTGACTCAATTGAATTGAAATTAAATCAGCGGCGGAACTTGTCCGGCGGTTCTACTTTCGGCTATGCGGCAAATCGACGACGTATTCGCTTAGTTCACGAACACACTGGCGAGCTTATCCACTTGTCCCCTGACGGACATGTCGATGAAGCCGGAGCCATCCTTGCCGTATTGCACGACGAAGCCGCCGAGGAGAGACTCGTCGACTTCCGGCTTGAGCTTGATGTTCTTGGCGCCCGTCATCTCTTGCAACTTCTTCGCAATCATGAATTGTTGCTCGTTTTCGAGCTTGACCGCGGAAGTCACCGTCGCGACTTGCGTGTCCGTCGCCTCGCAGAACAAAGTTTCAAACTCGGCGATGATGGCCTCGATTTGGTTTTCACGTCTCTTGTCCACCAACAAGTTCAAGAAGTTGCCCGTGAACGCGTGGAAGCCAGCCTCCTTGCCGAGCTTCGCCAAAACATCCTTCTTCTTTTCCGCGACGATGGTCGGGTTGGCCAAGAAGCCCGCAACGCTGGCGTTCGCCTTGACGTACGCGTCGAGCGTCTCCATATCGGCGTGCACTTGTTCGAGCGCGCCGGAGGACTTGCACGCGTCTACGAGCGCCGCGGCGTAACCGCTGGACACCGGGTTGGACTGCAACGCGCGAAAACGATCAATCATCCGTCAGTCTACCGTTCTCGTCAAACGCACGTCCACCCACACCGCGTCAAACGTCGGATTCGTCCGCGCCGCGCGCGCGCGCGCCAAACCCCTCGAGGATACGCCCCGCGCGATCGCCGTCGCCTCGTCCCGTCCGCCGTCCCCCCGTCGACGCCCGCGCGCGCGCCGCGACGCGCGCGCGCGACGCAACAAAACTCCCACGCGCGTTCGCGTTCCTCTTCATCGCGTTCGCGCCTCGTCCGACGCCGTCGTCGTCGAGGATAACACGACCGATCGCGCCCCTCGCGATTACTCGCGCGCGCGTTCGCGTCGCGCGCGTGCGTCGCGCGCTCGCGCGTTCGCGCACCTTGGCGCCGTGCACGACGACGGAACGCTTCGCGCGCGTCTTATTCGCGCGACGGTGCGCGACCACGGTCGGTCGCGCGGCGGTGGAGGACGCGGAGATCGTAAACATGGCGCGGCGCGGTGTGGCGCGCGCGCGCGCGTGCCCCGCGGGGTCGAGGAGTCGTGTGCGCAAACAGTCAGCCGACATCACTAGGGTTTTCGGCGCGCGCGATCTGGATAAACCGCACTGCGCGCCATATCCCGGGATGGAGAATTCGGACATTCGGCGTCAAACGCGGTCGGTCGCCGCGCGCGCGTTTGAAACGCGCGACGCCGGCGCGACGCCGCGCGACGCACCGCGACGCGCCGCGGCGAGACGCCGCGCGTGCGGGCGCGCTTTCGACGATGTCCGCCGCGGGAAAAGTGGCCGCGCGAGGCGCGTTCGTGCTGTTCGAAGGCGCGGATCGATGCGGGAAGTCGACGCAAGCGACGCGGTTGGTGCGCGCGCTCGAGGCGCGCGGGGTCGAGGCGGAGCTGTGGCGGTACCCCGATCGCGCGACGGCGATGGGGAAGATGATCGATCAGTACTTGCGGTCGAAGAGCGAGATGGAGGATGGGGCGATACACCTGCTGTTCGCGGCGAATCGATGGGAGAAGAAGGCGCTCATGGAACGCAAGCTCGCGAGCGGCGTGACGTTGGTGTGCGATAGGTACTCGTACAGCGGGTGCGCGTTTACGGCGGCGAAGGGGGTGGATGGATTGGATTTAGAGTGGTGTCGCGCCCCTGAAGTCGGATTACCGCGTCCGGACGCGTTGATGTATTTAGAGTTATCGCTCGAGGACGCGGCGAAGCGCGGCGGCTTCGGCGAGGAGCGATACGAGACGACGGAGATGCAACGCGCCGTCAAGGCGAGTTTCGAAGCGATGCGAGAAGATTGGTGGGACGTGATCGACGCCAATCGCGAACCGGACGTGATTCAGGACGAAGTCTTGCGCATCGCGCTGAGCGCGGTGGAGAAATGCCGAGCCGGACGCGAGTTGAAGCGGCTGTGGCAGTCGTAGCGCGCGTGCAACAACCAAACCAACCAACTCTGCGCGTTTCCTCACCCTCGCGCGCGCTCGCATGGCTCCGAGCGCCGACGTCGACGCGTTAGACGCGCGCGTGACCGACGAGTTCGCGCGCGCGTTCGGAGGCGACGCGGTGGCGGACATCGCGGCGCACGGCGAAGAAAAACTCGCGCGTTGGCTCGACCTCGTCTTGACAAAGTCGTCGAGCGCGGATGACGACGACGACGCGAAGGAGGCTCGAGAGCGCGTCGTCGACGCGACGTACGCGGCGCTGCAAGCGCGCGGCGCGTGGCCGCGGGAGAGCTGGCGAGATGCGTACGTCCTGGCGCAGCTTCGACGGTGCGCGGCGGCGCTGCGGGACCGGGACGGCGACGGCGAGACGCGAGCGGAGAGCGCGCGGGAGGCGATGCTGGCGGTGGACATGGCCTTGATCGTGGGTGCGCCCGTGGATATGGTGGTTGATTTCGTGCGCGCGTGCGAGCGGGCGTTGGGGGTGGACGGACGCCGTGAGGTGAGCGCCGGGCACGCGCGAAGCGCGTCGACGAGCGAGTGGTTGTTCCCGAGCGCGGCGCCGAAAGGCGACCGAGGCGATCATGCCGCGCAGACGAGGCTCGCGCGAGTGCATCATCGCGAAATGGACTTGAAAACGTTTAAGCAGCGCTATTATAAGACCGAGATACCGGTCTTCATCGAATCGCTCGGTGAGGAATGGCCGGCGCTGCGCAAATGGGCCGACTTGGAATGGTGGCGATTCGTCCACGGTCACCGCAGCGTACCGTTAGAAATAGGCAAGTACAGCGACGTTGAAAACTGGAGAGAACAGGTGAAAACAATCGCAGACTTTATCGATGAGGACATGTTGCCTTCGGTGAGGGGCGCGAGCACAGGTGATGTTGCGTACTTGGCGCAGCATCAACTGGTTGATCAGCTTCGCGAGTTGGCGGAAGACTACGCGGTTCCAGAATATGTCAGCGCTGGAAATTGCGCCCCTAGCTTCGAACGGGTCTACGTCTGGATGGGTACCGCGGGAACGATCACACCGTGTCATTTCGACACGTACGACAATTTATTTGGTCAGGTGCGCTTTGAGCAACTCGTATTTTTGTCCACTTTTGTTGCGGGAGTCTAATAGAAGCCGGTCTGTGAAAGTCATGGCAGCCCGGTGATACCGACTCCCTACATAAACGCGAGCGCCAATAGAACCGGCGTATCAAAGTTATGAGCGTCGGCCTACACAGCGCCCTACATTCGTATTCGCCAACCCCGCCGCCGCCGTCGACTCACTTCGCGTGTTTTTGTGCTTGCAGGTTGCGGGATACAAGTTGATAAGACTATTTCTCGAGTCGGATACGCCTTACATGTACCGCACGACCGCGTCTAAATCCACGACGAGACATTCGCAAGGGAACTTCTCCGCTGTGGACGTGGAACACCCCGACCTCGATCGCTTCCCTGAATTTAGCTTAGCTACGGCGTACGAAGTTATAGTCGGACCGGGCGACTTTGTTTACATCCCGGCAAAATGCTGGCACTACGTCCGCGCACTCACGCCGTCGATAAGCATCAACTTTTGGTTTTAGATATAGAATATCAATGCATAGATTGGCCGCTAAACCGCATAGACTCGCCATTGGCCGCCGTGCGCGCTCTTGGCTCGCGCGTCTCCTCGCTCAATAGATTTAACCTTCGCCATGTCCGCCGTCACAGCGCATCGCTCACCGCGCTAGGCCGCATTATCGCGTCCTGATACGCGAAGAACATCATCAACGACGTCATTATGGTTAGTAAGTCGCCGTCGCTCGACTTGGAGTACCTCCGCGTCGCCATTCCTTCGCTGCAAAAGGTTGTCCCGCAGAGCGTCGGGTGGACGCTACTCTACGTCTTCCTGCGCTTCGGCGTCCTGCGCCGACGCACAGCCGACTTTTCCAATCGCACTGTGAGCTTCATTCACGCCGTCGTGGCCATTTACATGTGCGCGCGATGCCTGCCGACGTGGGGGGCGCTGTTGGAGAACGTAGGCGGAGCGAACACGATGGCGCACTTGGAGTGCATGACGCTGTCGCTGGGTTATTTCGTGTACGACTTCTTTTATTGCCTGTTGAATAACGAGGTGGAGAATGTGGTCCATCACATGTTCACCGTCGGCGGGCTCGCGAGCGGAGTCATCACCGGGCGCAGTGGCCCCGAACTGGTCGGGTGCTTGTTTTTGATGGAGGTGAGCAATCCGAGCTTGCACTTGCGCTCCATGTTGCGCGAATTGAACATGAAGGATAGTCTCCTGGCGACGTTGAATGACTTGTTGTTTGCGCTGTTGTTCTTGCTTTGCCGACTCATCGTCGGTCCGCCGTTGGTATGGCGAACGGTCGTGAACGACTCGAACACGTACATCGTCAAGGCGGGCGCTCTTGGCATCTTCGTCGTGTCCGTGATGTGGGGTTGGCGCATCATAATGATGATTGTGCGCACGGTGAAAAAGTTGTTCGGCGGTGCCAAGGCGAAGAAGGTGTGAGTTATCGCTGTCGACTTTATGTAATAATCTACGTAAACTATTCAAGTCTAAAGCTCGTCGTGTTGTTTCAGCGGTTCGGCCTCGATCCAGTGCCAACGCTTGGGCTTCTGCAGCGCACTCATGATGGCATCCCCCCACAACCTCGGAGCATCCGCATTTTTGAACAATTTTTTATGCAGTGCTTTCTTGATGCGAGCGCGTGTATTCGACTTTTGCTTGTCTGTTGCGTTCGCCGCCTTGACGGCGATTCGAACATATTCGTCAACCGTTCTGGCGATGAAATCCTTGATGCCCATGACTCTGTAATAAGCTTGTGTCCAACGCTGACCAATGGTCTTACCGGGTAGTGTAATCACAGGCGAACCAACTTCGAAAGCTTCTCGCGTCGTGGTGTCGCCACCAAAATAAACGCTATCCAAAACGACGTCTGACAGCTTGTACATTGCCATTAACTGGTAATGCTTCATTCGCGGAATGAACACGACGCGGTCGAGATCAACGTCTCCTTGCTTAATTAATCTTTCCACGACTTTTTCGTGCAACGCCTCAAGCGCGTTATCGACGAGCTTCATGAGAATGATTATTGCGTTCGGATCTTCTCTTTGTATCTTGCCCAAAATCTGGTCAAACGTAATGTGATACTTGAACACGGCTTGCGGGCAGAAATACCATGTCAAACCGTCACGGGATGAGAGTTTCTCCATTTCTTCAGCCGGAATGAAATCAAGATTTTCTCTGGTGAATTGATAGAACGGCGCTTCACCAACAATGATCGATACTTCTCCTTCAGTTCGTGGCTTGTAGTACTCCCACGCCGCCTTTTTACTCTTAACCAGCAGTAACTCCTCCGTATAGAAGCTCTGCGCTTTCTTTTGATCGGGAAGCTCGGCAAGATCCCAAGAAATAAAATAATCCATGATCCAAGCCGGGATACCAGATGTTACGGGGTGACCGTGCGTGACCATTTGTACCGGTGCCAGTTTCGCCACGGCGAGATCGTGCATCTCGCCCGTCATGAACAGGTCAAGATAAATCAGAACATCAAACCTTCTCTCTTCGATCGCCTCGCGATTCGCTTTGACGGTTTCGAGATCACCGCCCTTTATCAACACGATGCTTCGTTCGGGACGCAACGAGAGATTTATATCCTCCTCCTTGATCGGATCGCGTGGGTAGTGCACCATGTCGACTTCAAATCGCGCGTCGCGTTGAAGCCCGAGCACGATTTCTCCGAAGTTTCCCCAAATGCTCGACTCGGACGTGAAAAATGATGAGACGGCACCAATCTTGATTTTACGACGCATGAGCGCCTTCTGCACAGCCGTGCTCTGCGCGCTCGACAGATAGTTGTCGTCGTTTTCGTACACGAGCGCATTCGCCTTGTACAAAAGATCCGGGAACGCCTTCAACTTCAGTTGCACCCATCTCGAGTACTCGTCCTTATAGTCTACGCCATCGAAGTAGTACGCGATTGAAAACACGTTGCCTAAACCTGCTTGATTACGGCAGAAAAGATCGTCCTTGCGGAGCATTTCGTCGATTCCGGCATTATATTTTTGGATCCTGCGGCGCTCCTCCTCGGGCGTCAACGGAAAGTGGGGCACAATCGTGGCGTAATACAGCTCCCAGCAATCGTCTTCGCCATGTTGAGAAGTGTTTAAACCCTTTTCAAAATTAATGCGCGCGCGTGCGGCCCAATTTCGCGTCTCTCTCCAGTATCCGCTTCGCATGGCGATGCCAAAATAAGCGGCGGAATTCGGCTCGAGCGGCGGCGAGAGGCCATCGGGGTCATCGATGGCAGACTCCATCCGCTCGATGCCCCGTAATGCCGTCGAGTGATCACCATTCGATTCGCCGACCATGATCTCCAAGGTACTCATCGCAACCATAGTGTACGAATTCAAAGGATTGAACTCGAGAGATTGCAGATACTTTTCGTACGCACCCTTCTGGTCGCCCCGAGATTCTCTCACTCTACCTGCAACGAAAAGAGCGTCGGAATAATCGCCGTCTGAATCAAAATCATCCCTCCCTACGTCACGCCCCCCATTGAAATCCTCGTGGATGCCACCGAGAAGTACAACCCAGTCATCGGCGCGTCCCCTTAATCCAGGCGATCCCCAGCCGAAGATTTGCGACGCATACACTTGTTGTACTCGCCGGAGACGAACCGAAGTCACCTCCCAGTAAGACTCGATCGCCCCATGCATCGCTTGCTCGAACGCATCCGCATGTTCTGACCAATCTTGCTTAAACTCGTATATAGTACCGAAAGTACCGACTGTCTCGACGAGCGCGCCTAAACTGCTCGTCACGACGTGCACGCCTGCGCTCAACGCCTCGATGGCGGCGATGCACGACGTCTCCATCCACGTCGAGGGATAGGCAAAAATATGCGCCGAACGCAATGCGTCTCGTACATCGTCATTCGACACCGCGCCGTGATACGTACATCCTGGATGTTGCTCACACGCCTGAAACAACGGCGCGTACGGATGGTCTCGTTCGTGCCACCCGTATATAGAAAAGCTTGAATACACGTCCAAATGCAACATACCCTCGTGCGCGTCGTACAATCTCGGGAACACGTGCATCAATATATCCAATCCACGATGCGGCGTGGTGTGATAAATCAACCGCAGCACTCCATCCTCCGGAGGTTCTTTACGTTGACGTTCGAACGGCTCGATGGCGTTTCTCATCACCACCGCCTTCTCTCCGAATACATCCCCGAAATACGACTCATACGCGCTTTTCTGCCACTCACTCACGAACATGAATTTTGCAAACTTTTCCCGATTCTTCTCTTCGCGCAGATGCTCGCTCTCGGGATCGTTGGGCAAATCCTGCAACCACAGCACGTTCGGCCGTCGCGCGTCGGCGCTCAGCGCGCGCACGCGCGACTTCACCACGTGAAATCGCTTCACCAGCGCCCGCGGCACGCGCGCTTCCAACGCCGCCGACATTAACTCCGTCCCGCCGCGCGCGCCCGGCGTCGTGCCGTCGTCCAGCGCGTCCGCGCGCACCCTTTCCGCCGCGCCTGAAGATTTCTTACCGAACCACATCGCGTCGACAGAGCGCGTCGCGCACGCGCCGACGCACGCGCCGACGAGGGCGAGCGCGACGCGCGCGCGCCACGAACGTCGGGTCGCGTCGCCGCGCGCGCGCGCGCGCGCGGTGCGCGCCATGCCGCGCGTGGGCGCGTGACGATGCGCCACGTCGACGCGACGACGCCGGTTGGTGACTTTGGCATTTGACATGGACGAAGCTAAATTTGGCCACTTTGACGCGCGTCGATCGAGCATGCGCGCGATCGCGTGCTGCCCCGTGCGCGTGGATGCGCTGGCGATGTACGACGCGAGCGACGCGCCGCGAATGGAGAGTCCGACGGAGTCCAAAGGGTCATCCATCGGCGTCGAGGAGGCGGCGTCGAGCGAGGACTCGGAGGCGGACGCGAGACGACGACGCGGCGAGGTGACGCGAGATGTCGGCGCGAGCGCGAGTCGAGGACGAGAAGCGACGCTGCGGAGAAGCGTGAATGATGCGTTGATGGCGCTGAAGCAACGGAAACGAACGGGTCGAGTGGTAACGCGGAGCGGGTCTCGAGCGCCCGCCGGTTTGGCGATGCCGGTTCGCGCGCCTTCGGCGAGAAAGAAGAGCGAGCGGGCGGTGTTTGAGACGTACGAAAATTTGGCGCCTTTGAACGACCCTGAGACCGTGATGGTTGGAGTATTGGTGGTTTTGAGAGGCGCTGCGGAGCGCGCGTGGGAAGAGCGCTTGGAGGCGATTGCGCTCGCGAATCGACTCGTCATTCATCACGTCGGCGTGGTGTCCGCGAATTTGCGTCCTTTCATCATCGGCGTCACATCGTGTCTCGAGAGCTTGCGAAGTTCTATTTCGAAAGCCGCACTCAGTCTCATCAAGACGCTGGCGGTGCATTTAAAAGGTAAGATCAACGGTGAACTTGGATGCGTTTTCCCGAGCGTTCTCAAGCGCGCCAGCGAGTCGAGTTTCCTCTCAGCAGAAGCAGACGAGGTTTTGCACGTCTTGATAGAGGCGGCTGCCCCTCACGCAGTTATCCGGACACTGTCGCAACATGTTTCGGCTCGAAGACTTCAAGCGAAAATCGCGTTCGCCTTGACGTATTGTGTCGAACGCAACGCCGAGTGCGCCTCCGTCTTTCGAGGGAGAGCTGGACGGACAGCTTTAGACCTCACCCTCGCGACTCTGGACGTGTGTATTCGTGGGGGGCATCCGGACGCCAGACTTTATGCAAAACGCTGTCTCTCTTGCCTGATTGACGTACTCGGGAGCGATGGATTGGAGAAACCGATGCGTGCGTATCCCGATTTGTTCGCGTTTGAAGAAAGTGGTAACGCATCCGTATATTAAAAAATTGCTTGTCGTCGTGGTTTATCGAAGCGTTGGAGCAAGAGTCATATGATCAATCTCGAGAATTTCGCGTTAATCGTCCTTCGCACCTTCGGCGTTTTCTTCCGTGCGGTACTGTTCGCGCCAGGCATCGCCCTTGTTGTTCTTCGGCACGCCCTTTTCGACATCCGTGGAGGACAAGTTGAGCTTCGATCCGAGCGCCTTGTCGTCATACTTCGTCACGTCGACGTCGTAGTTTTCAACAGTCATGCTGTCCTTGAGCGTTTCCGTCACCGGCTTCGCCAACAACCCGTCCTTACCCTTGGTGTCCGCCTCCGCTTCGAATTCAGCCGTCTTGGCGTTCGCCATGCCGAGCGCCGACGCCGCGAGTTCCGCGCGAAGTCGTTCCCGTTCAGCCTGTTGCTCGGGCGTTTCCTGCTCGCGCTCAGCCTTTTGCCTAGCGATATCAGCCATTTGCTGACCGAGCGGCGAGTTCGGATCGACCTCACTCGCGATCGAATTAAGGCGTTCCGTCGCGTTCTTTCCTCGGCTATCTTCGCCGAATCCGCCGTACGCGCGTCCCTCCGTCTGCAAAATCTTAAGCACGTTCTCCGGCGTCTTATCCTTCAATCGCGCGATGTCTTGCGCCTTCGGCCAGAACGACTTCGCCCCGAGCGGGAGCACGAGCCAAGAGATCCCCTCGATCGAGCCGAGCGCCGTCCCCGGCAAGCCGTGTCCCGTGAGCGTCTTGCACAGCAGCGACAACCCCACGACGGGCACCGCCGCCGCCGTCAACAGCGGCGGAATCTTGTACGAAATCTCGTCGTACTTCGCCATGAGCTTTTCCGGCGTGAAATCATCCGCGCCCGCCGCGCGCGGCGCGACCGCGCGCGCCCCGCGCGTCGCGCGCGCGCCCGATCGCATCGACGCCCGCGTCGATCGCGCAAAGTGCGACTTCTGCGTCATCGCGACGCCCTGCTGCGCCATCATCGTCGTCGATCGCGCGAGTCGCGCGGCGTAGGTTTTTACGCGCGTCGAGCGATTCGCGAGCGGTTCGCGAGCGTGCGCGCGCGCGTGAGTGCGGGGAACGCGACGCATCGGTCGTTATCCACAAAGATTACTCGACGCATCGACGCACTCGCGCGCGCGCGCGACGACTCGACGCGACGCGCGCGACGGGAGACGATGCGTGCGGTGACGCTCGACGCGGGCGCGGCGGCGCGGCGCGGGCGGGGGCGCGCGGTGGTGAACGATCGCGGCGTCGACGCGCGGTGAACGACGAGGAGATGTCGACGCAGCGGTTCGAGACGCGAGCGTTCGACGCGGAGATCGAGCGAATGTGCGATCGAGGACTGCGAGACGCGCTCGAG
>VMHT01028385.1_pt1 | contig 23960 bp, 39 predicted proteins | sample 4693611 | NCBI WGS metagenome assembly VMHT01 (sample SAMN12280063, study PRJNA550983) | marine metagenome | isolation source: seawater sampled from same location over 5 years 0.02-0.2 micron viral filtrate | place: USA: collected off the coast of southern California halfway between the port... ...
AAAGTCTTTTTGCTTTTCTCCTATTTTTTTATTTGGTATCGGCATAACGGTAATAAACTCCTTTTTTCTTTATAACTAAAACTTGCTTTCTGTTTTCCTTTTTTGACTTATAAGAAATATGCAGCCATTTAGGTTCGTTTCCAAATTCCCAAATTAATTGGTCGAAGTCTAGATTGTCCTTTATGTAGTGGAACATTTCAAGATTAGTCTTACCGCCCATTGAGGTAATATCTATTGCATTACCCGTCAAATGGCTTGATTTTCTACTACCACCCAAAGCGGTATTTAATTTTTCAGAACGGTAAAAGCTATTTACTTTTATAGGTCCTTTAACCCATTCTCTTAAAGGCTCAAATAATTCCTTAGACACTAGCTTCATATTCTTCTCAATATCCTCGCTAGGAACGTTTTTAATACCAAATTGGCTAGCATACTTTGAGTAGGTTGCCTCCCTGTAGGTTATGTGGTCGCTTATATTATTTTTCTTTGCCATTGATCTTGTTTTTTTTGTTTACACTTTTTTTTATTTTCTGTAAAAAAACCTCTAATTTTTTTATATTTTTTTCTTTTGGTTTATATATCATAGAACCCACCCATTAAAAGTAGCATCATAACTAGGATAAATATCGTCGTTTGTATTGCTAGTATATTCCGGATAATTGGATTGATTAAAACTCATAAAGTCTATAAATCTTCTAGAGTACCACTCCGCATTTGTTCTAGCTTTTTCCACCAAAAAGTCTATTTCGTTTTTATCAACAGAAACCGCATTTTCCGACGTGTGTTTAAATACTCCGCCCTGCTTTACTTGGTACGCCGCAAATGGGTAGTAATTGGCCTGTGAGTACCATATTAGCATAGGCACAATATAGTCGTCTAGGATTGTCTTCCACCTTGCATTTGAAGGGTCGTCAATATTTGGTATTGCGGCCGATAAGCCATTGTATAGGTCCGTCCCCATTATTTGCTGAACGTCTATTTCCTGCGCTATCTTTACGAACTGAATAAACTTGTCCGTAGAAATATTGCCGTCCATTATGGAGTTCCTTGCAAGGTCCGTTCTATTTATAAATAATTGTGTAGCCATTTATCTTCTTTTATTTGTTGGTAAAAATCCCTCGTTTGGCATATCAACAGGAAGTTTGGAAACTAAAGGGTCGTTCTTTTCCGGCTTAAATCCTGCTTTTCTCGCTTGGTTTACACTTATACTTGGAGCGTTTGGGCTTTTAATATCAATAGTTCCTTTCCCCTTTTTCATATACGTTTTACGCATCCAAAAATGATGGCAAGCGCCTCCGCCCTTGTAGAGCCAAACCGAATATGTTAAGGCTCCTCGCGGTCCCCAACCAACCTCCCGGCCGTCTTTATTAACGTAGGAAGAATTTACTTGAACGTTACCCATTTTTAATATATCCTCTTTTCTGTAGATTTTTTTTGCGGCCACCATTTTTTTGCAAAAGCTTCTACTGTCGTCTGATTGTAGCGAGGCCTTTAGTGGTGCGTACTGATAGCGGACCTTAAATTGTGTACCGTCCACCGTTTCGTCTTGGCTGCTTTTTGCGTTTGGTCTTGCCGTTCCCGTAGATACAAATTCCCAAAGCTTTGAAAGTAAACTTTTTCCCTTTGTGTTTAATTGGCTTATTTGATAGTCTAGAGCCTCCTCGGTTTCATAGTCAACCTTTCGCTCGTCAATTAGCTCCCACTCGGATAGGTCCTCTTCCTCTCCAAAGGATTCTAAAGTAACCTCTTCTAGCTTAACGCAATTAGGTACTTTTTTACCGTTTTTGTCTTTCATTCCCCTTTGCTCGTAGCCGTCCCAACAGGGAGCCTTTAACTCCTCGTGGCTTACGCAGGGCATATAATAAGTAACTCCCTCAACCTCGTGTTCGTGTGAACCACCGCAGCCCATTTCTTCTGAAACCTTTTCAGCTTCCTCTTTTGTTTCATAGGCCTGCTTTCCGTCAATCATTTTAAGATTAAACTTTTGCATTTCCACTCCCGTTTCTTCTTCAATCGTTTCCTTATCTTGAATTGATTTGTCTACCTCAGTAAATTCTAGGGGCTGCAAGGTCGTAAAGTATAGATTTAAGCTTATATCATTGTAAGCTAGTATTCTATCAAAGTTATCTATCAAAAGCTCTTGAAAAGGCCTTATAACGGTGTTATCCATTAGCAAGCTAGCGGTCTTTATTTCGTCCGCATTATTTCCGAGTCCGGATTGGTCCTTTATTCCTAGAAGCATAGGGCTAACAATTCTGTGAGAAACCATTATTTTTTTGGTTGACTCCTCGCTTAAAAATTGGTATTGGTTATGCGCGTCTGATAATTGAACCGGAGTAATTTCCGCTTGGCTTTCTTTGTTGTCATTAAATGCTAAAATGAATTTTCCTGCATTACTGCTACCGCTAAACTTTTGCGCTATCTTTTTCTCTATTAGCTGCCTTTCCTGTTGGTTCGGCGTGCCGTTATTAAAATTAATTAGCATACTAGGGCTTAGCCCGTTTAGTATATTATTCAAATGGTAATTTGAAACTTCCTCTTCTAGCTCCGCGTACTGCAGGCCTCCTTGATAGTCTACCGGAGAGTAATAATAAAACCCGGCCTTATACGGTTGTATGTATAAAATCTCAATGCTATCCTTTGACATTCCGAAAGCAGGGATTCTTAATGGCTCGTCATTCCTTTTTATATTGGCCCAATCTTTGAAATAGTAATATGCGGGAACGTCCCCGTCCTCATTGCATTTTTCCGCCCTTAAAGTTTCAACCGGAATATGCTCAACCTGTGCTATAGTTTTTCTGTCCTTAGAATAAATAATCTGCACCGCACATTGGCCCATTAATTTTAGGTCATAGCAAAGTTTTCTAACGACGTCCTTTTTAAACAGAGAAACCATTTGAGCGTACTCGTTTGGCTTTTGGCTTGAGTTGGTAGCGTTTAGCCCCTTTCCATAAATGGCTTGGCTAATACCGTTTATTGCGGCGTTATTCGTAGGGCTTCCATTGTACCTATCAATTAAATACTGAAAGTAGTTATTATCCGCCCCGTACTCAATATATTCCTTTCCCGATACCTCCTTAATTTCCGGGCTTGTATAGGTGCTTAAATTTACAAAACCAAACTCCGAAGTTTTAGAGTTTTTAATAAATTGTCCCTTGTCGTTTCTTAATCGTTTCATCTTACTTTATAAGTATTATCATAACCATTATAGCTTAAATATTCATCTTCATTTAAGTCGTAATAGTCATTATTTAATTGGTCTATATTTTGGTCTGTACAGAAAATTCTATCTTTAAAAATAACCTCGCCATTGCTAGTAAGTATTAAATCGTAAAAATGATTTTCTATTAATATAGGATTAAAGGTATTACTAAAATTTAAATAATTGCCGGAAATTACCGCATTTGTAATATTATAGGTTTCTTTTACGTTCGTACTATCGTCCCTTATTGATAAATCAAAGGTGGATAAGTAGCTTCTAGGGATAACCGAAAGTGATTGCGCGGTCGCTGATGTAGTTAGTATAATCATTGTTAGTATAACGATAAAAATACTTTAATTTGTAAAATGTATATAACAAAAAAAAGCACCCTTAAAAAAGAGTGCCAATTTCAACTAAATAAAATAAACTTTTAGACCTAACTCTGCGGGTCTATTTGTTCGGGTTGTGGGTTAAAAGAGCCCGTTAAGAAATAAGGTGCAACCTCTTCCATTCCCTCCATAGTAATAGTGAATCCCGAAAGGTCCCCTGCCGCTGCTCCCGTAACTACGGTTCCGCCGGTTAATTCCATTCCGTTCTCAAATCCACAAAGGAACATATTTCCGTAGTAATCCTCAACCACCACATAAGGTCTAGCTAAAGCGATAGTTTGTAACTCGGCCTGTGTTTTAGCGTCTAAATAAGTAAGCGTTAAATTTAAAGTTTGTGTGTAAAAAGTGGTTCCATTTTCTCTACTACTTGTTACGGTAGTTTCTAAACTTGAATTTCCTTTTACGTCGAATTGATACCATTTAGGTACAGGGCTATTTGGGTCAATAGTAGCCTCTTTTGTTATTGGGTCCACGATAATATCGTCAATAGAGCCATAGTTTGCAAAATAAGCTCTTTTAATTCCGCCAAAGGCAGCCTTACAAGGTATGATTCTCCCGGTTGTTAAAGTACAAGACATTTGTTTTATGTTTTTAAAAAAAAAGGGCAAGTAGATATATTTCTACCTACCCTTATTTTATGGTTATTAATTAATTATGCAAAAGAAACGATGTCCTCAGCAATTCCAAATTGAACTCCACTTGTAAAACGCATTACCATTCTTACATTGTTTGAAGCGTCCAAATCTGCCATATCCAAAACCTTAACTTCCTGTGTAGAATTTAGTAATCCTGTTCCGAAATAAAGGTTCCCTCTTTGAGCAGCATACATTTTGTCGTCAGACAATCCCGGAGAAACAAAAATCTTAACTCCGTTCACAGTTAGTGAGCCATTGTTCCACCATTGCGTCCCCATTCCGTTAACACCATTTGCTCCTAATCCATTTGCTCCAAATCCGCCCAATGCTTGAACGTAAAGTTTTGCGGCCTTAGAAGAAATGTATAAAAATAAATCTTCTTTTCCGTAAACTTGGCTAGGAATAGCCGCTACAACGTCAGATAATTTCTCAATGATGTTACCCGCCGTTAAAGGTGCTGAAACTAAAGCTTGAGCCGCAGGAATGTCCCCTGCAGTTACCGCAGCAGCGATCAACTTTTCAAATCCGTCAAAAGAGGTATATCCTGCTCCTGCAGTATCTCCTTGCCAAATGTTAAACTCAGTATTTTGTGCAACTTCTGCTGCAACGTGAGCTATTAAAAAATCAGAAAATTTAGGAGGTAAAGATTGACCTAAACCGTAGCCCATTTGTTGGCTTTCCCAATCGTTAACAAAGTCGTACTTACATAACTGTAAGTTTACTTGTAATTCTTTTGGCTCAATAATTCTTTCAGTTAAAGTTACTGAACTGTTAGGCACAAAGTCGCACCCGGCAGCAGTTACTAAATCTCCTGTTGCTAATTTTTTAATTACTTCTTTGTAAGAAATATTAGATTTTACAGAAATACCTCCGTCGTCAATAGTAGACGCTTTCAAAAGTGCAGCCGCGATATACTCTCCTGCAAATTCTCCTGCATAAGTAGTAGTGATGTTAGTTGTAGTTGCTAAATCAACTTTTTTTAAGTTACTCATTTTTTTTTATTTTAATTTTTAATTTTACTTATTTGCTCCATAACCTTGTCAAAGGTTGTATTAAATTTTCCTTTTCCAAATTCAACCCTGTTTACCTTTTTTGATTCTCCCTCCGGGTTGTGCTTTATTGGTTTAGCTGCGGCCTCTGATAATTCGGCTTTTACCTTTTCAGTTATTTTTTCTGAAAATTCTTCTTTTACTGTTCTAGACTTTAAAGGCGCTTGCGCTTCCGTAGATAAATCTTCTTTAGGTTCTAGCATTGCTTTGATTTCCTCAATCATATTTTTAACCTCTGCCAATTCCTCTTTGGTCGCGTAACCTAGCTCCTCTTTTTCTTCTTTTTCTTCTTCCTCTAGGTCCTCAGTAGTTTCCTCTTTTTCTTCTTCTTTTGTTTCCTCTTCCTTTGCCGGAGCCTCGTCTGATACCTCTCTAATATCTGCAATGGTTCCCTCTTCTTCAACTACTACTAGTCTGCCATCTTCAAGTAAATACTCTCCGACAGGCATTGCTACCTTTTCGTCGTCTGTTACTATAAAGACTTCCTTTCCTTTTTCAAATGACTCTGCGGTTATTACAGTCCCATTTTCTAGCTTGGTTTCTTCAAGTTTTACTTCAATATTTAGAAGCGTTTTAATTTGGTTTAACATTTCGGTTGATTTCATAATTACTTATATAACGATTATTAATTTAATTTTTGCATTTTGGTTATTATTTTAAGGCGTACAATTTGTAAAATTGGGCTTAGGTAAATTCCAAGCGGTCGCATTATCACTAAAGCCGGAGCAGGCAGTAACGTTTCCAACGCTCCAACTACCTAAGTCTTGATTGTAGGCCGCTGCGTCCTTAAACATTTGCACCATATCGGTAACATTGCCCACGTCCCAATTACTTAGGGGCTGATTAAATGCATTTGCTCCGCTAAACATAGAACCCATTGATGTCGCGGTAGAGGTATTCCAATCCTTTATTATTCCATTAAATGACTGCGCACCGTTAAAGGCTTGAATCATAAGTTCAACATTGCCCACGTCCCAAGAATTTAAATCTTGATTAAAATTAAAGGCATTTTGAAACATTCTTGACATAGCGTACAAGTTACTAACATTCCACCCGCCTATATTTTGGTTGAAACTCCAAGCCCCGCTAAACATATTTCCCATAACAGTAACATTGCCCACGTCCCAAGCAGAAATATCTCCGTTAAAGTTGGTCTTGTTAAAAAAAGCGTTGCTCATATTCGTTACTTGGCTTACGTCCCAATCTTGTATTTTTCCATAAGGAATCAAGTCATAGTCCCCGTTGGGGTCTTGCGCCAATATATCTGTGATAGCCTGCTGAAAAGTTGCGTCTGTTAATGGCGGGTTTACAGGCGGAGTCGGTGCTATGCCTGTAATACTACCTATTCCCTGTGATTGAATAGAACCATCGCAGCAACTTATTGAGTATGTATTGGTGTCCCAACAAAGGCAGGCCCGAGAGCCACCCTTGGGGCTTGTTCTACTCCCTATGTAAATTCCGTTACTTTTCCTCACTTGACAGTATTTCAATTATTTTTAGTAACGTCGCTTTATCATTTTGGGCTGACATATCCTCCTTAATTTCTTCTTTAGGTGCTTCCATTTTGTCTGCAAAGTAACCCTCAATAGAAAAACCCTTAACTTTATTTGTTCTAACGTATTCATTCCAAATTTCCTCATTATTTACTTTAACCGAGCCCATCCAAGTTCCCACCGGGACGTTCAGTCCGTATTTCCTAGACTTATCCTGCACCTCATCTTCAACAATCCAAGATTCAACCAATGTAAGGCCTTTTAATTCCTTTGAGTGTTCTAGCGTTGAGTTATTTTGGTAGCCATTTCTTAAGTACATTTGCGAGGCCTTAGAAATAGTTTCTTTAGAGAAAAAAATATAATAATCTCCCTCTTCGTTTTTTCTGTAAATTGGCTTGTTAGGTATTAATAAAGCACCTAGCAAAATCCTTTTTTCTTTGTCAACTTCTGCTAGCTTAATTTCTTCCCCTTTTAAGGCAACAAAGTCTGATTCTATGGCCGGGCTTTCAACTATTGAAATGGCCTCGATTCCGCTTTCTTCTTGTTCCTCGTCTAATATTAGTTCTACTATTCTCATACTATTATAACGTTTATTTTATTAATTTTTGTATTTATCCAATCGTTGCACCTTGCACAATATTTCTATCTAGCTCCTGCGCGGTTGATATATCATTTGAAACCACATAGGCTTGAACGGGTTGTTGAGATTGGCCGCCTATTGCGTCCGCTAATTGGTTGGTAGATGAAGCACCTACTGTATTAAACTCCGGCGGTATTGATTGTACCTCGGGAGCTGATGGTGGCGCACTTGCGCTAACTGTTGGTGGCGCATCGATGCTAGGACTAGGTGCTGAAACTCCAATCTTTGAGGTGGCCTGCTTAGATGTTTTCATTGCGCCTCTTATAGCTGATACAATACCTATAGCCTGCGCAGCATAACCCAAAATTAATGGTACGTTAAGAGGAAATGGGGCAGCACTCGCTGCTTTTGCAGCACCCGTTGAAACGTCCACCCCTGCCTCAGACGCTTTTACAACCGACTTGGTTGCAGACTGTTTAGCAGTAAATAAAGTCCCTTTTAGCTCCATTATCATTTCCTTAGCCTGTAGTAATTGTTTAGCTATTAAAATAGCCTTTCCTAGCTTAGAATCTGCGCCTGCTATCGTAACCGCGTCTGCAAATGCTTTTTCCTTTGCCGCCGTTTTTTCTTGCTCTAATCTTATCTCTTCCTTAACCCTATCTTCATCTTCCTTGAGCTGCTTATCTTTTCTATCCTTTTCCTTTTGGGCAAGGCCGTCTTTTCTTTCTTGGTCTGTTAAGTCAAATGCGTCTTGCTTTTCCTTAAGCATTACATCTCTAGCTTCTTTTAGCGCGTCTGTATTTATGTTATTTTCTTCGGCCTGTAATATTAAAGCGTCGTAATGCTCCTGTATTTTTAATAGCTCCAAGGCTCTTTTCTCTTCCTCTGTAACGGCCTCTGCGTCTCTTAATGATTTTTTAAAGTCCGCTAGTGCCTGCTCAGCAGCCTTTTCCTCGGCCTTCAATCCAATTATCTGCGACGTAACCTCTTTGGCCTTTGATAATTTTGCCGTTTCTAAATTCATAAGATTTGCTCGTAGGCTTGCCTCTTCCTGTAGGTCCTCTTTTGTTGACTTTCCTAAAGCGTTTTCACTAATTTTTGCGTCTAGTCTTAGCTTGGCTGCTGCTATTTCTTTAGCCGTTATTTCGTCCTCCTTTTGTCCCGCTAGGGTTAAAAAGTTTATTCTTTCTTGAAGAGAAAATTTTTCTTTATCAACGGCCTTGTTTAGTAAGTCTGCCCTTTCCTTATTTGCGATAGCTCGGTCAACAATTAGCTGCCTGTCTAATTTGTCGGCTGCCGCTCTTTGGTCTGCAATTTTTGAAGCTGCCTTTCCCTCTTCTAGTATTTCCTTTGTAAGCTCCTTTGTGCTATCAATTAAAGCATTTGTAATTATAACCGCAGGGTTTAAGGCTTTATTTAGTCCAACAATACCTTTCCCGGCGTCCTCCAATGCTCCGGAAAAGTCCCCACTAAAAAGTTTGCTAATTGCCGAGCCCATAAATCCTAAGCTTTCAACCGCAGCGTCTATTTTATCCATTACGAACTCCTTAACGCTCTTCCCAAAGTTTTTAAGTGTTTCTACCGGGCTTGTGAATAGGTTTATTAAACCCTCCCCCAATGAAGCCAAACGGTCTGTAAATACGGAAACGGTCGCGCCAAGAATACCCATTATTTTATTCCACTTGTTCTGCCCCTCCTCGGACGACGTAAATGCGGCCTGTAATGATGTCAATGCAATTATTAACGCTCCAATTCCTGTACCAATAATGGCGACTTTCATAAGGTTAAAACCTTTTGTTGCCCCGCCTATGGATTTAGTCATTCCGGAAAACCCCGAAATAAGGCCGCCCGTCTTAGAGTCTATTACTCCCAAAACTCCGCTATAGTCTGCGGCATTTTCTTCTGCTTCCTTTAGTGATTCATTTGCTTTTTTGCGTTCCTTAGTAACGTCCTTTAACCCCTTTTTTTCGTCCTTTAAGGCGTCCTTTGTTTTTTGTATTTTTTTATTTAGACTTTCCCTAGCAGCCAAGTTGGTTTTTGATGTATTCCTTAGGGCCTTTTCATAGTCAAATAAATCATTTTCAAGCTCATCAATTAGCTCCGTTTGTGCCTCAAAGGAACTGTTTAATTCTTCTACGTTTTTTTGAGCCGTTGCAGTATCTACCTTTAAGCTATATTCTTTTACTACCATTTGTAACCGTTTTTTTTATTAATTTTATGGCCCCTTTTAAATCTTTAGGTAAAGCATTTTTTCCCTGTGCAATTCTTATATTTTCAGTTTCTCCATTTACTACTTGAAGCAAGTCTATTATATTTTTTATCATAATTATTTTTTTATAATGGTACGTCTATAAAATTAACTGAGGAGTTCTGACCTTGTAAAATTGAATAAACTCCTATCCTGTAGGTTTGTTGCCCCTGCAAATTACTAAACGTATAAGTTGTGGTGGTACTGCTAACCGTCGCGTATTGACTTTGATTTAAGTCTATTCCAATATTGTCAATTTGTCCTAAAGGTAAATCCCAAGCAACTGAAATTGAATCCTGCGTGGTTCCTGTTACCCTTAAATTGCTAGGAGGTTGTAAGCCGGGACCGGGAGGGTTTCCACCTTGGCCGCCTTTATAAACCCTATTCAATAATTCCAACTTACTCTTACCACTTTGTAAATTTGTAGTAATTGAATTTATAATATAGTCCTTTTGATTTATTGAAAATATATCATTTAGCTTGAAATTATATAAAATTCTCAAGGGCAAATAAGCATCTACCTTTGTTATTCTTCTGCTCTCATTAAATACCGCAATTATGTACTCGCTATGAAAATTATTAAATAGAGTTTCGTCGAAACCGCTACCGCCTGTCCACTCGTTTAATTCAAGGTTGAAATTGATGTTTTCTGTTCCATTTCCTGTATTTAAATACAAACTATTTGAGGGCACGTAATAAGAGTCTAAACGAAATTTTAAACTATCGCTTTCCATAAAGCTGATTCTAGTATTTGTGCCAATATCAACAGGTATAAATTCTGCGTAAAATATAAGAGGCAAACCAATATAAGCCTGTTGACTTTCGTTCACAGAGTAGCCCCATTGCACCGTAGTAAGATTGCTATTTGCTGCATCTATTAAACGCTCAAATTTCATATGCTCAAAAGGTACTGAAACCTTATAAACTTTTGTTGAAGCATTATAATTTTGGCCTCCTGTTCCGTCCGAACTTGTACCGCCAATATACTTCAATGTCCCCCAACCGGAGCCGGATAACTGCTCGTGCTGCTTTGCAAGGTACGTGCCTAGACCGTCGTACTTGTAAATAATTTCTTTATATGGCAGGGCCGCGTTTACTTGACCCTTTGTGGAATCAACAAATTGTGATATATCATACTTAACCGGCGCGTCATTTCCGTCGATATCCGCTGAGGTATAATAGCTATAATCCGCCGTCCCGAATTTTGCGTCTAGAGGCCTTACAATGATTGTACCCGCATCATTTACATAGGCGACCAAATTAAAGGCCTTAAATAGCCCTGTTAGAAACGACATAACCGTAACGTCCGGTATCTGCTCCGAAACCACAAACGTAAACTGTTTTTGAACTGTAAACCCTTGATTTAAAAATAGTGTATCAGTATAAGGTACATTACCTGTCCCACTTGTTTGTGTAAATCCATAAACTCTTACTTCTATATTTGTAAAAGTAATAATCTCTGAATGCTGAACGCTTATAACATACTGACCGTCCCCAACTAAGGCAGGGTTTTGATTAAATGTAAAAGAGCCCGTTACGGTAAAAGGCGAGGTATAAATAACCGTACCATTTAATGAAATTACAAGCCTGTAGGGGTCTGTTGTATTTGCGGTTGTAAACTCGACTTCCCATTGTGTTATTCCATTTGGCTGATTTACGTAAAAGCTAGGAATATAAAAGCCCTGCCCGGACGGAACAACTGCAACAGGATTAACTATACTCCAACCCGTAATTGGCGAGGTATAGCTTGTTACCTGTGTAGCCGGCTCAACGCTTCCGCTCTTTCTGTGCAGCCACATATAAAGATTGTAAAACTCCGGATTGTTTACATTAAAAAAATCCCTAGAAAATTGTATAGGAAATTCATAACCATTTGCTGCGCTATACCTTTCCTCTATCTGCTCAATAATGGCATAAAGTCTTATTGCATATTTTAGCTCATTCCAATATACACCGTGCATATTTGTACCTCCGCCGGTATGATAAAAAAGATTACCGTCGCCGTTTTGGTGGGTAACGCTATCGTAAAAAAGTCTTTGCGAGTGTGTAATTAAAGGAACTATTATATTTTCATTGACTCCTGTTCCCGTTGAGGTTTTATTCTTAGATAAAAATTCTTTAATTTCATCGGGGCTATAAGTAAGCTCGTAGTCCGTTCCGGAAAATGGAAGCGCGCCCAACTTGTCCTCTCCTATAACGTCGGGTAGCTCGACCGTATTTCCGAAAAATGTAATTCTATAAATATAGGCCACATTATTCTTTAAGTCAACCCCTTCTAGCTTTACTCTTCCGGTTTTAAAAGGCACAGAATTAAGCAATATTTCGGCGGGCTTTTTTAGTCTTGCGTCAAATCCGTCTACAATATCAAAGTTGTAAAAATGCTTAAAAATTTTATTATTAACCTTGCTAGCGGGTAGCGAAAATGTTTTAGTGAATGATGTAAAAATTTTACTAATATCTTTTACGTTTTGGATTGTCTGCGTAATAGAAACAGTTTCATCTTTGAATAAATCAATCCTGTTACCCTCAATATATAATTCTAGCTTCTGCATCTATGTTATATTATGTTATCTTATGTTATTTATATAATCAAAGGCGTCCTCAAACTCTATTGTATAATCTATTAGTCTGTCATTTAAGCTTGTTTTTAGCCTCATAGACGAGGTTTTAACCCTTACCGGTATCGTTATCCCCGAGGCAGGATTTTGTCGCCTGTAAACCTTCATCCATACGTATTCTGATAATAGTAGCTGCTCAAAATACTCGACCGCCCATTCGGGATAATAACCCGAGCTTAGCGTATAAGTTTTTTTAGCTTGTGTATTAAATGTTTTTACGGGCGCATCTGTTAGCTGATAATAAGGGTCTATATCGTCCTGCGTTATAATTGTGTTAGACTTATAAGATTCATTTTTTCTGCCAAGTTTTTGAACCTCTTTTAATGAAAACCAAAGTTCCTGCTGCGCACCGTATTTATTTATGAAAATAATTTTCCTACCATTTCCGTACTTACTGCAATTAATTCTAGTTACTTTTAATTCTTCGTCTATATCAAAAGCTTGATAACTTGTAGTAGTAGGAGAAATGTAATGAGTTACCGGTAAACCAAATGCGTCCATTCCGGCTACGTAACCCCCAACATCATTCGGCAGAAATATCTCAAATTTATTATTTGAATAAGACGTTGAATCCGCAGCTAATAACCAAGTTCCGTTAGAAATTGATCTATAAACAGGATTGACAGGATTAGCCCCGTCTTGATAAGTTCCATAAGCCTCAAAGCCTGCGTCAAAATAATTTGTGTTACCACCAAATTGGTTACCTGTTCCGTTATAATCGTCAAAGCTTGTTAATACACTAATTATGTTAATTAATTGTGGAAAGTTACCCGGAGAATAAGTAATAGATAGATAGTCCCTCACTAATTCTGAAATATCAAAGGTTGTATAGCTTTGGCCGTCTGTCTTATTTTTTGCTATTGTATATCTTAGCGTATTATTTATAAGAAGATAAAGAACGGTTGATTTAACGCTCGCATTACTTACATTCTTGCTTTTAAGTTGCGGGTTTCTTAAACAAATATTTGCCATTTTTTTTTATTTTTTTATTCCTAGTATTATTGTATTTTCAACATCTAAAGCGTAGGCGTTTATTATATCGTCCCCCAATCTTTTTAGTCCTCTTTCAAAAGGCTTAGAAAAAAATTCATTTCCTTTTAGCCCCTGCGCGTAGATACTTTTCTGTAGCCAAAATCCCATTGACCTATAAGAGCCTGCCTTAAATTGTCCTCCGCCTTTTTTTCCTTTTTTTACTCTAAATCTTATATTTTTACTTTTAGCCCAACTAATAAGCATATCCAAAGGCGGCCTTTTAGATTTATATTTAAACCTGCTTAACGGTGCTTTTTGAACGCCCACTCTTCCGGTTATACTGCTATCAACTAGTCTAGGATTTGCCCCTTTTACTCCCTCGTCCACAAATGGGCCGTAGTCATTCATAAAAAACTCAACAAATATAGCCCCGTTTTCAATTATAATTTCTGCGGACAAAGACTCATACAGGGAACCTTTTTTTCCGTCCTTTGTTAAATTCGTCCGGGCCTGTTGGATAACATACTTGTGGAACTTATTTAGCTCCTCTTCTAAATACTTATATTCCATTTAGCAAATATAAATATCGTTATAAATTTGTATATCCATTGTGGCCGTCCACCCCGCGAGTTGGTTTTCAAATCGGTCATAAAAAGGGTTTAAACTAGGGCTTCCGGATAATTGGTACATATCCGTATGAAGCTGCCCCATTCTAAGTCTTTGTATAAGCCTATTTAAGACTGCTAGCTGAGTGTTTAAAATATTCTGAACGTCATTATTACCGACGAATATGTCCTCTGTTGGAAGCTTTGATTCGTTCACTATATCGCAGGCTAATATACTTATATTGAAGTCTAGAGTTTGCTCGTTCACAACCACGCTATTAATTATAATATGGCCTAGAGGGAATATATCCTGCTTGCTAAGATTTACGTCCGTTATATCGCCTGTGGTAACCGTATTTACATTTACGTCTTGCAGCAGTTCTTCTTTTATGGTTTCAGTTAATTGGTAAAACCCTCTTACTCCTTGATTGCTCATTTAAAATTCTTTTTTATTTGTTTCGCTTCGACCTCGTTTTTATCCTTCATAAATGATAGCATAGTAAAGCATTTATGCATTTTTAATTTAGTGATATTTTCAAATCGTGTAACGTCTCCTTGAGCGAGTCCATAAATTGACTGATACCAACCCCACTTTGCTGAGAATTGAGATACCGCGTCAAGACTTCGCTCCCCTCCTCCTCCAAAGAGTTCGTCATAACTTGCGACAATTCTAGTCCTAAATTCCACAAAAAAAAAATTGCGGACATAACCGCGTCCATAGGCATAGCTAATAAATTATCCGCATTTTCGACTTGGTACTCCTCTATGCTATATTTGTTCTTCAAAGAAACTAAAATAGGTCTGTATAAGACATTCATTGCTTTTTCCATATTATCCCAATCCCCTATAAAATTGTCTAGGTCAATGTACTCTCCTAGCAGCAAGTCGTCCAATTCCGGGTGAAATCCGTATTCTGTGCCGTTTAGTTTAAACTTTGATACTAGACTAGGCTTTTCGCTAAATAAGTCGCTTAGAACGGTTATTATATCGTTTGTATCTCTTAGCCTTAGCCTAATAACGTCCTTTAGGTCTAGGCCGCAAAAAATCTCAATCATTTTCGCATTTATAAACCTATCCTCTGACTCATTCTTTTGAATCTTCAAGAACCTTTTATATTGGCCTAGAGTAATTTCACTTAATGAATTTGGTATTTTAACTTTTACTGACATACTATTATAACGGATTTTATTTTGTTTTTTATTTGAATAAAGATAATAAAAAAAAGGCAGCCATTTCTGACCGCCCCTTAATGACTATTACTACCCCCCGGAGTAACGCCATATAATTTTAAATTTTATCTCATACTCGCCTCAAAGCAAGACCCCGAGCAATAGCGATTATCCTCTGCCATTGGCGTTCCACATTCTGAACATTCAAATTCGTCTTGTTCGTGAGGATTTAAAAAGTCGTACCATTCCATAATCTTAAATGTTAAAAATTAAACCAATTATTGCTCTACCCACAAAGTAGCCTGCGGCCAACATTAAAAATCTTTTATCAAATTTTTTCATTTTATATAAATTTAGCGTTTTCAATTTCGTCCATTACCCAATCTTTCTCATTTGAGCCAAGCTGCTCAAAGTCCATTCCAAATTCCTCGTTTGCTATTTCGTCGTAAATATCCATTTTGTCTGTTTTTTTATGGTTAAACTTAGGCAAATATATATTAAATAAAGTTATCCACAAAAAATTTTATAACTTTTCTTAATGTAAATTGTATTTTCCAAAGTTTGGCTTACTTAATACAGAGTAGGTCGCGTACCGGACCGCGTCAATCGTATGGTTATGCTTGTCTACGGGCTTGTTAATCATTTTACCGCTTCGGTCCTCCTGCCACTTATAATTTCTAAACTCTTGAATGGCGTTATTACTATCCTTCAGAATATGAATTTTAAAGCGTTTTAATAAGTCAATTCCTGCATTTATACTATCGGCCCCTTTTAAACTTGGTCGCACATTCCAACCCATTCTGCGAAGTTCCTCAATCAATCTAGGCTCTGCTGAATCAAAATAAATTGTTTGTCTTTCAATTCCGACCTCTCGCCACTTTTTATGAATGTCGATTGTTGTCATTTGAGTTTGATATAAATGCTCTTGAATGTAAAGGTCGTAGTCCTTTCTATAAACAGAAACTAAGGTCGTTGGGTCATTCGTATAACCCGCGTCTGCCCCGTAGCTTATAAATTCTGCATCGGCCGGTATTTGATTAACCTCAACGTAATTAAATATAGTTGATTTACTTACCCCCTTTATTCCAAGCCCGTAGATTTGCCAATACTGTTCATCGGTGTATTTTAGTCTTTCAATTTCCTCTTTAATGCTAGCGCTAAGGAAAGTATTATCCAAATAAGTAGTAATATTAAAATCGGCATCTTTTCTAGGTATTACCTTGTCATAAATCCAATGGTACTCGTCCGACGGATTGAAGTCAAGTATTATTTTTTCATCTGTTCTAAATACCAACTGTTGCCAATCCTCGTAGTCTAGCTCATTGGCCTCATTTATAAATAGCAGGTTTCTTTTTCGTCCTCTTACTTTTTGCGGTTGATCTAAAGAAATAAACTCTATTAAATTTCCGTTTAGTTTATATTCGTGGCTTGACTTATTATGGTTGGCCTCAAAGTAGCTGCTATGAATTTTTAGTATATCAAAGAAGTCCCTCATTACGGAAGCGCGAACCGACGGGAACGTTTTCCTACAAATTGTTATCGTCTTTCCGGTATTCTTTAGCGAGTAATGAAATATAATATATAACAGGATATTATAGGTCTTTCCGGACCTAGTACCTCCCTGCTCTATTGAGATTTTTTTATCTGATTCTAATAAATGCTCAAAAACTACGTTAGTCTTTATTCTCACTTTTTATTATTTCAATTTCAAAGCTAGTAGGCATTCCGTCTGCCCCTGTAATTTCCTGCCTCTCTACATAGCCCCTTTTCTTACCTTTTGTCTTTAAGTAAAAAATTGTCGCCGCAGTTGAATTTTCAGAAATTTGTTTATGTAGCTGACTTTCCGCAAAGTCTAGCGCAACGTTTTCTATTTCCCGAACCGCAGAAGAAAATTCTGTATCTTCATTTATCCACTTGTAATAAGTGCTTCTAGGTATTCCCGCTTTTTTGCAGGCCACCGTAACTACTCCCAAACTCTGCTCCAAGGCAGATAATAGTGATTCCTTTTTTATATGTCTACTTTCGTTCATTTTTATTATTTTTTTTATGCCAACCGTCTGCTCTATTGTTTTGTTCTAGCATAAGACTATCGGGCCTATAAATATCTTTTACCTCTGTTGATGGCTCCCAAGTTGAAAACCTTTTATCCTGTGGGCTTCTTATAATAACGCCATTCATAATATCGCTAATTGCTTTAGATAATAGCCTTACTCCCATTTCTTGAAGAGAATTTCTCCATAGGCTTGCTGCCGCTTTTTTAGAGTCCTCATTAAATAGCTTCGGGTCTATGAAACAAAAATCTTGGTAGGCAATGTCCCCTCTGTCAATTCCGGAGTTAAGCCAAAATACTGTGCCGCCGGTAACAGGCTCTCTCATTTTAACCGCCCATTCTATTGATGACCTACCTCTATGTCTAGGCAAAAGGCTCGGGTGGTACCCTATCCAACCGTATAAGGGCTTAAATCGGGTTTTTCTGCCGATATAGTCAAAGCTATGCGCAGTTATACCCAAGTCCACATTATCGGGCATTGTATCGCCGGACAATGTCCCGGAGGTTATAATTGGCACGCCCCAAGTTATTGCTGCCTTTCCAATATATCTGTCCCCAACGGGCGCAGCAACCCCGACAATCTCAACCCCCTCCATTTTTCTGCAAAGGTCAAAGACCTGCTCCCCAAAGTATTTTTGTCCGCTAATAAAAACTCTAAGCATTTTTTAAACCAATATATTTAAATCCTTGTACCGCCCGAAAGTGCCCCCCGTACCCGCCGGTTTTAGATGCATTACTACCTATATTTTTTTTACTCTTATTTCTTTGTCCCTTAGCAATAGACGCACCGCTTCTTTTTTTATTTGCGCCATAAAGCATTTGGCTTTTTAAAACCCACTTTGGGCTTCTATTTAGGTAGCCAATTAACTGCGGGTGGCTTGTATGAAATAGTGTAGGTAATTTATGGCCCCTGCGCCCATTTCCCTGCTTATGGTATTCCATAATGTACTCTAGAAACTTTGTACCTACTCCCGCCCCCTGCCACTCGGGCATAACCACAAGCCTAGAAGCTCTGTAAGCGTGCGCCGTAAACATTGGCATAACCGCAACGTGGCAGACAAGCTCGCCCTCTATTGTGCCAATAAAATACTGTGCAGCAGGAGGAAATTTTAAGTCTAAATAATAATGTTGCTTAAAATATTTCCAATAAGTTCTGTCGACCTGCCTAATTTCCAAGTCGAACTTTGGCCGTTCTCCAATGTCGTTTTTTTTTTAACCTCGCCCGTAGACGTATCAAGAACCCAATCCGGCTGAACCCATTCCAAAATATCGTAGTGGCAAGAGAGTAGTACAACTTTTCTGCCCTTGGTTCTTTTAAATGATTTTGAAAATGCAAGCGCTCCAACCTTTGCTATTTGCCTATCGACTACGGACGTAAATTCGTCTATAATTGATTCGCTGCCTCCGTCTGATAAAACCCGAGCGAGGCCTGCTCTAAATTGCTGCCCATTACTTAGCGCGTGGAACGGTCTTAACCAACTCGGGACGTCCCCAAGCCCAACGCTAGCAAGAAGCCCTGTAACCTTATTAAAGTCCCCCTCCGGAGCAATATCATCAACAATAGGTTTATCCTTACTCCAACCCGAGTATAGGTCCTCTATCTTGCCACCGCCAAATAATTCTTTTCCAATGGAAGTCTTACCCGAGCCACTTGGCCCAACAATAACCCCTATTTGCCAATCTTCTGAGTCAACCGGTACATCAACGTCGAGGCTAAATGTATCGCCTCTCTCTGCATTAAATAGCGACTTAACCCTTGCAGCCCGGTAGCTATTAAAATTTTTTGTTTTATTTCTTACTTCTATTTTCATTATGTTACGACTATTTTACATTTATAACCCTGCTTTGTTAATTGAGAAAATACTTTTTCCTGTTCCTCTTCGGTCGGGCAGTTTACAATTACTCCGTACTGCTCCTTATATCCTACGCCGTCGTCCTCAAAGTCGGGCTGCGGGGAGTACGGCTCGTCCTCCAACTCTTCCTTTTCGGGCTGCCAAACATCAAGGCCCCATTCTGCTAGCTCAACGTTTTCAAAGGCATTTGCCAAAATGTCCCAATCCCATTCTCCAAAGCCTACGTTATCTTTTATAATAAATTCCTGCGCCTGCTTTTTAGTTAAGTCGTCCGCCTGTATAATATAGACCTCCTTTAACCCTATTTCCCTACAGGCTTTGTAGCGCATATTACCGCCTAGTATAATATTATCCTTGTCGACAACTATTGGCCTTAAAGCTAGCATTTCCGGAAATTCCTTAACGCTATTAACGAGCTTGTTAAATTTACTCTTATTTATAAATCTAGGGTTTGCGATATTTTCCTTTATAGTTGAAATACCGACCTTTTGTATTTTTAATTTAGCCATAATAAATATTTTCCACTAAGGTACAAAAAAATTATTTTTGATAAATTTTTGTAATTACTAGCTGAAAAATCCCAAAGTAAATAACAATGTCCTCTTCGTATAGCTCTAAATCGTCAAAGGGATAATGTCTGATACCAAACAAAACCCCTTTAAAAATTCCTAATCTAATTTCGTAACGCAATAATTTCATAGTATATCATTTCTATTATAACGTAATATAATCAAAATCTTTATTCCCAATCCTCCGGAAATAATTTTTTTGCTATTATCTTGCCTACATTCGCCACAATTATTGCTACAAAAATCCAACCTAGTGATTCAATCATAATTTATTTATTTTAGTTATTACCAATGCATTCCCCCCATTGAGGTACTGCTTTCTATTACTTCACATTTATCTTTACTTTTCCAAGCCCAAGACTTTTTCATAAGGGTTATTCGCTCCACAACCTCGTCCACCTTATCGGCCGGAATGTCGCTAAAAAGACTTAGCATTTTTATATCGCTAGAATCGTAAACGGGCCTCTTTTTAAGCTCCTTTACTTCTCCCTTTAATTTAAAAACAGTATCATTTAATTTTTCAATTTTATTTTTTAGGTAGTTTAGCCTATCAATCTCGTCGTAGTTTTCGTTATCGTCAAAGACAAAGCAGCTTTCTATTTCCCTAAGCTCCGGGCATTCCTTTGCATAAATAGGGTACATATTCACTAAGTGAATTGCTGATGAGTGGTCTAGCTCTTTTCCTTTTGAAACAAAAAAGTCGGAAATTTTGGCCCACCTCATATTCATTTTCTCTCTAAAGATATAGCAGGCTAACGCTCTTCCCCTAACATAATCTCGCTTCCTAGTATTTTTAAAAATGTCAATCCCGGACATTTCAATAATACGCTCTGATATTTCTAAACAATTCTTACTCATTTCTTAAAAATTTTATTTCTCTTTCAATATAGTCTTTGGCCTTTAATAAGTCCCCTAGTTCGTCTTTTTTCTTACCGGCCCGAGCCACGTATTTAATAATATTACCCCTGTTGAAATTAAGAGAGTAATCGTTACACACGTCTATAATGTCGTAGTCCTTTCCGTTATCGTAATGCGTCTGTGTTGATTTCATTCGGTTAATAGTTTTAAAAGATTATAGCATTCAGTATATTTCTGCCTAGCTTTTCCTTTATATTCTTGTTTAAATAATTCGTATAGTTTTTTTGTGTATTGGTATTTTGTGTGGCAATCTGAAAAATATTTTTCTGCAAACCTTTTGCCTTTTCCTTTGAAATAATTTACATTGTCTGCGGTATCTCCCATAATCATTTGCTCATAAAAATTATACAAGGCCTCGTCCTCTGATATATCAATAATTTCTTTGTGCTTGTAATGGTAGTTATAAATAAGGCAAGGAAATTGTTTGTAGTCCTTGTCGATTGATACAATCATAACCTCGTCCCTACCTATATCGTCAGAAATTTGCCTCCAATACCGGGCAACCATATCGTCGGTTTCTATCCCGTAGCCAACCACACTATCGTAATGCTGCTTAACAAATTCGTGCATTTCATTTAGTAGAGGAGGTCGCTCCTGCTTTTTTCTGTTGGCCTTGTACTTCTTTGTAATTAGCTTCCTAAAGTTACCCTTAGAGCCACTAAACGTAATTACCTTGTCAATATTATAAAGTTCCTCTAAGTGATTAACAATAGCCATATATTGCTCGTCAAATTTTGACCTTGCGTCGGCTATATTTGTGTGGTACTTTTCGTCCTCCGGGTGTTCCCTTTTTTTGTAACAACTTGCAAAAATCAAACTGTCTGCATCTACCAATAAAATCATAATTCTTGTATTTTAATGTTCATATTGTGATAAATTTACTTGTAAATAATTTCTCAAATCTGAGTGTTCCTTTATTCTAAATTTAACCGTTATATCAGTTATATTTTTATCCTTTTCCGTTCCGGATTCAATGGCCCGTTTAAGCTCGTTCCATAATGCGTCATTTATCTTCATATCGACCAACAATTACTAAGTCTATATAATTTTCTGAAATCCATTTCCTCTGCTGAGGTTGGCTTGGGCGAGTCTTTGTCCGGCGTAATAATTAAGCTTGAACTAGTGTAAGTTCTACTGACCTCATACGTCCTGCCATCATCGGTAACAATCAACAACGTGCCGCCCATTTCTTTTGTAAAATATGCCATCTTATTTTATTAAGGTTAAATTTAATTCCCTAGCTACATAATTTATATGCGTTTGGGTTGTTCTAGACCAATGCCCTAATTGAATTAATTTGTCCGAGTCTATGGTGGCCACGTGGGTAGTGTAACTCCAAACTTGGCTCCCAATAATACATAAATTATTCCCGTACTTTGCTAATTTTCTCATTTGTTCTGTTTTTATTAATTATACTTATTTGCTATTTCGTAGCCCTTATTTAAGCCCTTTAAAAATTCTTGATTTGCTAGGTCGCACATAATATCATTAAGAGCTAATAACTGATCTATGTTTAGGTCTAAATTCAACCCGCTCCTTTTGTCAAATGCTACTGATAAATTTGACTTTTCAAGTTCCTTCTTGATGTAATTTTCTGTTTTTTCTACCATTTTAAAAAATTTATTAATTAATTATTCTACTTATTTAATATTGCCATTGGCCGCCGTTATACTCCACATTTAAGTCTAGCGAGCCGTCTTTATACATTGCAGGAACCGAATACCTAAAAGGTCCGTCAGCCCACTCAGAAGCGTCGTCAATGCTTTTATAAAGGCTTTCTAAATCATTGAACGTATATACACCGGAGGAGGTGCAGCCGTCGCAGTCTGTGGAGTCATAATTTATATGTACAAATCCGTCTTTTAATAGTCTTTTTAATACTTCGTTTTCGGCCTTTAAATTGTTTCTTGAAATTCTCATTTTTGTCTGTTTTTAGTGGGGCCTTTTACGGCCCCGTTTATTTTTTATAGTCTTTGCATTGTTGCAGTTAATTCTCCTGTGGCGTCGTTTCTTAATTCGTAAACGGCCCTATTTTTAAAAAATTTTTTTAGCTTTCCGGTTTCATACGTCCCGATATAGGTAATTCCAACTTGGTAGAAAAGCGTGTAACTTGTTTCGTCCGCCGTTAGCCTTATGGACCGCATTGCATTGCTCCTGTTCGGCTTAAAGGTTGCCTTTGCTTTTTCTTTTGCCAATCTTAATAATTCTTTTGATGGTTTCATTTTGCTCTGTTTTTATTTTATTAAGTTAATATTAAATACAGTTTTTTAATGCTTCTGCTATTATATTACCAAAAGTTGCATTAATTTTTTGGTTTACTTTTGCCGAAGCAATTTTATTTTCTCTCCTTACAATTTTATTTTGCTTTTTTACAAAATCATTCAAGGTTAAACATACAGAAGCTTTACTATCTCCAATAACGCCAACCCTCATAGGCTCGCCGTCAATAGTTAAAGTATCTCCTAATTCCCTTGAAAATTTTGACTCTAAATACTTTACTTTTGTAATTCTGTTATTAAAAATTTTTACTAAACCTACGTGTGTAATTTGCATTTTGCTCTGTTTTTTGCGCAGGCCTAATTGCCTACACCCAAATATAAGCTTAATTTAGTTATCCACAAAAAATTTAATAAGTTTTTTTAAGAAATATTAATATTTATTATACTAGCATCGTTTTCTTCTAGCAAATAAACGTCTTTGAGCAGCCTTTTTTTAGTCCACATTGTAGTATCGGGACAGTATTTTTTGACCGGTGTTGGCATTTGTATATTATTTAGCCAATATAAAAAGTTACCCTTTGGGTCATTAACAAAATATAATTTTATTATTTTTTTATCTAGGCTCATAAGAGCGTCGTACTTGTCCTTCTCTAGCATTTTCTGCTCATAGTAGGTCTTTCTGAATTTCATTTCAACCACACAGTCCAACCCTTTCGGGGTTTTTCCTTTTGCGTCATACTTTGAGAATCCGTCGCCGGTCCATTCTAAATCCCAACCGTCAAGATTAAGCAGGAAAACAACGGCTTTCTCCCACTTATGAATTTTTTTTATCCCCATTATCCCATATTATGTTAAGGTCCTTTATCCACCGAACTATTGTCTTAGGGTTGCAGGTGCAGGGCTTGTAAAATTTATGATTAAAATATTTAGAGTGAAGCTGACAAATCAATTCGTACTCGGACGAGTCTAGGTGCTGCTTTTTATCAGACCGGAACTTCATCCAATCAATTCTGTCTTCGGTTTCAAATTTTACCATCTTTGTATCTTAATTTCATTTAGCTTTTTTCTGCGCTCCGGACAGTTGCACTTTGTACCCCTATGCTCGTGCCACTTATCAACTAGGTACTTTATGCCGGTGTATTTTGTAATATAATAAATAAGGTCGCCTAGCTTCATAGCTTGTATTTTAGTTCTTTGATATTATCCATTTTGTTAAAGTAGGCCATAAACTCAATATCATTTGCAGAGCCCTCTCTAGGCTTCCTACCGCCAACTCTTATACTACCATTTAATTTTTCTGTTCTCGAGAAAATGATTCCGTCATTACACGCCCATAATATAACGCTTTGTTCTTTGGTATCTTGCAATTTTAATAATTTTCTTACTGCAAC
>VMHT01078200.1_pt1 | contig 23960 bp, 25 predicted proteins | sample 4693611 | NCBI WGS metagenome assembly VMHT01 (sample SAMN12280063, study PRJNA550983) | marine metagenome | isolation source: seawater sampled from same location over 5 years 0.02-0.2 micron viral filtrate | place: USA: collected off the coast of southern California halfway between the port... ...
ATCAGCCTATGACAGCTCGTCAGACACAAACAGTTCGGATGAATCGGGCAGCTCATCAGACCCGGACAGTTCGGATGAATCGGACCAAAAAGAAAAATTTTGTAGTGAGTGTTTGGGTTTCGGCACAATTTTAAAAACCAAAGAAAATAATATTAGGGTTAGATATAATGCACCGTGTAAATCATGTTCAGACACAAACAGTTTTGATGACTCTGACGACAAATCACAGGACAGCTCAAGCGCATCAGACTCAGACAGCTCATCAGACCCGGACAGTTCGGATGAATCGGACAGTGACAAATCGGACAGCTCATCAGACACAAACAGTTCGGATGAATCGGGCAGCTCATCGGACCCGGACAGTTCGGATGAATCGGACAGTGACAAATCGGACAGCTCATCAGGCTCAGACAGTGACTAAGATGCTATTTCATCTTATGACAACAAACAATATGAATCAACTCGCACAACTGACACTGATGGACTATAAACTCATCAACATATGAATAAAGAATGGCACCATCTATCAATGTGTCAACAAATTCAGCGACAATACAAAACAACATACGCCTTCGAATAGTATTAGTCATTCTTCTATCAATATGCATACAAAGTGCACGTTTCATAGTCTCCGACTCAGTTCAAAGAGCAATATCCCTAACAGAAATAAATTACATATTATATGGATTATTTTTACTATCATCAATCATGCCCTCAAAAGCCGCCTGGTATTTAGCAGCGATAATAATAACACTAGTCACATTATTAGATACATTTATCCTAACTCTTGGCATAGTCTCTACTCTACGATGTTTAAATAAATCCGGATGTTTAACAACAATTCCCGGTTCTTTAATTGTTCTATCAATGGTCACTTTACAATGTGCTATTGACTTATATCAAGTATGGAATGTATATTTAGTGATTCGTCTACCTTTATTTGTGGCCTCATCTACTCAAAGAATGCGCATATTATATGCGTGGGCAATACCATTTGCAATTGTCTCCAACATAACTTTATTTTCCAATTCCGAGTGGACAGTATTAGCCTCACCACCACTTGTAGCTTATCCAATGTTAATATTTCTAGCACATTCTGGCGAAAATACATTCCTAATCATTCTTTCATTAGTGGCTTTAATATCGAATGTATTATTGATAATACCATCAAAAAATCGGTTACTCAATTTGTCATCTATTATTCAGACGGTCATGTGTGTTATCGGCATATGCTTATTATGTGTACCTGTTCAGAGTTATAAAGCACCACCTATTAAAAAAGACACCGAGAATGAGACTATTCTACCAGTTGTAGTAGCGAATGAGACCGATATAAAGCTATCAACAAATAAAGGATTACGAAGACGTACCACTATCGAATTTTAAAATCCATAAATAATAAAAAAAGCAAAAGCATCAATTTGATGACATAGACTATAAAAACTTGTATGCTAAAATATCATATGTCATTTCAAAAAGTAGAGAACACAAATACTTTATCAGGCGATGACTCGGACGACGATGGTAACTATGGCGCCCCACCACCAACTGATTCGGCTCTATATGAGCGTAATAATGACCAAAGAATGGACTCTCTTTACAATAGGTATCCACCAACACCAGAACCCACACATGAAGAAGAGACTGAATCTACATTTTTCAACACAGCATTAAAAACAGTTTTCATAGCAATAATAATATCACTTATTGTTTCAGTTGCACTATTACAAAACGAAGTGGATAAATTATCCACCTATCAAAAAGAGCACTTACAAATAGTATCGACACTAATATCTGAGATAGAAAAAATGAAAGTCGTCGAATGGCGTATGGTTCCTGCCAGTGTCTAAATCCATTTTCGATAACGTAATTAAAGTATATAGTCATTTTACATATGGCTATAAAAAATGGTAAACACTCACAAAAGAAAGAAAAAACGCGACCCTGCAAGACCAAAACGTGCGATGACTCCTTTTTTGTATTATGCATGTGAACAACGAATTAAATTGAAAGACGAGGGTAAGAAAATGTCTTTAATTGAACAATCTCGATATATTGCAAATTTATGGAAGAATGTTTCTGATAAAAGTAAATACGAGGAGTTGTCTAAAAATGACCGTGAGCGTTATAAGAGTGAAATGGATTCTTATGTTCCTCCATATAAAGTGAAACGTCCAAGGTCCTCTTATGCTTTTTTTATGAAAGATGTTCGTCAGTCTATAGCTGAGAAATATCCTGATAAATCACCTAGAGAGTTGATGTCAGATGTTGCTGTAGCTTGGAAAAATACTGACGTTAGTGTTAAGGATAAATATGTCAAAATGGCAGAGGCTGATAAAATAAGATATAGAGAAGAGTCTGAAAAGGTTTCAAATGAATGATTGTGTAAAAAGTAGAAACATCTATATAATATAAAATAATTTTAATATAATTATAGTACATGATTGTTCGTAAATATTATGCTTTTGTATCTTCTACTGTTCCATGTGTGGGAATTTGTATTTTGTCTTGGTGGATTGACCGATTATTGGCAGAAATGGGACATCGAGTCTCTGGTGTGAAATTATGTACTCATAATTCATTGCAATATGTTCAAATGCATTGTTATATGACATTTATGGCTGTTTTGTGTCAGTCTATTTGGTCTGTATTTGTGCGCAAAAAACAGTTTGTGCGTGAGTCGATTATTTTGGGTATTGAAAAAACGCCATGTGCTTTTCATTTGTATTTGTTAGAGATTGGTATATGTACGGCATGGACTGTGGTTGTTGCCTGTTTGATAGATGTATCGCCATGGCTTTGTTATGATTATATATTGGAAAATAGAGGTGTCATAGCTGCTTGTGCTATGCTTTCTGCGATAATAATGGTACATTTAGAACAATGGTTATATACTTGGACGTTGCGGAGATTTGTCATGGCTAATACTTTTGAAATTTAGGTGGTGTGAAAGTCAAATTATCTATATATATGGAATTGTATTTTGTCAAATGACATGTAGAATATGTCTGGAAGATAGCGAATCTGGTAAATTATTAGATATATGTGAATGTTCTGGTTCGTGTCAATATGTTCATCAAAAGTGTTTGGAACAATGGATTGATGTTAGTCGTAAAAAGTCGTGTGAAATATGTCATGCCGTATATAAACATGATTATCAGCCAAAGAATCTATTCAATGATGAGATTATAGAACAAACGCGGAGATATGATATGTTATGTATTCGAATGGTTTTTACTTGTTGTATATTAGGTGGATTCTTACATGGTTTGTTTACAGGTATTGACTCGTCAGAAGGTAGTACATTTAACGGTGGACTCCTTTTATCAGCGTTTTTATTCAATGTTTATCACTTGCTTATATGGTGGGTCCTTCATAGAATTCAATATATCCCTGAAATTATTTCTTTTATGTGGTTGTTGTCATTTACTCTTGGGTTGGTGACCGTGTGCTTCATCTTAGATTTATATAATGATGATGTGACGAAAGTTTTTTATTTTAATGTTAGTACTTCTTTGATTGGTATCTTTTTACCTTGTTGTTTAAACAATATGAGGAAAATGACAATGCACAGAAATAATATGATGTATAATAACTTGTAACTGATTTTGTTCGAACTGATTTTGAGAACCAACTCTATTCGGAAAAATATATTCAGAGAATAAGTATTATTCTATTTAAAACACAAAAAGTAATACACAAAGGTAATTGACAATTTACACGAAGAAAATGTCATATCTACAACATCTCAAACATAATAGATGGACCAAAGTTGGTTCCAAACATTATTCAATGACAATAGGTCAAAAAGGCAGGGACGGCATTGTTATCAAAACGCTTACCAAACAATCGGAGAAAAATATAGAAAACTGGTTTAAAGGAAAGTCCGTTGTTTTGCAGGGACCTCTTTGGTGGAGTTTTCAAAGATTCAGTAATTATGATGGAGCTATGTGGTTTGGTGGTTATGAATTTAAAATGAGTCTAGAGGCATATAAAAAAATGTTTTTGGAAGAAGATTGAGAATGTGTAGGAGATTGTTATTATGTATGCATGAGCAAAATAAAAGCAATACCATTAGAATGTGTAACACATGTGGTCGGTTTTATATACAAATAACTTTAGAATAATAAATATAATATTCTTTTATAAATTAAGCTTTTATTTTTAGAGGTACTGATATTCGATGTATTCTTTTAAACTCTTCAAAGAATGTTTCTGCAATTTCATTATCATCAAATATCATAAGATTCTCCAAATTAGTGACAGCCGATTCAGTAATATTGAAACTTCCATTCATGACCCAGATTGGCTTACGTTCAGCATCCAACCCCAAAATAAATTTATGATGCATGAGCGATTTAAATTTGCCACGGCCTGCGCCAACTGTTCGTATTACACCTCCTGCAAAACATCCCCTTAATTTAGAATAGGCCTGTTGATTTTTTCTGCGCTTTGTTAATTTATCTTGTGTAGTGATAATAGTCACGCCCTTTAAATGTTCAGACATATTCTTTAAAATACGTTTGTTCGATAACCATGCAACACATCCAACGATATAGAATGTATCGTCTCTTTTGATATGACGAACAATGGCATTCTGTATTCCACGGCCATTAAATAGAATGGATACTTTGCGATTACCACGTTGATGTACTTTTTGGCGTTTTCGCTCTTCGTCGTCAATGCGCTGGTTTAAATCCGCGGAACGTTTTTTTGACATATTGTTGATATGAACAAACGAGGTATATATAGAAGTTTTACTATGTGTATCATATAAGGAAATGGATGTTTATCAGATATTTTATGAATATCATTTTAGTGGGAAATTGCCATTTTATGACAATGATAATTCTAAATTGAGTGAGGAAGAGACAAAGATGTTGAGTGATGAGAATATTTTTCAATTGGTATCTTTGATGTATAGTGAAAAAAACGTAAATACTGATAATATAATTGACGAGCGTAAAATTTGTAAAGCTTTTGGTGAAATGAATGTAGGTAGCAAAGAAAAAGAGATGAAAAGTGGCAAAAAAATTGATAATAGACGTTTAAAGAATTTTCAAAACATTATTAAAAATAAAAAAAATGAACGAAATAAAAATTTGGTAAATATAGAAGAGATGCCCACAGAATCTGAACATTCATCTAGTGATGACAGTGATGATGGTGATGACAGTGATGATGGTGATGGTAATGACGGCAGTGAAATTACAGACATTGACACTGAGGAAACAGTACAACGAAAGCCAATAGTAAACAAAAAAAACAAAAAAAAAGAATCGAATGAGATATGTCCATATGAAATGAAATTTGCATGTGACACAATTTTCACTCAATTTCATGCAAAACGTATTCAATCATTGGCTAATATATTAAATGCAAATGTCTCTATGGATTGGGTAAGAGTTGTTGCATCCAAAATAAAGCCAGAAAAATACGACAATTCTGGCTTCAAAATGTTACACCGTCACAAAGATAAGAAAAAAGAAAATCGTCATATACATATTTATGGAACTGTTAAAGAATTTATCAAACAATATATCAATGCTACAGATGACAATATAATCACATTTTCCCTATACAATTCTGAAGAAGCCATACACATTCAAGATTTAAAGAAACAACTCCAAAAATTTATCAGTGTATCCTCCGACGAGACATCTTCACTACTATTACTAATGGCAAGTTGCTCCATCGGTATACCTACACGAAAGATGTATACACCTAAAGAATTCATCACAAAATGGAAAAATTGCAAATATAAAAAAGTGAATAATAGTAACATTGTTTGCACAATCCTAAAAGGAAAGGTATCAGTTGACGAAAACATCAATGGTGTTGAATACCAACAATTGATACATAATTACAATAAGAACAAACAGTATTTTTTAGTAAGCGAAAATAAAAATAAAACACCACTAGGATATTTTACCACACAATGGTATTCATATCCTGATGATAGTGACTTAAGAAATATATTCACACACCTTAATGACGTCATAAGGAATTGTATGAATTGAATATTAATTACATATTCCGAAAAAAAATTTAAATACTATTTAAGTATCACAAATAATTATAATATAATACAGACATGTCTGCAATAAAACAACATGAATTATGGGATATAGTACATGGAGACGATATCATGTATTCCAACGAAAGTGGTGAACAAACAATGAAATGCAAACGATTATTAGTATCTAGGCAACGACCATCACACTGTCAAGTCTTTGCCGAATCAGAAAATACTGGCAGTATATCATCTTCAAATACTCAGATATATCCCGGAAAAATTAGTTCAAGCGTACCCAATGATGTTGGTTCAGAATTTACAGTCAAAACAAAAGTAGCTGGTGAAGTAAAGGAGTTGAAATTTAAATCTGTAAGGTCTCAAAACTCAGAATGTATTATATCTTAATTTAGAATTTGTGTTTTACTACGTTTATTATGACATTCATCAAATATCATATTAGTACTATCTCTTTTTTTCCCTATTTCTTTATTATTCTGCCTTTTCTGTAGTTTTTCCTTTTCACGTGTACTTGTAATGATGTATTCAGCCATTTCTCGCATATCCTTGTTAGTGGCACTTGCTTGCATATTTAACCCACGTGGTAACTCGGTGTATATTTTATAACAAAAAGCACTTGTTTCTGGTGTCATTTTTAAAAATTCTACAATTTTTCGAGTATCAATTATGTAGATATCTCGTACATATTGTTGCTTTTTATCATAACGTATAAATATAGTAATTGTTTCCTGACGACCTTTCCCCATATAAATCTCAGCATATCGTACCATATCGAACCACATCATACCTTGGCCTTTTTTTATTTCAATGAAGGTTTCATCAATATGAGCATCAGAATATCTTCCATCATTGAGTTTCCATCCCATCAATTTACAAAAGTCCTTTTCGTATGCATTTTTTGGTATAACCCAATGACCAGACATCATGTCAATATATTTTTCACATTGTTTTGAGATGGAATACATTTTTTCATTAAATGGTACATGTGCTTTATCGATGATGTTAATTTCACAGGATATGTTTTCTTCAGTATCTATATTTTCTTCAGTATGTATATACAGAGAGTCGTTAGGAAATGCAGATATATCCGAATCAATAACTTCTCCACTATTGAAAACACTATCAAACATATCTTATTCACGCGTAACATAACTACAAAAACATTATATTACATATGACCAAAATAAGTTGATATACAACGAAAAACTATTTACTTAATTGTATATTTCGTTTCTCTAATTTGCGTATAAGTTCTTTCTGTGCTTTTATTTTATATTCTAACGGTGGCCATATAGATGTTGATGACGAGCTGCCTGATGGTGGTCCGTAAGAAATGACATCTTTCCATGTCCAATCTTGTTCATCATCATTCCAGTGATATGGTATGGCATATTTGGGTCGATTTGGTGTAAAACTAACAAACTTGACTGGTATTGCACGTTTTTCATACTCGTCATCGGAATCATAGGTATCCTCGACTATAATTTTTATATTGGGATTATTAAAGTTGCACATATTTTGGATGAAGTGGATGATGTGTTTACTCATCTCTCTTTTTTCGAAAATGATAAATGCCAGATTATATTTTGATATTTTTTTGTAGGCAGCATCAACTATTCTTTGAAAACAAAATTCGATAGAATCTTTCACTGTGACAGGATATCCCCATTCTTTATGGTAAATAGGATTTACACATTCATCCACATTTGTTATGAAGCGATGCCGTTTCATAATAGTAATATGTGAGAATGTTTTTATATGGTAATTAATATATATGCATCATATGAAAAATTTAATAGATATAATATAATCATAAGATTGATAGAGCACATATCGAACAAGAAGAGTGGATTTACATACATAGTAATTAGGAGAACATATTTGATAACATTTAAAATCATATTAATTATTATATTTATAATACACGATTAATATGTGCCATTGATTAACATTTACGTGCCATAACTAAAACCTGAGCATAAATAACCCAACCAAGTACTGTCTTTGCAAAAATAGATAAGAAAATATAAGAAGCCTCCGAATTTCTACCAATGCAATTATAAAACACATTGCAACGTTTATCACTGCAATACATTTGCGCCAATTGTACCACACCAAACGAATTAAACAATACAAACATAGTAATAACAATAGCATGAACAAAATCCGGAGCACCATTACCATTCGATGCATTAGCATTAGCTAAGCCATAATACACCCAAATAATAGCATATGATGTCATAAGTGTGAGCCATCCAACAATATGAGAAACATGCTGAACAACTGGCAACAAATTTTCAGCAAATAGAGTCTCTGCAACATATCCAAAAAATTGACATGCTGCACACAAAACAGCAATAGATAGTAAAAGATTTGCATCACGAATTCCTGTCAAAAGAGCAATACATACCAACATGATAGATGCTGAAATGCTATATTCAAAAAAACGAATTGGATTACGACCTTTTTTGACATATTCAATGTAAGGATACTCCAACTTATTTCCACACACTTTCATATTAGCACATCGTTTTAAGTAGCAACATGCTGACTCACTGTCAAACAAAACGGGAATGATTTGAAAAATAAATGATAGAGAATGAAATCCCACAATCAACCAATGTAATGATAATACACTTGCATTCGTTGTTTTCATATGAATGGATGCAGTACCATTCGTTGCGTTCCAAGAAGCATAATTACGTGTTAATTGATAACATACATCTTTTTCCACAACATTTTTGTCATCTGGCGTGTAAAACATAACAATCATAATAATTGCATTCCCCAAATGCAGGAATGATGCAATTAAATTCCATAACCAAATTGGACTGATTGTATAATTACCACACAAGATATCATCTGAACATGAAAATCGACATGTAAAAATATTTTTACAACAACCCATGCATGAGTTTTCTTTTTTTATTTTTTGAGCAATTGGTATTTGATTATAGGAAAGTTGATTAGTGGACATATTTATTTAATATAAAATACCAATATTTATAGTTATAAAATGCAAACTATGTTATAACATTACACATTTATAGGACCACTAATTTCCTCACTACCCACATCTCCATCACACATCTGAAACAATTTATCAATATTTTTAGTATCAATAGTATTTTTAGTTTGCATATTGACAACACGTACATTTTGTGTTTGACCAATACGCCATATTCTTCCAATAGCCTGTTTACGAATAGAATAATCATGACATGGTTCCATAAACACAATAGTCGAAGCAGCCGTCAAAGTAATACCAACAGCAGCAGTTTTCAAAGTCATCAAAAATACTTTAATGTCATTATCATGTTGAAAAGCATTAATAGAATCTTTTCTACGTTTTGGTGACATATGTCCTTGAATGGACACGTATTTAATCTTCGACTTTTCCATTTCATGACATAAATATGTACATACTGTATGATATTTAGTAAAGACGACAACCTTTTCTTTGTTTCCAGTAATAATACTTTTTAACTGTTCAATTTTAGAACTTGCTTTATCAAAATCAGATACTATTTCATTATACTGACCAATAGACATCTCAATATTTCGACCACTTTCATCAATAGCATTCCACTTATCATCATTTGCTTTAACCTTTTCACCAACAGTTAATTCTTTGAGACATTGGGTACCAGCAGGTGTTCTACACAATGGACATTTTCTCATTGAATCGAATTGATAAGCAGACTGTATACATTCATAACAAAACATATGATGACATGGTGTCAACGTTGCTCTCTCCATAGCATCCATACATATTGTACATTTTTCATTACCATTACTCCAAGAATCAATCGTATCTCGAAGAGAACTATCCCATGAATTTTCACCCAATGTCGAAACAAATGATTCGACTGTGTCATTTTCTGTTTTATATTCGGAATTTGTTGTAGGAATACCATAACAAGAGACTGGTAACAAAGATGGATGTATTGTAGCAATTGATAACCATCGTTTATAATGCAATTCTCTACATTTTGCAGAGTTATTCGTCTGAGTTTCTCTATCAATTTTCATCCTAGCTCTTACAGCATTAATTAAATGCATATAAGATTTACCAAACATACAATTTTGTTCATTTGTGTCATAAGTAATATCTGGCAAATTCATCATCGACTTATTTTTCTTTTGCCACCAAGTCAATGTAATTAATAATTTTCTAATGATATGTGCATTACGAGTACAAGTAGGTACATTTAATGACGAGACATCCATACTATTTTTATATTGCATAACATTCAAAAAAGCTAAAGCAGTTGAAAGATTATCACATTGACCTGCAAATGGAGTAGCAGAAACACACCATTTGGACGGCGCATATAGATTACATATAGCAGCAGCAGCCACAGAATTCATTCCTTTCATTTCGTGTGATTCGTCCAAAATAATACGCCCCCAACGAATAGAGCCCAAAGTTGGGACATGTTTTTTACTTTCATTAGCCACAATTCGATATGTTGTACAAACAATATCAGCTGTACGGATGTCATCTATTTTACGTCTCGCACCATGAAATTTGACAGTTTTGAGAGAAGGAACGTGTCTTTTTGCTTCGATAATCCATATTGGTAACATAGTTGTTGGCATTATCACTAATGTAGGCCCTGGCATACTTGTAGAGGCTATCAATGCCAACATTTCTACTGTTTTTCCCATTCCAACATCCTGTGCTAGAATACCGCCTCTTACATTATTATGTGGTGCTGTGTGGGATATTTGACCAAAATCGGAAGTGTGAAATGTGAAGCCATCTTCTAATTCATGTCTGTGCCATCCCCAATCTGAAATTGCGGGTGCTTCTGTTTCACGCCATTTTAACCAACCCAATGTTTTTTTTTGATATGGGAGAAGTGTTGAGACGAAGATTTTTGATGGCTCCGTCATTACATGTTTCTTTGTTGACATGCGTAGGGTGCTGTTGAAAAAATTTTCGTTAATTATTGTTACTGGGGTTGGTGGCTGTTCTGGGTGATTGAATATCGATGAAAAAATACTTTGAAAATATCTATATTTTAAAGTATCGTCATTTTGAAGTTGGACAAATGTCATGTCATGGAAATTCACATTGATATACAGATAATCTTCATCGTTTTTTTCAATATCAAAAAAGAGAAGAGGTAAACAATCTTTATCCCATTCGTTCTTTTTTTCTTGTAAATGGCTCTGTGGGAATTTCCACATATTAATTTTTTGACGAAGTTTTGTATGTTCAGTTTGTGGAAATAAATTCAAAATTTCATTTGTATTATTCTCATACATCATTAAATTAAACTTATCCGCATCGATATTATAAATATCACACAATGCCACAAAATAAGTCGTTAACTCGACACGAAAACGATGAATATCACGCGCATTTGTACCGTGAGGAGGTGGACGACCAGGCAAATGGTGTAAACGGCTTGTAAATGCGCGAATAGCGGAGACAGCGTAATTATATGGCGAATTAGATACCATTATCAATCTACTAACGAAATTTTCATCATTAAGAGTAGAATCATAATTACTTATATTATTTTTTGATATTTTCAATGTTCCAAGGACACGTATCCATGAAATAAGAGGTACTATATGTTCATGATTATTATGATTTACAACAATCCATTCCAATCGCGCGTCTGAAATATGTATCCAACGAGATACATTAATAGCATTAGTAATTCGAACTATAGCATGTTTTTTATCAAAATCATCAACTTTCCAAGTAATGCCATCGAAATTTATTTCAGAACCATAATAAGTCTCCTCGGAAACTCTATTAATACAAAGGCGCTTGGGGACTCGACCAACATGCTCTTTCGTCATTAACCAATGACATCCACTGTGCAAATCGTCACCAAAACGGTCGACAGCTTCAGAAGATAACGAATCAGAAAAGCCCATTTCAATATAACGTTGCATTTTTTTTTGATGATAAGTTTGTGTACTTATACATAAAATAATATGTTCTTATCATATGTGTTACTTGACTATTTGAATGTCGTAGCACGTAATTTATACAAAAGGGGTGTGTTTATAAAATAGTAGTTATTAATTAATTATAAAATTATTATTTATTTTTCTTCAAATGGTCGTACTTCGGTGTACTTTTGAAGATGGTCATTCTCATTCTCTGTTTGTTTAAGTTTTAATTCTTTATGCATCGATAACATTGGATGTTGTCCGATGTATTTTTCTTCTGTACTTTCTTCTTCCTCTTCGAAGCTTTCTTCAATCATCGTAGGTGTGGGTTCTTTAGCAAGACGTGACATATATATTTGAGAATGGAATCACCAAATATATAGTGTAAATAAACTGATTTTGTCTACACCATATATGGTGACATATTTCATAGAAAATATATATAAGTATGGAATATTTTTTTCTATTTTATTCAACTTGTTGTTCGATAGTATAAATGACTGGAGAAATTTGATAGTAATATGTCTATTTCTTTTCCAAATTTATTGCCTATGTATATTGACTCGGGATATTGTCACCAAAGGTGGCTTGTCATTAATGTTGAAAATGATGTTACAAATACTGATACAATTATTGAGAAGCTTCATTCGAATGGACTCGAGGCAAGTAAGGAAGATGGGTATTTTGGGAATTATAATGAAATTGTCTGTCAAGTTGAAACCAATACTGGACCATCTTTTTTAGGAACATCTTTGTTGGTTCCTAGTATGAACTATAATGGAAGAAGAAAACTGGCATTAAATATAGAATGTTATAAAATTCATGACGATGCGCAAAAATTTATTACATGTATTAGGAATAAAAGTAAGGTCAGAATCACACATTTGAAGTTAGATTCCATTTTTGACACTATACAATGTGCTTTAAATGGTAATGTTATTGACCCAAAGAACTTTGTTCCTGAAATCAAAAATCATACTGTAGTATTTTAATAGTAATTTTTTATATGGCTCCCTTATATCCAGAAGACAAGATTCATTAGGAGTGAATCTTGATACTAATATGCGAAAATATTTCATTCAATTTTTCAGTAATTTTTCCAATAGACATTTTACATTTAATGTAGTAACTAGTTGTACTCCCATAATTACTTTCCTTTATATCAGGGTTATTTAGTTCTAATGCTATTTGATTCATAGCCTCTTTCTTTTCAGAAATAATCCATGAGTACATATCTTCACGTTTTAATGTGACATGCACAGGGAATTCGTATTTATATGGTTCTGTAGGAATATTGCTAGGTTCATATACAGGTTCATATACCATTGTCTTAAATTGTGACATGCTATACTATTGATTAATATTAATATATGTCAATTTTACAAAACGCGTCAGAGATACCCAAATATGAAAATATAAAAATAATTTGTTTAAATTTCATTAATTATATTGCTATTTTTTACTAAAACACTCCTTTCTTTCAACAACTTTCTGATAGTATCTCTATCATTTGCTTCTCTGGCATTTTTTAACATCGTTTCAAAATCTTCCATATCAAATGAATATGCCATTTCTCTTACAGATGGAGTTTTTTGAATATCACAAATAAATTTTTTATATATTTTCTTAGCTAAATCCTTAGATTCTGCCAAATATTTCCCAGATTTTTCCGAAATAAATTGTCGTGTGAAAGGGTCTTTTGGCGGACACCGTCCAAAATCACCAAGGTGTAACCCTTCTAATAATTTTTTCTTTGTATCTTCTGAATAGGATTGCTCTCTAATAATCCAAGGATTTGCCACAAATGTTTTGGATATACAGTCAAACAATAGCGAGTCAAATTCATGTAAGTTTATGTTAGCAATCATTGTTTCTAAAAATATGTACCTTTTCTTTTTGAATAATTTCCATGCATATTTTATAAATTTTTTTTTGATGATATCTTTATCAATGAATTTTAAGAGTATGCCATTTGTATCATGTTTGTATAATAAATTCCAGTTTACAATATTGATGTATTCTGCCACAGCAATAGCGGCAATGTAATCGTCACTTCTCATTAGTGATTTAATCATCTTCCTGGCTTCATTGTTTGTTTTAAAGTTTGTAGGTAATCCCCAAATATACAATTCTCTTTTATTTTGTTCTAATTCAACAAATGTTCCATGTCTGACATCATTTTCATATGTACCCTTATAAATTTTGGTGCCAATTTTTTCCTGAAATTCACCTTGTCTATGACCATATTCCCATTTACCAGTAAAAGTTGTGCCATTTTCAAATAATTCACCATTACCATGATACTCATTTTCATACCAACTACCGCAATAGTAACCATTTTCATAAAAAAGAGTCCCCATCCCATGACACATACCATTTTTCCAATTACCATTATACACAACATCATCCAATATATTCACACCGACACCATGACGCTTCCCATCACGCCACCTACCAGTATATTCTCCATGAATAACAGATATTGATTGACCATGACCGGAGCGTTTACCACGTACCCAATTCCCACTATAAACACTTAAAGGTGTAGTTTCTCTACCATTGCCTTGTTTAAAACCACGTCTCCATTGACCAATATATGTATTACCATTTTTATTGTGGCAAGAACCATGACCATGTCTGTAATTGTTGAAGAATCCACCAACGTATTTTTCTGTTGATTTTTGTTCAACACCGTGACCGTGACGAATGCCATCTAACCAATCACCATCGTAAGTATATCCGTCTATTTTTATTAATTTCCCCTTTCCATTATAAAGTGATTTTGTAAATGAACCTTCATATATATTTCCATTTGATAGTGTGAGTTTACCTTGACCGCACCAATCACCATCTACCCAATCTCCAATATAACTATATCCATCATCTCTGACTTCTACACCGTAACCATGTTTCTTTCCATTTTTAAAAGAACCAGTATAACGTAATCCGTTGCTTGATGTCAGGGTACCAGTACCTGACGGTATGTCATTGTAAACGGAACCATTATAGATATTATCATTATCTAATATAATGATGACATTTTTCGAACAACGCCGTCTTTTATGACCTTTCATTCTATTATGACATGTTTTACAGTGTGGACGTTTCATTATTTTTTCAAAAAAATATCTATTTATTAATTTTATTGTTATATACTTCTATTATTAAATACTCCATTACATAGAAAGGATGCATTATAAATGGATACTTACTCCTCCTCCGACTCTGTGCGACGTCTCTTAGGTTTTCTTACTTTCAATGACTCTTTTGTTGTTGTATGGTCACGTTTATATTGTTCCAAATCTGCGGGATTTTCAATAATTTCTTCAAGTGTTTTCATATTTACTTTGACTGATGTTTTCTCTTCTCTTTCAAAGGTAACTCCGCCAATATCAGCAGACATGATATTATTTTCCCGCATGTATGAATGAATTTTCTCTAGACGTTCCTTTTGTGCTTTGTTGCAATTTTTTAGTTGTGTTTTTAAAGCATCGATTTCAGGAAGAGCATCGATGTATTCTTTTTTTAAATCGTCAAATTCTTCTGTGGACATTTTTTTTATAATTTTATTGGTACATATTTAAAAAAAATATATCATATTCTTAAATCATTCTACTTTTTTTGAGATTGAATATGTTCGACAGCTTTACGGAGCATTTCCTTGACAACGGGATGATTTTGATTCTCATAAAATTCTTTCATGTCCTGCTCCATTGTATCTATACATCCATGTACTTCTCGTATATAATTTGGTACCATTTCATCCATTGATGTTACATTTTGGAGTACCCGTATTTTTGCTTGTTCCGATTCTGTATCTCTAATTGGCATTTGTAAGCGATGTATCCATGAAAATGTTTTGACAACCAATGACTGCATGGAATGAGAATCAAAAGCATTGTTGCGCAATCTCTGTTCAAAAAATTGTATATCAAAATCTTCAAGAAGAGCTTTATATGCATTGCCATTCTTATTAAATAACATTTGAGCTAATCTATCACGTATTTCTTTGTATAAACGCACAATATAATCGAAATCATTGTTGGTAATGGCGTGTTTAATAATGTTATAAAAAGCAGCATTCATGTTTTCTTTTATTTGATTTTCCATACCTTTTTCAATCTTTATCTCATCTAAATACTACAATTTTTTTGACTTTTATGTCGTTCAAAATTCGGAAACATCATAATGTGAATATATAAATGTCCCACAACCCATGTGAAGATGTTAAGAATTTGTCGGTCACGTCTTCATGGTCTTGGCCTCTTTACAAATAGTCACGTGCTCAAAGGTGACCAGGTGTGTAAGCTGGACGTACATTACGGCTCGCGCGTCCCTGCGTTTGATGACTATTATGGGCGCTTCATCAATCACTCGTGCATGCCATCTTGCAAGCTTGATGGATACTGTTTACACGCACAGTGTGACCTACAGCCTGGAGATGAAATTACACTCGACTATACTACTATGAATATATCTATACCCATTTAATTTTCTTAAATATGACTTGTCGCGTACTTGCATGTTTCTATCATCCACAAATCATCATATGATTAATATTCATACTATAAAAGTAAATAAATATTAATAAAATGCGTTTAATATTTTTACCAATTCTTTGTTTAAAATCAGTAATAGCGATTAAATTTTGTTCAAATAAATATTTACCATCTGGGTCATGTCCTTCAAACGCCGTAGATATTTGCGCTTCTAGCGGAAACTATTGTGTAAAAACAACTCACAATATACCGTTACAATATTCAGTCACTGGAGTCAATGGTTGTGAGCTATTTCAAAGTGGCGGAGATAGTGGCACTGAATGCCATGGCATGCATGTAGGTGATGGCCCAGGTGATAGTCCATCATGTTACCCAACGAATAGAAATTACTGTGAATGTACACCCTGTACCTCACACAGTGATTGCATTAACAGTTTTGGCGGTTTACCAACAGGCTGCGAAGGCAATGCCACAGGTTCAGGCGATGCATACTCCGACGGATTTACAGCAGGAAAAGAGTGCGGCATAGATAATTGCGCAAATGCACTAAAAGCAGCATATCAACAATTAGGACAATGTACGTAACACACACAAACTCAATATTAATCCAAATATGTAGAGAATATGTAAATATTTAATGCTTTATGAGTATAAGGAACAAAATAAAAATGTCTAATTTTAATTATCAACCATCAAAAAGTTCTTTGCGTGCTGATACTGTTGTCGAGTTTGTTAGTCGTTCGTTGCTTGATTTTAAGATGAACGAAATTCCTGGTATGGGTCCTGCTTCTATTCAGAAGTTTGCTGACCACGGAATTTATACCCCTGCGCAAATTGTTGCTAAGTTCCTTTCGTTTGTCGATTCTCAGGACGTGACAGCTCGAAATGTATGTGAGGAATTCTTTAATTGGGCAAATCCTATTATGGGTAAAGCAAATACACATAATTTGACTTTTGCTTTAGCTAATTATGCAGGGGAACATGGGTTGTTCCGTTATGAATAATTTATATGTGGTGATGTAAGAAAATAAATATAATTAATTCTAAGTAATTCTAAATAATTCTAAATAAATATAAACAGTAACATGTCTTTTTTTTTATTACATTTATATTTGTAAACATATCCACATCGATATTAATCCCATAAATCCAATCGAAGTATATATTAAAACCACATTTGACGTAAATACACCATAAATAGACAAAGAACTAAATAGTATCATTAATAACAACGTAGAAAATACATTTGAACTATTATCTTGTTTTGGCGACATAGCCTTTGATTCAACTTTCTGAAAATTCAATATTGTATATTCCGGTGTATACAGGTTCCTCTTTGTTCTTCCATTTCCATATCTGACAGACATCAATATACATATAAAATTCTCCTTTAATACTACAAACAGAAAGAAACAGTGCAGTATCAATTTTACATTTTCAAAAATATATCATATGGTAATTATATGATAAATGTCTAATTACATTATATCTGTATCAGCAAGCATCATTATGCCCAAATCTCTATCAAAATGTAAAATTGAAGTACTTAAAATTATGTGTGTAAAGCGAAGTCCATATTATGGAGCTTGGGCGTTAGTCGAATTTAAATCTGGCCAAGTCATTGAAAAATGTACTGGTAAGTTTAATTGTGAAAAGGATATGATTGTTGTTGGTCAAATGTATTCTGGCAATTTATATAGAAAAGAATATCAAGGTAAAATGCAATGGTGTTTTGATGGTAAGCCTTCGAATAGATTGAATCATATGTTTAAATATCAGTTACACAGGGCTAGTGTCAATGAAAGAATAAGAAAAATATTGTTTGATACATTTTCTGTAAAAAAGTTATTTAATATTCTCGAAAATAAGAGATGGAATCAGTTGACATCTTTGCCTGGGATTGGTCGTAAAGTTGTAAAGAATATAGAGAAAGCATATGATTCATATAAAAAATGTACTGACAAATCTAAAAAATTGTTTGATGAATTTCCAAATTTTTGTGAAATACTGACACAAGAACATAAAGAAGCTTTAAACGAGTGGTTGGGTGAACAAAATAAGATTATCGATTTTTTAAGAGATGACCCTTATAAAATTGTTTATGATAATGAATTTAGTTCTCTTGATTGTTGTCATTCTCGCGCAAAATTCTTGAAAGCTACAAAACAAAAAACCAGAATAAATATGGCCGAAGCAGCCGCGAAAGATTTGAATTTATCTCATGATTATATTGGTAGGAAACGGTATTTAGCTATCGATGCTGTTAATAAATACATAAAAGGTACCGGTAATTATTGGATGCCGATGGCTATATTTTCATTAAAAATTAATCAATATGGAGAGAATTGGCCATTCGTAGAACATCGAAACCATATAACACTACAAAAATATAATGAAATTGAGCGCACACTCGAAAGAATATTCGAAGAGATATATTTTACACCGAAAATGCAAAATAATATTACGATATCCTCCGAAATATTGGACGAACATCAATGCAAAGCAGTCGCAATGGCATGTGAAAAGCCATTATTTATTTTACAGGGTGGTGCGGGAGTTGGAAAAACTACAACTTGTAAAGAAATTGTCAAATGTTTAGATAATAAAGTTACATGTGCGGCGCCTACTGGTAAAGCGGCTCAACGGTTGCAAGAATTGACAGGAATAGAAGCATATACTACTCATCGTTTATTCCATTCGAATTCTATCAAAGTTCATCCCAATATTTTATTAGATGAACAGTCTATGCAGGAGCCGGAAATTTTGGCAAAAATGTTGAATAAATATATGAAATGTAAAAATATCCAAGATGAACGTAACTGTAACAGTGGATTAGAAATTTGTAAAATCATTTTTGTGGGAGATATTGGGCAATTAACATCGGTTGGACCTGGGCAATTTTTTAAAGATATATGTAGTTCAAATATTCCATCGGTTGAACTTACACATATTTATCGCTCTGGTCCGGACTCATTTATTGCATCAAACGGTCAAAAAATTCGTAATGGTGATATCTTTTTGGATACATCACCGGAATCTTTCGAAATTATTCCTTTTGAAAATGATAAAGCGATTATTGATAAAGTTATTGAAATTCATAAAAATACAAATGTGGCACCAATGGTATTATGTAATACAAATAAAGAAGTAGCTAATCTTAATCCATTATTGCGGAAGTATTTTAATGATATAGATTCAAGAGGAAAGCATGAAAAAAGCCCACCAATTAATTTAGGTTTCATTTCTTCGCAAAATTCATATCTTTATCCAGATTACATTTTTGCTGTTGGTGATAAAGTTCAAAATATTAAAAATAAATATGAACAGTCCGACTTGGATGATGGGCAATCTTTAGTTACATTGACGGTGGCAAATGGAGATGTTGGTGTAATCGTTGGTATATCAAAACATGTAACAGTTGATGAAACAGGCAAAAATGTGACTATTAATCAAATTAGAGTGGGGTTTGATTATAGTGGATACATTACTTATTCTGGTGTTAATGAATTTAATGAATATCTAAGACCTGCATATGCATTAACTGTTAATAAAGCTCAAGGTAGTGAGTACAGTCATGTGATTTATAAGGCATGTTATACATTTGGTGATAATCATGAAAGATTTTATACAGGTGAAAGTCGTGGTAAGCAAAAGTGTACGATATATGAAGTAAATGGTGCTATAGAAAAATGTATAAAAGCAAAAAAGTCATATCGTAAAACTTTTTTGTGTAGAGATGGTTGGTCACTTACATGTAATTAGTCATCTAAAAATAATAAAATGTTATCAGATATAGAGTTATCAGATTCTGAAAAAGATGATTTGAATCTTGATTAAGTATAAAGATTGTTATGAAGAATAACATATTACTTAAAAAATATATTTTTGTAAAGAGTTGATACATATAACACAATCAAAAATATTATGATATTAATTAAGCCCTATGTTTTTTTCTATTACTATTATAAATCCATCAGACTAAAAAAAGTTCCATAATACACTATAAGCACTCACGCATTATGAAGAGCATGTTGACATCATTCTACGATAGAGTAACACTCATTAAGAGAAATGGTACAGGTCAACGCTTTTCATCGAGTAAATTTAAACGATTTTTAACTAATTTAATTCAAAAAACACCTCCTTTAGAAGAAATAGATATTAAACTTGTTATGAATAAAATTACGATGGGAAATGATATGAGTACGGTTTCTTTAGCTGAACATATAGCGGAAATTTGTGCATCTCTCACCGTTCAAAATTATCAATATGCTCTATTAGGTGGTCGGGTTCTCATTTCATTACTTCATAGAAAATCACCTTCGAGTTTTACCGAATGTATGGCTATGCTTGAAGATACTTTATCGGTTGATTTCCTAAAATGTTGTCTTAAAAATGCTCAAATATTTGATGAAATGATTCAAAATGATAGAGATTATCAGTACAATATCATGGGGGTACGAACATTACAACGCTCGTATTTATTAAAAAAACAGGGTATTATCATAGAGAGACCACAATATATGTTGATGCGTGTAGCAATTGCTTTACATGGAGATGATATAGATATGGTACGCCAAACATATGAATCAACATCTACATTAAAATATACTCATGCTACACCGACACTTTTTCATTCCGGTCTATCAAAACAACAATTAGCTTCATGTTTTTTAATGAGTATGACAGATGACTCTATTGAAGGAATTTTCGAAACATTGAAACGTTGCGCTTTGATATCTAAAGGGGCTGGTGGTATAGGTCTGTCAGTTTCTAATATTCGCGCAACAGGTTCACGTATTTTAGGAACAAATGGTGTTTCAAATGGTCTGGCTCCTATGTTGCGTGTCTATAATGATACGGCCAGGTTTGTTGACCAAGGTGGTGGTAAAAGAAAGGGTTCATTTGCTGTTTTTTTAGAACCACATCATCCGGATATTTTGAGTTTCTTAGAGCTCAAGAAAAATCATGGTGTGGATTCTGAGAAAGCGCGTGATTTATTTTATGGGTTATGGATATCTGACCTATTTATGAAGAGAGTTAAAGATAATGCTCAATGGTCTGTTATTTGTCCGACTCAATGTAAGGAGTTACAGGATGCTGTTGCAGATGATTATGAAAAGTTATATGTGGAATGTGAAAAATCTGGTCAAGTCATTAAGACATTTGAGTCTGCTAGAGAAATTTGGTTTGCTATTCTAGAATCTCAGATTGAAACAGGTACGCCATATATTATGTATAAAGACCACTGTAATCGTAAATCGAATCAACAAAATTTAGGAACAATACGTGGTTCCAATCTTTGTTGTGAAATAGTTGAATATACATCTCCAGATGAAGTCGCTGTTTGTACTTTGGCATCTATTTCTTTACCAGTTTGTGTCGATGATTCTGGGAAATTTGACTTTCAACAGTTAGAACGTGTGACAAGATTAGTCACTATTAATTTGAATAAAACTATAGATGTCAATTATTATCCTATTGAACAAGCACGTGTATCGAATATGAAACATAGACCCATTGGTATTGGTGTTCAGGGTTTGGCAGATGTTTTCCAAAAAATGAAGATGCCATATGATAGTAAAAAAGCGCGCATATTGAATAAAAATATTTTTGAAACTATCTATTACTGTGCTTTACATGAATCAGTCAAATTAGCAAAAAAATATGGGGCATATGAGTCATTTAATGGTTCTCCTTTTTCACAGGGGAAAACACAAATTGAATTGTGGGGAGTTGAACATTCTGATGAAAGATATCCTTGGTCACAGTTGAGACGAGATTTAGTTCAATATGGTGCGAGAAATTCTTTACTAACTGCGCCTATGCCTACTGCTTCGACTGCGCAGATTATGGGGAATACTGAATCTTTTGAACCGAGGACTTCTAATCTATATACAAGAAGAGTTCTTTCGGGTGAGTATATTGTCATTAATCAATATTTGCAGAAAACTTTGACCAAATTGGGAATTTGGTCCGAAAATATACAGAGAGATTTGATTGAACATAGGGGGTCCGTGCAAAATATTAAAGGTATTCCTGCTCATATTAAGGAGATTTTTCGTACTGTGTGGGAAATATCTCAAAGGTCTATTATTGATATGGCTGCTGACCGTGGCATCTATATTGACCAGTCGCAGTCTTTGAATTTGCATATCGAACAACCTTCGCCGGCTGTACTTACTTCAGTTCATTTCCATACTTGGTCAAAGGGGTTGAAAACTGGTCAATATTATTTGCGCACTCAGCCGAAGGCTAAAGCTATACAATTTACAGTTGCGACAAAAAGGCAGAAAATTATGGAAAAGGATGAATCTGATTGTTTAATGTGTAGTGCTTAAATTATATTTATTAAAAATATTTATTATATATCGTCGATTTTAATTTATTCTATGGTAGTTGGTAGTTTGTTTTCTATATCTTCTTTTTCTTCTATATGTGTCAATTCTGTATATTTTGTAGATGAGTTTTTGAATGTGTAGTCCTTTGGATATATGTGGTCATGAATAAAGTGAATAAGTAATGTTATCCAGGTTATTATCATGATTAGATTTAACCATATTAATACACTTTCGGAGTGAATAGTAGTAAAGAATTGAACAGACCATAAAAGTGTCACAATCGTTGTTATTAATGATAATAACAACATAATGGTTGATATATATTATTATATATACTCATATCCACAAATTGTACGTCGATTAATCGATTAATATAGCGGCAATTATGTGACTAATCTGTGGACTGACACCCATATTTATCAATGTGTCGTTCCAGTTCTCTAGTTGCATTTTTATAGACAAACAATATATAATTACTATCAATATTGATAAAATACCAGCTATTAGGAAGCCTAATGGCCCTCCTTCTTCATGTACCATTTCAAAAACAGAAAATTCAGATTCTGCCATCATAAAGTGGGTTGTATTTTCGACTTTGTTTGTTTGCGTAGTTGGTAAATGTGTTTTTTGAGATATGTATGCTTTTATTTTCTTACGTATTTCCAATTTTTTGAATTCGTCTTGTATTAGTTTAATAATGTGTGATTTATTTGATTTATTTAATTTTTGTTCCTTAATCTGTTTTTGTATTTTACCGACAATTTGTCCAATTTCATGTCCAAAATATTTCTTTAATATTGATGCTATTTTCTGGAATAAACCATTTTCTCTTTTTTTTAATTCCTTTTCTATTTTTTCTTTAAATAAATTTAAAGTTCCATATTCATAAGAGCCTATTTGTATTCTTTTCTTTCTTGATTTTTTTTGGTTCAGTGAGTTTTGTATTTTTTTCAATTCCTTTTTTAATACATCGTCACTCACTTTCCCTAAATATGATTCCCATTGTTCCAAGTCTTGATGATTTTTCATATCATTTTCGAATTGTTCGTCCCAAGATTTAAATGTGTACCTCGAAGGGGCTTCACTTGGAATAAATTGTCGGAATAGTGATGACGAAGACATTTATTTTTCATTTGATTATATTTATACGTACATTTTTAAAAAACAATA
>VMHT01049222.1_pt1 | contig 23957 bp, 13 predicted proteins | sample 4693611 | NCBI WGS metagenome assembly VMHT01 (sample SAMN12280063, study PRJNA550983) | marine metagenome | isolation source: seawater sampled from same location over 5 years 0.02-0.2 micron viral filtrate | place: USA: collected off the coast of southern California halfway between the port... ...
AGATGAAGTTCTGATATCTGATTTGATAATGTGGCAGTTTGGTTTGAGCAAAACCAGTGCGCAACAGCAAAGTATTGTAGACGAATATTATAATAGTAATAGATATGAGCCTAATATTATTTCTGGCTCTAGTGTACAATTCAGATATACATTTGGCGATGATGCCGGTGATGGGGACAGAGCAGGAGATAGTATTATTGACATAACCACTAGTGGCTCCAATCTAGACATGACATACTCTATCAATCCTTATTCTAACTCAAATTTTGCCGTACAGAAATCTTCAACAGAGTATTTTGATTCTATCAAGGCAGCAATTAATGGGGACAACTCTAATTCAACTTATTTTGATATTGATTATATAACATATGCTGAGGAAGCCGCTGCCAATATGAGTACAAATTGGTATACAACTGGCTCATTAGCAGTTAATCCCGGACAATCTTTGCCGAATCAAATACCAGCCGGATCTACCTTAACATATGCTAGGTTCTACGCTGTTGCCAAGTCAGAGACTAATTCGTCAAACTATAGCATAAGCCCTAGTTTAGAGACTGGATCTGTCTCAGATGATCAGAAGAAATCGTTCAGAAATTTAACTTCAACAAACAATGGAACTGCTCAAGTAAATTCTATGACTTCTATTGAAGACACTAGTATTACAATCTCTGGCTCAACTATAACATTTGATCATCACAACAATTCTCAAGGCACTCCTAAGGTTGCAACTTTTGATTCTGCTGGTACTATGGAGCGTTGCGTGTCTGGTTCTTCAACCTCTAATCAGATGAAATTTGTGAACCTTTCATATCCTAATGTTTTAGACGGAACTAGTGATGATATAAGTATTTCTTATTGGCATGCTAAAGGTGCAACAGGGACGGAGGCAGTATTCTTTTTAGATTCTAGTACTGGGAACTCTACTTTTGGTGCCATAACAATATACCATACCACCACACAAGTTTATTTTAGAATATGTAGCAGCACATCCGGTAATAGTTGGAAATACTGGAGGCTGAGTTATCCTTCTGAAATAAACAAAGAAGACTTAAACCATTATTGCTGGACTTTTGATATATCGGACGTAGGAAATAGTACTGCAGTAAATGCTTATGTTAACGGAGTATCCAAAACTCTAATTAACGTCGACGGTAGTACCTTTACCAATACGTTTAGTCATGAATTCTCTAAAATACAGTTAGGAGGTGTTGATAGCAACACCTCATACGAACTCACAGGAAGGCTTTGTGAGGTTGCTGTATGGAATGACGTCTTAGACTCTAATGACGTTTCAGAAATTTATAATGATGGTAGAATTAAGAATCTCAACACGCACTTAAAAGTCGCAAATCTGCAACACTGGTATAGATTAGGCAGGGAAAGCGATATAACAGCATTAAGTTTGGGTAGCAGTCTTGCTACAATATCGACTATTGAAGACGCAACTACCCATCCAGTTAAAGTTGATTTAACAGTTTATTACGGCTCCCTCATGACAGTTGTTGAAGGGCTTCCCGGAAACCTGAAGTCAAATTCTGATTTCTGGAGCGATTTGAACTCATCGATCGATTCAAACGTTGCTGATTATAATGCAGATAATACTAGTGGGGCATTTACTGTATCAAATGTGACAGTGGGCTCTACTGGAAATGGGGATGTTTTGAGTGAAAATTCGCCATTAATTTCATCTCTAGAGACTTCAACAGGAGGAGGGGCAGACGCTTCTGGTTCTGTTGATGGAGATCAGATCAGATTTAACTTTGGCTCTCCTCTTAATTTTATAGCAGATGATGACAACACAACAGACACATTAGATGATTTTTACATATCAGTAACAGGAACTAATGATCAGTTTTGGAACTCTCTTTCTCAGTCGATCAAGGATAATACAAATTTTGATACAGTCAATATCACAGGTACCGGTACCACTAGAACATTCAATATCACGTCGTCCGTAACAGGAACTAATGATAATATCACTTTTACAACTACAGGTGATAGTTTTAATGGTTTGGTTAATCCACAAGGTGGGACTAGTGAAACCGGAGCCAATGACGGAGATTATATTAATTTCTATGCAGATTCTGGCGCTGCTAATGGCTATAGAATTACGATTGACAAGGACAACTCCAACACCGATGGGCTCAACTATTCGGCATCTGTTGCAGTAAGTGGATTTACGACAATTTATGTTGACTCGACAAGAGCCTCAAATACAGATTTCTGGAATACAATTGAAACTGCACTTGAAGCAGAAGGGTTCGCTGTGGCACAAGGTGTTGACAATCCTAGGACTTTTACTGTTACAAACTATGTTACTGGAGCCGCAGGCAACGGTGGTGCATCTGGTAACGGTGGAACAAGTGGCGGAACATTTGTCAAAATTGACGGTGCGTTTGCGACTGGAAGTGACGCATCTGGGGCAGAACTAGGAGACACAATAGAGATAGATGGTACAACGTTTACGATCACACACACATCGACATCATCTGCAAGTCAGGTACAGGCGTCTGGAGTGACTGATACTGAATTCTGGGAAAGTCTTAGAACTAAAATTAACGTACAGACAGGCTATAGCGCAGTAATAGGCTCTGACAACCCTAGAACTTTCACAATCACATCAGTATCAACTGGCTCTGCTGAAGATCCTGATATTAGTGTAACTGGTAGTACATTTGCAATAGTCGATGCAGGTACTGCAGGGACAGATGAGTCTGGTGCAGAAAATGGTGATACTATAACAATTGATGGGCAAACTTTTTCTATCGATATTGGCAGTGGACTAGGTACTGGATCTACAGCCAACTTCCATAATGCACTGTCACATTCGATTAAAACTGATACAGATTTCGATACGATTGCAATTACCAACTTAGGAACTGGATATCATAGATTCAGCCTGACTTCTTCAGTCACTGGTACAGCAAAGAATGTAACATTCACTCAAAATACAAATGGCTCCAGAGCCACATTCCAGAACTTGGCAGGTGCAGCAGGCGGAACATCACCTATTGGTATAGGAGATTTGGACTATATTAGATTCTTTACCGATTACGACGATGACGGTATAGGAGAGTTTATGTACTTCAGAGTGGATCTTAACGGAGATGAGACTGACAGTTCAGCCAATAAATATATTGATGTATCTGGATATACAGGAAGCGATGCCGAGAAAAGCACTAAATTTTGGAATGATTTGTCACAATCTATCAAAGATCACACATTATTTGACACTATATCGATTTCATCTAGTAGTAATGTCGCAACGCTTAGTGTTACTTCCTCTGTCACTGGGGCATTGTTCAATGGTGATCTGTACAGTGTGTACAATGGTAGTGATGGTATCGGATTCACGATAACTAACAACACATCTGGCGGAACTGATGAGTCTGGTGCTACATCTGGGGATACAATCACAATTGATGGCACGATATTCACAATCGTCCATAATACGTCTCCTACATCATTGCAAATCAATGCAAGTGGTGTAACTGATAATAACTTCTTTAATGCGCTCACGGCTGCTGTGGAAGCCAATACGGACATGTCTGCAACCTTTACTGTGGCATCAAATACTGGTTCATTTGAATTAACCTCATCGGTTACTGGAGCAGCGAAAAACTTATCTATTACTGAAACTGGTAACTCTTTTGATGAATTAGTTGGGCTGTCTGGAGGCATTAACGGAGTATTCAGAGGAGTTAAATTTGGAGAAGTGATTCCGCAACCAAGATACGCTTACCCTCACACTCTACAGTCTCCCGGATCTATGCGTAATCCAACGGCAAAATCCAATTTAGGATTAATTCACGAAGGCTATAAACTTAGATCTAACCATTTCGCACTCACTCGCTCTTTAGGGCATAGTACAGATGGTATGTTTGACAATACTTCACGATGGACAACTCCTGATTTGTCAGGGCTTACACCAATTGACAACAACTACAATGATTGGTATGAAAGAATCAGAGGTAAAAACAAGCACTTCTCACTAGTACCAGAATATAGAATAAGTTCTCATGTTGAGGGGATTATTCAAGACGGAAATGATGAAAAGTCTTATTTTGCACAAAATTACTGGCTTGAGATCACTGGTGCATCACTAGACGACGGCATCACTGTTGCTAAGAATCAAAGAGGAAATTCATCAGAATTTTTAAGAGAATATTCTACTAGCACAAACATCAGAGATGTAGAAAACTTCATTGAAGACAATACTGGTGATTTGGGATTGGTTCCGTTTACTTTGACTTTGACTTGCGACGCAATTAAAAGTTTCTTACCGTACGAAGGCTTCTATCCACAGTCTAGAACTGTACAGATGTGTGAAGCATTCGCAGGATCATATGGTAAAGGAATTTCAGCACAAGAAGCGAACCCAAGTGACACAGGCATAGAATTCCCAGACAACAATGTGCTTGCTCAAGCACGTCCAGTTTTTGATGCTGTCATGTCTCCGGGATTGCTCTACAACACCATTAAGTCTGGTATGGCAGTAGATTACCCTATCGTTACTTCAAAGATGGCTACAGCAAGCCTTAAAGATCCATATGGTGGAACTAACCATATGATCAGTAATGAATTGTTTGATAGTAGATTACCGTTTGAGACTTTGCTATCACCTGAGTCTTTTATGTCAAAAGAATATATTGTTGACATGAACCCTCATCCGAGTTCTTCTTTCAATCTTAAGGCAAAGATTGGTGAAGCATCTGATTCAAACTACAAATTAATGTCTAGCAATTTCTTTTCAGAGGTAATGGGATTCTTTTTGCAAGAAGGCAAATCTTCTAGAATTGTATCTAAGCCGGAAACTGATCCGGACTTTGGTATTGTTGTTGCAAATCATGCTGGAATGTTACCGACATATCGCTCTATCTTCAGAGTATATAAATCCAGAAAAGAACATCCTTATATTGAATTCAGTGGCGCAGCCGATGTTATAAACAATTCGTCTGACGTTTCTGGCGCATATGACAAGTATTATAATCGCCCTCCTAGTGGAACCAACTATTTCTTGAGCGAATATCAGGGATTAACCGGATCTGCTCTAGAGTATGATGTACAGAAAGTCAATTACCCACGTCCTCAGATAAATTCATATGCGGAAGTGGAAACAATCACAATGTACTCTCAGCCAAATGCCTTCGGCCCACCTTGTGCTGGTGGAGTCGCTGTCGAATTTGTCAGTGTTGTTGGCGATACGATTACTACCGGAGAAAATAACAACACAACATATATGATGTATGATTCCACTAATGGCTATAATGCACCGTTTACTCCTCCTTACTATGACGGAGAAGCATGGGCTATATACACCTTCACACCACAAAAAGCAGGAAAGCACACATTGAACGACATCTTGCAGAACACAACTGTCGATTTCCTAAGATACGAACTCAATCATGAATCCGGATCTTTTGGAGATAGAGGGACATTTGGGCCGCAAGGGTTTACCATCAACGAAAATGCAATGCAAGTTGACGCGTCTTTCAACCTATTCAAGCAGGCTAATATAGATAACCAAGGAAATTCTTGGGTTATTGAATCTAAATTCGAGACTCCAATATTAGACTTCTCCAAATATTTAAACAGAGAATACAATGCAGAATTTGAATCTGACGTAACCTCCGATGATATATACACCAGTCAACTAAGTTTGTCCGGTACTCGTCAGGAGCCAGATACTTTAAGTTCGATTCATTCGTCCTTATCTTCAGTTCATCAATTAAGTGGAGTACTGAACCCAATCGGTATGTGGCATCAATACGGAGAGTTCCCAAAAGAGGCTGATAAAGGTATCTTCATGCAAATGATTGATGTCCCAGACGGCTATGAAAAGTCTGGCACTAGGCTAACAATTCCTAATCCAAAATACACTGTAGTCAAGCCTGAGATATCTTCTTGCGACGGCGCTGGACTCGATGCAGCGTACAACACCAATCCTAGAGATACTATGTATCCATACTTCGCGAGACAAGAACTGAGAAGAAGATTGGTTGGCGATGATGAATTTGCAGTAGAAGGAGGCTCGATTCAAGTAATCAATCCAGAATCCGGAATGATTATCGACACAGAATTAAGATATGTAGACTTACAAAATATATTTGGAGTCACCTTAGACAGTACAGCATCAGTCGCTGACAACTTTAAACTGTTCGATGTGTTCAGAGATACGGGAAGTTACACAAAAGAAATTCTAACAACTAATTCTGACTTTACATCTGCATCGACAGTATTTGCTGTGAAAGTTGATGGAACTGCTAGTAGCGCAAACAACGCTTCTTCTAGTTCTCCGTTCAAAGGACACTGGGCAGCGTCTTACTATCATTACGATCAAGGAAACTCTTATGCTCCATTGCTGATTGTACCTAAAAATTATTCTTCACTTGAGTATGATTTTGGAACTTTTTCCAAAGGGCAGTTCGAAGATGCATTGTCAGACTTTTCAATTGGGAAAATATATACAGAGCAGTCTACTAGATTTGCTGATGCAGATGAAGTTGATTGTGTGAAAACTCCTACCGGTGTAGTTCTAGCGCCAAGTTATCTCAATGATATCTTGCAGAAAAATAATAATGAAATAACAATTGGTAATCTTTCGAAGGTTAATATGACTGATGCTTCTCGTGCATCACTTGGAGACTTGATAGGTGGCAGAACAATCTCTTCTGTCACTACTCCCTCTAGTCTGACACAAGAAGCAGCAAAGATCAATAGAGCAATCAATGTTTCAAAAGCAAACAGCAATACTTTTAAAAGTTCAAAAGTAAGAAGAAAGACATTCAGACTGATTCCAGATAGTCCTGCAGTATCTTCTTTGGCATCTAGCGACACCTCATCATATGATTTTCCAGAGCCAATGTTTGTTCGTGGAGCAATTAGATACAATGCTGGAGCAGGAACTGCATCTTCAGATACCGTACAGCGCTCTAGAGACTATTTTAAGACTTTAGTTCAACATGCGCCCCAATCAGACAAAAACATCACTGCAAACCCTTCTACCGTTAGGTGGGGACAGTTCTTACATGATGATTCTCAGCAGCAGATCAAATCTCTTGCTAAGTTGGTTGGGTTTGAGCAAGAGCCTGTTAAGATGGGCGTGACTGCTAAGTCTAGAGTGATAAGAGAGGCAGTAGTTGCTGTGCCATATATTTCTAATAAGGATGGCATACCAGAATATCTGAATCTCAAATTGACTGATGGGACTTCTCAAGATCCAGAAGTATTAAGACAGATGGAAAAAATGAAGGAATATGTCTTTCCACCTCACCTAGACTTTATCAACTACGATGTTCAGCCAGTACCCATGTATATTTTTGAGTTCACTAAGAACTTGGAAAGAACTGATCTTAATGGATTGTGGCAGGGAGTTGTCACAGAAGAGACTAAGAAGATTGAAGAAGAGCAGCAATCGATATCACATGTCCTATCTCCTGAGGGAATGCTAGGCTCATTGAAGGATATTAGCCCGAACATGAGTATCCTGAAGAAGGTACGTTGGAGAATATTCAAAGTCAAACAAAGAGGTAACTTCTCTTATGATGAAAAGATGAACAGTGATATAGGTAAATCAAATAAGATAAATTCTACAGTTGGCTATAACTGGCCGTACGATTACTTCTCATTAGTCGAGAATGTCAAATTAAGCGTAGACGTTGAACTTAAAAAGCCACAAACACTTCAAGGTGGCGCCTCTATAGTACCTGAAGGTGGGTACTCAGGCTCAGGCATTGCAAATCCTGTTGGGTTTAATGCATCTGATCTGGAGGTAGGCACACTGGTTCAGGTATCTCAGATTGAGATATCCGAAAATGCTGGGCAATCTTACTTGGCTGCAGAATTGGCAGAACAACAGGAAAGTACTTTTAATTACAACGATGCCAAGTTAGCAGTCTTAAGAGAATTTAAGCAGATTATTCGAGCAGATCTAAAATCTAGAAATAAAAATTGGAGTGATCTGAACAATAGAACAAAAAGAAGATATGTAGAAAGAGCAAAAGAGAGCATAGTAATGTTATTAACTTATCAAGATATGGTAGATAAGTTTCCAAACATAGTAGGCTATGTCAGTAGATTACGTCCAAGAGACTTTTAGGAGACAGTAGATGACATTTTTTAACAAGAAAGAAGAAATATTAGAACTCAAATTATCGTCATATGGAAGGCAAAAGTTAGCAGCAGGCAGTTTTAAGCCTACATACTATGCTTTTTTTGATGATGATATATTATATGATGGTTCTAGAGGAGGAATCTCTGAGGACAATAATAATATTGAACCAAGGATTCAAGAAAACTCTCCTTCTCTACGATGTCAGACTAATTTTACTGATTTAGAGGAAAAGGTGAGAAAGCAAACGCATGACAAAATTGCTGATACCTATCATGAATCAAATGTTAATGATCGAAAAACTGATCCATCTGTTTTTCAAGACTATGATGGCTTGAGAAATGTATTGCCTCTGGGCAAATCTCAACTAGGGAATCAATATACTGCGGCTTGGAGAGTAGAGTTCATGGAAGGCGACTTTAAGAATTCTAGATCTACAACCTACGACACAAACCTAAGTTGTTCAGCGCCATTTTCGTGTCAAAAGCCTATCATCAATATACCTCAAGTACAAGTCGATTTAGAAGTCCAGCCTGTTCTTGTAAAAAAAGACTTTAAAGGTATATCAGATCCACAAACTGACAGATTTATATCTGAAGACAACAACGGTGTCTTCATAAGGTTGGCTGATGACTATATTTTGCTAGACATTGCAGAGGCTAATGTCGATCTATATAACGATTCATTTTCTCTAGAAGTGTATGAGATAACTGAGGATGAAGACAAAAAAGAGATCTTAGTCCCCAAGATGTTTAAAAAGCAGATTCAATCAATCGTCAATGGGATATTACTGGATCAAGAAGAAATTGAAGATCAGATATCAGAGGCTCCTATAGATGATAAGTTTGTTGAATATTATTTTGACATCTCTATCGATAATGGAATAGACAATAAAACCAAGAAAGATAAGATTTTCTATCGAGAAAAGCGTGGTAATATATTTGATAGTAACATTGACGCTCAAGATTATCAACAAACTCCCGGAACAGAACTATATACTAGTGATAACGATGGAGAGGATTGTTAATGGCATCATGTACTTTAGACGATTTGGTACCAAGTTTTAGATGTAACCGCATTTTCTTGGAACCTACAACTGGAAACTATGAAGAATATCAAGTAAAGATTGATGCTTCCGTGTTCGATACAATAGAGGATGATGGAGGAATCGCCGATTACCTCTTGTCTGACACTTTCAAGAATAACATATTAATATTTACCACATTTTCGAGAGATAATAGGGTTAAAGATTTTGTAGCATTTCTAGATTCTTATTGGAATCCAGTGAATAAAACAGGCTTAAGCCCTGCAAAGCAAAGCCTTATTTTTTATGCAGTTATGATACCTGCTAGTGCAGGGACTAATGCCTCTGACGACATATATGAAGAAATCCTCAGAATCTATTCTGCTGTATTTGAGTCCACTAGTATTGCCAGAAGCCCTTCTTTCTCTGAGGGAATAAAAGAACATATTGATATGCTCAAAGAAGGGTTTGGAAATCAAGTTTTAGAAATCAAAGGATTTACGTTTGATGGTTATAGTAATGATTTGATTCAAAATTATGGACAAGTTGTACAAGATTCAAATGGCAATCGCTTTTATGATCTTAAAATACCTAGGGAAGAATTATCTTTTACCAACAAGTCTGACGTAGGAACGTGTTATTCACATAGTATGTGTGCGTTTGACGCGACTTCGTTAATAGACGGTATTCAGATTCCAATAAATTCAAGCACCGTAGAATTTTTCTTTAAAAATATAGACGAATGCCACATATTAGAAGACAGCAGAGCCGCCTCTTCAGCCGTACAAGATTTCAGAATATCAGAAAGAATACAAGAGATCATACGCCCAAATCGTGTAACAAGATACGATCAAGTAATTGATGAGGTTTCTTTAGCATCTTCTGATAAAGGAGTGCTGAACTCTGGAATAACATCGGACTTATATCCTTCTTATGTCTCAATTGTACCACAGATTCCTGAGGGTGATAATTCTCTATCATCTGACAAAATACGCACCCACAGTAGGTTTTATTTGAACATAAAAGAATTATGCCGTAGAAACTCCAATGTTAGGTTTATATATGACAATCTATCTAAGAATGGGATAACAGGAATTCTTCATGATTTTGAATTGTTGAGCATCAATGTATATAGGGTGCGTAAGGACGCCTATGAGATTGTAGTGTTGCAGGGTAGAGACACATCAATTTCAAATACTAGAATCACAAATGATGTTACGTTGTATGAATTCTCAGATTTGGGGTTCACGAGACTGACTGACGGTGAATATACCTATAGATTAAAGATAGATTTTTTAGATCCAATGTACACATTCGCAGAAAAGTTCTTAGAGCCGGTAAAAAATCTTTTAGCCAGATTCAATAGAGCAATCACATATATACACAACAATCCTCAAAACTATAATGAACTTAGAGATGAGTTGAATGCTCAGGCTCAAGCAGACTTAAGAACAATATTTCCACTGGATGAGAATTTGTTTTTGCAGAGCGTATCTTTGAATACTTTATTCATAGCACTTACAGGTGAATCATACTCTTCTATAAGAGGACTCTCAGATCAATCTGATGAGAATGATATACTTGACATGTCCTTTTTTGAAAGAAGGAAACTAGAAAACTCGAAAAGGGTGATTGAAGATCTTTTATTCGCATCCAGCAAATTCTTTGCCATGGCAGAGATTAATAATGCTTCGACTAGTGCAACCAAGAATCAAAGTAAGGTACTGTCCTACTCTAGGACTTGGGATATCAATGTTACTCCTAATGCGTTTTCAGAAGGTGTAATCGCTGTTATTCCACAAAACAGTGTTAAATTATCAGAGTTGGATTACAAATTTAGGATGGATTTAGAAAAAGAAAAGCATAATATTACGTTCAATGTTGAGTCAAAAAATTTAGGATTTGCAACTCCTTCGCTATTGGCAGGCTTTAACCCGTTCTCTTCAGAGAATATAATAAGAAATTATCTGAATTTGTTTGCAAATATATTAGAGTCAGGCGATGTCGTAGAGGATGAGTTGGCTAGTACTTTATTAGGAGAAAATTCTATAGGCTACGACGGCTCTGTGAATGAACTTAAGAATGGTGCCGGAATGTTTGAATCTTTTTTGTCCACTTTGGGCGGAACTATAAAGAACGATACATTAGGAAGCATAGATACAGAGATATCAGTTCCTAGGAACTCAAGAAAATTATTCTCTGCTGGAATTGATAATGGAGAGAATATAGCAAACTCAATTAATTCGAATTATGGGAAAATCGATGTTATATCTGATGATGATCTGGAAGAGGTTGAAGAGAAAAGAGATCAAATCAAGCAAAATATATTTCTAGAAAAAGCCAAAATCGAAGACGTAGTCATGAGAATGTTGATTAATCGAGATGGATATAGCATACTAGATAGAAAATCTTTCAAACAGGGTGAAAAGAATAGTAAAAGTTTTGATTATAACTTCAATTATTCTAGTAATGTTGCAGGAAAACCTCATCCAATAATACATTCAGTGTCGGAAAAGTACTTTAGACTGTCAGAAAATGGTGCAGGTACCGAGGTAGCAATGCCATTATCTAGGTTTGTCCTAGACAATACGTTCATGGTTTTTTATCTTGCGTCTTTCGACGAAAACATGAATCCTGACTGGAGACAACTCACGGACATCGAAAATGCTAGAACTATTGCAATCAGAGAAGACAATCAATCTGGCGGAGTACTGTGTAAATTTAAAAGATTTCAAAACTCCAAGATGCAAATAGGACAAGGTTCTACATCCGATAGGGAAATATTATCTAGATATTTCTATTTATACTTAGACTGAGAGCGAATTAAATGAAATATTATACATTACAACAAGGCTTGATACAAGTCAATGGCACTTCATACGACTTGAACCATAGTTACATGGCTCCTTACGAAAGGAATGATCTCTATCTCAATTTGATAGACGAACAAACTCCACAATCTCCAGACACCGCTTTGGACATAGGGATAGGGCAAAAACTATATGCAGACATTGATTATGAATATAATTATTTTGCTCCAGAGTACCAAAGTCTTACAACAGAATTGCACAGGCAAGATCAATTATTCCTATTGCCATCGTTGAACGCTTGGTTATTATTGGGAAATAGCATGATCACTGAAGACATAAGAGGTGCTATGTTCACGACTTATAAGCGAAATGGAGAGGTAGATAATCCGGATAGAACCCTCAGTAAGGACTTTTTTATGTTTAGGGGGCAGACATTGGGATATCTTGAATCAAACGACGCATTATCAGACGCTATTTTAGTCAGCAAAAAAGAACTTCCGGGATATAGTCGGACTGAATTTATCGACAAGAGAGTGTCCAAGTTATATGCAGATGCAGAAAACAAAAGAGAGATGTTCCCCATTTTTTCTAAACTAAAGATAACCGGAGTCGAAAAGACAGAAATCTGTAATCTTTTGGAACAATACGAATTAGAAGTTGAATTTATAGATTTTCTAGTTTCAATGCGTGACGGCGCCAAGTATACTCAGCCAGTAGAATATATGTATGCGTTTGGGAGAGAAGAGGGTACAACATCTTCACTCTTGCATTTATATACATATGAGGGCTTCATCAATTATCTAGAGAAAGCAACGGATAAAGTAATCAGTGTGCCTAGTGAAGAGCAAACTACATGTGAGTATTTTGAATCTTTTCTCAAGACGCAAGTCTTTAAGGCAAAAGCATTAGAGATGGCTGAAAACTTGCCTGCCAACAATGCATACCCAGTAGCGTTTCGATTAGAGAAGCATGATTATGAAGGTAAATTATTCAGTTCACACTACTTTTTTAACTATACGGAATTAGAGACATTTATGTTTTTTGATACCCAAGTGGCATACAGAGAGCAATACACGTATGACGTTCGGATTATAAACATGGTAAAAGTTCCAACTATCGATATTACAAATTCTCGTTCTCGTGACAAAATGATGTCGGTTGTGTTTGTGGAGGAGCCATACTATAAAGAAGATATCTTTATTTTAGATTCACCTCCTATCCCTCCAGATGTCGAATTAATAACATATAGGGGAATAGACAACAAGGTTTTGATTTTGTTTAATCAGATGATAGACAAAAGAGCAGAAGTCCCAGTCTATATCAACCCTTCTGACTCAGAATATTTTAAAGAGCAGTATTTCTCTCAGAAGATAGAAGAAGGCAAGCCAATTATATTTGAATCAGATGATCCTGCAGACTTTGAATTCTTCAGGTTGAAAGAGAAGCCAGTAGAGTACAAAGACTTCTCGAACGAAAATTACAAACTCATTCAGTCAAACGATGCATACTCTTCTGCTTACGAAGATACTATTATGCCAAATCAAACATATTACTATATGTTCAGGACTCAGGACAAGAATGGCTTTGTTTCGAATCCTTCGCCAATTTACGAGTTTATATTGATAAAAGAAGGAGAGACATTATACCCTAAGATACGGATTGTACCTTTGGCAAAGCCAGAGCCTCCTGCCCAAAAAGAAAAAAGTTTTAAAAAATATATCAAGATAGGTTTATCTCCTAGGCAATACCTCCTGCCAAATTCGTCATCATCGAATTTGGACAGTACAGAAGGTAAGCATATAGATATTGGCGTATCAGAAGACAACATTCTGGTATCCAACGGTTCAGCAGATGCGAAGTTTCGTAAGTTTAAATTTCGTATACGTAGTAAAAATACAGGGAAGTTGATAGATATTAATGTAACGTTCAAAAAGAATAAGGTAATAAAAGCATAAATGATAATGTTTTACTATTTATGATGAAATACTATTTACATATTAAGAGGAATAAAGTATGGGTTTTTTAGATAATTCTGGGGATATCATCCTAGACGCTGTTTTGACAGACACAGGTAGAAAAAGATTAGCAAGAGGTGATGGTAGTTTTAACGTCGCTAAGTTCGCTCTAGGGGACGATGAGATCAATTACGGACTTTATAATAAGAACCATGCAAGTGGATCTGCTTATTATGATTTAGAGATATTGCAAACACCAGTCTTAGAAGCATTTACGAACAATACTTCAACAATGAAGAGCAAGTTGATTACAATATCCAGATCTAATCTTCTTTATTTACCGGTTATTAAATTAAATGAAGATAAAGGAGTTACTGGCGGAAGTAGACATGCTACATATGGTATGCACTTGATCGCAGTGGACGATAATACGATAACGTCTGTAGGTTCTAATACTACTGGTGTTGTGAATGGTTACTCTTTGGAGAGTAATACGACTAGCATCTTTTTTGATCAAGGGCTTGACACTTCAGATTTAACTTCAACTGTAAAAATTGATCCGGACTTAAAAGAGACTCAATACATTATTCAGATGGATCACCGTTTAGGCTCTATTGGGGCTTCCGGTGAATCTAGTGTTGCTTCGTTTTCATTTTTGGATGATGACAATATCGCAACCTACTACTTTACAATGGGATCTGGTGGAAACAACTCTGGCTTCGTAACAGAAATTTCTGCCAACGACGTCGCAGGAGATTCTTCAGTAGCAGGTAGAAGAGGTACTAGACTGTCTTTTGCAGTTAAAGCATCTGACAATCTTCAAAACAGTACTTTCCTATTTGATCAGATAGGGCTTTCTTCTAATATCACTATCGATGCTGTCAACTACCAAGCAATTGATACTATAATTAGAGTTATGGGTGCAACAACTGGCTATTCGGTTGAGTTACCCGTCAGATACATCAAAAAAGTTTAATAAAGGAAAGGAATTAAATTATGGCTACAACTTATAAATCATTATCAACAAACGATATTGTCACCACAAAGACACTATTACACGAAGCAATTCCTATTACTGGAACAATTGTCAGTGGAACTTATGTTAGCGGCACTACAGAAAAGAACATTAAAAATTATACTCACGGTATGTTTCAGTCTGTATATGATTATCCTTACTTGAGTTCTTCAGCAAATCATATTTTCGATGTAGCAATGGGCTTTCACGCTACCTCTTCACTTAGTGGTACTAGCGCTGGACACGTTCAGGTTTCTAAGAAAATCAACATGTACAATCAAATGGCTCAAGTTCTTATGGGCTATGACGAGAATGGAAGCATCAGAAGATTTGACGAAGATGGAGATCTGACTGGTGGGACAAAAATGAATGAAGTATTCTTCATAAACTTTGCCAGATTACTTACCAAAGATGAAATCAAGAAAGGATCTTTTAGTCTAGAGTTGGGTGTTAATGAATTGTTCGACGCTAACAAATTTGATTCTAGAATCAAGATAGCCGACACAAACGCTCAAAATGACTATAGGGTTAATTCTCCTGCAGGCGATTATGGTATTCTATACGCTGGTGAGTCAACATCAGGTAACATACTGCACTCTAATGCGCAAGCAGGTGACACAACTACCAAAGCAGGATTAATATTCTATCAGGCAGGCATCGCTGTCATTTCAGCATCTGTATTCTTGCAAGACACTTCCGGTATCCTTCATTCCGATATGGATCACACCGATATGAATGCTGCTGAAAACTCAGTTATTGACATCATGTCTGGCTCTGCAATCTCAGCATCATGTGATGCCCTGAGGCAAAGAATGTACAACGTTCAGTTTAACAACACTACAGAACTAAACTCGACTGTATATTTCTGCCGTGCTCATCACAACGAATTTAATTATTCTACCAACCCAACATACTTGAGTTCTTCTAAATTAGTTGTTAAGAATAACGCTTCTGATACTCCTGTATCTTATATTTCAACAGTTGGGCTTTATTCAGCAGACAATGAATTGCTAGCAGTAGCAAAATTATCTGAGGCTCTCAAGAAAGATCCGTCAAACGAATTGACATTACGAGTTAGATTGGATTACTAATGTCCGTAGAGGGCTTACGTTTCAAGAGACTGGTTAAAGAATTATCGTTTCTTAAATCGGATCTAGAGTACCACAAGGCAGAGCACGTCCTAAGACGTGCTTTATTCTATGAAGATCTAGAAAAGTTCATGGAAGAGACTGAGTTTGTATTCTCCGAGGAAAAAACAGTACAAAAGATGAAGGACGTATATAAGCCGAAAGAGAAAAGTATGATAGTTAAAAAGAGTACTGATTTGGCTAACCAAAACAAAGAGATGTACAGAAAAATAGCGAAGAAAACCCACCCTGATATACATCATGATTTGGATAAAACCTCTATGTTTAAGAAAGCATCCAAAGCAATGCAAGAGGGCGACTGGTACACTCTGTATGAATTGTCTGAGACTTTAGGTATTGAGGTAGGGGAACATACTCCAATGCATTTGGAGTGGCTTAAAACGGAAATACAAAAGTCTAGAGCGGTAATAGAAGGTATAGTTATAACATACGAATGGATTTATTCTGAGCCTAACTCAAATAAACAATTAGTTCTAACTAATTACTGCAAGTTAACATGCAATAAAAAATGAATATTTATTGCCATTCAAACGTATAAGAATTATGAGTATATTTAAATTTGACGAAAAAGAAATATTTGTTAACAGTTTGAAACTGTATCCAAAGTATGAGTTTACTGCTTACTCTGGTACACTATATATAAACAATCAAAAATCTGATTCTGGTTCTTTCAGTGCACAGAGTTTAAATGTTCCATCGGGATATATCTCTTTATATGAGATCAACAATGATAAGTTATCAGGTTCAAATAATTTTATATATCCTTTTATAACAAAAGATGGCTCATTGCAATCGTTTGCGACTGTTAGTACAACTCAGTTTGCACAATCATTTGCATATGGAGACGTGATAACCGGTTCTTACCCGATGTCATCATCACTGTATAGGAACTATTATTCACAATCATCAAACAGAATTCACCTAAACGCTCTGCAGAATACATTGAACCATTATAGGAACATATCCAGTCATTACGAATTCAGCGGAGCATTGGGAGATAAAAGCACTCAAGAAGCAAACCTGATAAGCATACCTTCTATCTTCTATGGAAACAGGATCAAGAAGGGTACTATGGATCTTAAATTTTATATTACCGGGACTTTAGTTGGACAACTACAAGATATAAAGAAGAACGGAGAGTTAATTCAAGTTGCTCCTTCTGGCTCAACAGGCTCAGGCTCATGTGCCGGAGTCGTACTTTATAACGAAGGCTTTGTGGTGCTGACAGGCTCATGGACACTAGACAGTACATTGAGGAACTACATTAATGACATATCTCTCAAAAAGGCTACTAAGTGGATTTATTGGGGTTCGGGAATCAATGGATTTGACAATGATCCGATGACAGGTTCCCATAGCAGTATATCATTTCAAGGCGAAACAACAACACCAACTATTTCTATGTATGCTCATGCGCCAAAGGGTGAATTAAATCATTCAAACAATCCTACATTCCTTCAGAGCGAACAAAGTTTGTATCCGTCTGGAACAGTCCAATCTGGGACATTGTACTTGGAAAATGATAGAGCATTGATCAAGAACACTGTATACAGCCCATATGATAACAATGAAGAACCTTTTGATAAACATACGTACATATCCAAAGTAGTGATCTACGATGAGTTTATGAACGTATTAGGCGTTGCCAAAGTAGCAAAGCCTGTAAAGAAAACAGAAGACAGAGAATTCAGTTTTAAATTAAAGTTAGACATATAGGAGAAATATGACTTATATACTAGGGCTTGACATAAGCACCTCTGTCATAGGAATGGCAGTAATGGATTTGGATAAAAACCTTATCGAATATAAAAACCTTAAACTATCTTCTAAAATGGAACTAGAATTTAGATGTTATAACTTCAAGAGAGAGATCTATGCACTCTTTGAGAAGTACGGTTTTGATAGAATATATGTAGAGCAGCCTGCAATGATGTTTGGAGGAGGCAGAACAACTGCACAGACAATGTCAAAACTTCAGAGATTCAATGGAATGTGTTGTTTTGCCGTATACAACGAAACATTATTAATACCAGAATTAATCCACGCAAATACAGCAAGAAAAAAAATGAATATTTCGGTACCCCGAAACGTAAAGAAGAAGAAGACATATATTGTCGAACAAGTAAAAAGTAAATATCCTAGTTTCACTTACGAACTCACAAGACACGGAAATCCAAAACCGGGTACTGATGATATAGCAGATGCTATCGTAATTGCACATGCAGGAGTTTGCTTATACAAAGAGGGGTTAAATGTTAGCGGAGAAGATCAAACTAGTAAATGACGTTTTGGGGTATCCCAAAAGACAATCATCGGAACATCTATATACGTGTCCATATTGCAACCATCACAAGAAAAAGTTTTCTTTAAACTTTGAGAGAAATGTGTTCAAGTGTTGGGTTTGCGATGCAAAGGGAAGAAGCGTAAGACGTGTCATTCGTCGCTTCGGCTCGTTCACCCAATTAAAAGAATGGGATAAACTGTCTGGCATCACAGATCATTCTAGACTAGAATTTAATCTGTTCGCTGAAGAGGAAGTAGAGCAAGAACAGATAATATCTCTTCCGGAAGAATTCAAGACTCTAACTGGTAAAACATCAGTAGTTGATAATATACCCTTGTCTTATTTGCACAATCGTGGATTAGAGACTTGTGATTTGTTAAGATACAAGATTGGATATTGTAGTGAAGGAGAGTTTGAAGGTAGAGTTATCATCCCTTCATTCAACGTTGATGGATATGTGAATTATTTCATCGCCCGAACTTATGATGGACATTGGATGCGTTATAAAAATCCCAATGCCTCTAGAGACATTATCTTTAATGAACTAATCATCGATTGGGATTCAGACGTTATTCTAGTCGAAGGAGTATTTGATGCCATATGTGCAGGAAATGCAGTTGCGCTATTGGGCTCTACTCTCAGAGAAGAATCAAAACTGTTTCAGCATATAATCAGAAATGATTCAAGCGTTTTCGTGGCATTGGATCCCGATGCAGAAAAGAAGGCTATGAAGATTACTCATACTCTTTTGAAGTATGACATTGAGGTTTGGAAGATTGATATACCTGCCGGAGAAGATGTATCTTCTATTGGTAAGGAAGCGTTTGCAGAACTTAAAAATAATGCAGTTTTGATGAGAGACAACCAAGACTGTATTCTCAGGAGAAAACTTATGTCTCTATGATACAATGAACAATATTCTATACACAAAGGAGGGAACATGTTCAAAATAATACACATTAACAGGAGGGAAAATGGAAACTTTTAAAACAATCATGATAGATCCGCCATGGAATGAGAGAGGAGGGGGTAAGATCAAAAGAGGGGCAGATAAGCACTATCCTTTGATGAAGACTCCAGATATCATAAGAACGATATTACAGTGCGAATATTGGAATAGTCTAGAAGATGATGCCCACATGTATCTGTGGGTGACAAACAACTTTCTATCAGAAGGGCTTACAGTGATGGAATCTTTAGGATTTCGATATGTCACCAATATAGTGTGGGTGAAAGATAGAATTGGGCTAGGACAATACGCTAGAGGAAAACATGAGTTGCTATTGTTCGGCACTAGAGGCAAAACACATACTAGTGTCAAGAAAGATAACAACAAATTAGAATCAGTGATCAATGCAAAGAGACAGAGGCACTCACAAAAGCCGGAAGAATCTTTCACTTGGATTGAGTCTAGATCTTACGGCCCATATCTTGAACTATTCTCTAGGAAAGAAAGAGAAGGATGGACAGTATGGGGAAATGAAATTACAAACCAACAGGAGAAAAAATGATTAAAATAGCACACATCGCAGACACTCATATTCGCAATCTTAAATATCATTATGAATATAAGGTTATCTTTTCGCAAATTTATGAAACCTTACGAAACGAGAAGGTTGATTATATCGTACATTGCGGAGATATAGCACACACCAAAACACAGATCTCACCTGAGTTTGTGGAGATGGCTTCTGAGTTCTTTTATAACTTAGGAGAGATTGCACCGACATATATTATCTTGGGGAATCATGATGGAAACCTTAAGAACAGTTCACGCCAAGATGCGATCACCCCAATCATCAATGCTTTGGATCATGATAACTTACACCTATTGAAGAATTCAGGTGAAACAGATATTGGAGACGGCGTTGTACTAAATGTACTTTCGGTGTTCGATGAGGATAATTGGACAAGTCCAACAGATGATGACAAGATCAACATCGCTCTATATCATGGAGCAGTACAATATTCCAAAACAGATACAGGCTTCTCTATGACTCATGGAGATCATGATATTTCCATCTTTGAAGATTTTGACTACGCAATGCTAGGTGATATCCATCAAAGACAATACTTGAATGATCGCAGGACTATATGGTATGCAGGTTCTACGGTTCAACAGAACTTTGGAGAGACAGACGACAAAGGTATTCTTATTTGGAATATAAAAAACAAAAAGAGTCATACAATTAAGCCAGTTACATTTAGTAACCCTCGTCCATTCTTATCATGGAATATCGAACTAGATGTTAATGGTAATCCTGACATATCAAATTTCAGCCCTCCGGAAGGGGCTAGGATTCGTGTGATTGCTGATAGTTCTTTATCAATTGATCAAATCAAGAAGGCGACTGAAGTTGTTAAGCACAAGTTCAATCCAGAGTCTGTTACGTTTCTTAACAGAGCAGTGAGCAGAAACTCAGTTGAATTAGGTGAAGGCGAGTCCGAAGTACTTGATCTCCGAGATATCAAAGTTCAAGAAGAGTTGATTGAAGAGTACTTAGAGCCTTTCAATCTATCTCAGGACGAGTTGGAGAACGTATATCGACTGAATAAAAAATATAATGATGCTATATCTCAGAAAGATGATATATCACGTAACGTTAATTGGAGTCTAGAGACTGTTCGGTGGGATAATCTGTTTAATTACAGCGAGGGAAATGAAATTAACTTTCAGAACCTCAATGGCATTGTAGGCATCTTCGGTAAAAATTTCTCTGGTAAGTCATCTATCATTGATTCAATATTGTTTTCGATGTTCAACTCGACATCTAAAAATGAAAAGAAGAACCTCAATGTTATCAACCAAAACAAGAATAAAGCATTAGCAAAACTTGATGTTACCGTTGGGGAACAGAAATATGTCATTGAGCGAGAAGCAGAGAAATATACAAAGAAACTAAAAGGCGTAGAAACCTTAGAAGCAAAGACAGATGTAACCTTCTACTCAGAGTCATTAATAACAGGCGATATAACGCCTCTCAATGGCACTACAAGGAACGAAACAGACAAGGCTATACGAAACCACTTTGGCTCACTAGAAGACTTCCTATTGACATCTATGAGTTCACAAAACGGTGCCTTAAATTTCATCTCGGAAGGGGCATCAAAGAGAAAAGAAATCTTCGCAAAATTTCTCGATTTGAACCAATTCGAACAAAAGTATCGTCTTGCCAAAGAAGATTCGGCAGAGGTTCGTGCTATGTTAAAGAAGTTAGATGGCAGAGATTTTCATCAAGAAAAGAAAGAACAGATAGTTCAATTAGCAAAAGTCACAAGGCGGCTAAACGGACATGAAGAAGATTGCAGAGTGCTAGTGAAACAAATTGAAGAATTGAATGGTGAAGTAGCCCTGCTCGAATCAACAATATCTTTAGTTCCCACAGAATTAATTGATATAGCAAAAGTTAGAAACAAAATTGTTTCGAAAAAGACACAAGTGACAGGACTTAATAATCATATTAAAGAACTTACCGAAGAAAGAAAAGAGAAAGAAGAACGTTACAAGGCTTTATGCAACTTTGAAGAAAGTTTCGATATTGAAGGTTTGAACTCTAAGAAGGTTAAAATTGATGAATTGCTTAGTACTATTGACGATGTAACAGCAGATATCAAGGTAAAAGAGCGAGAATATAAATCAAACGCTTCTAAGAAGAAGTTGTTAGAGGGTATACCTTGCGGTACTAGTTTCCCTAAGTGCAAGTTCATCAAAGACGCAAACATCGCAGTTGCACATCTTCCTGCCATCAAGATGGAGATTGAATCGGCTAACGACAAGATAGCAGCGTTTGAAACTAGTTTAAGCCAATTAGATCCGAACAAGGTTTCAGAACACTTGGCAAAGTTTCAGAAGTTATTGGACAAGAAAGTCTCAGTGTCTTCTAGAACCACAGAGATCGGATTACAACTAGATCGTGATGAAACAACAATCAAACTCCTTACTAAAGAGATTGAAGAGTTGGAGAAAGAGCAACAGAAGTATGAAGATAATAAAGAAGCAATTGAGAACTTGGAATCCATGTTGACACAAAAAGATTCTTTTAAGTCAAAGTTGAAAACCACTAAGCGAACTCTAGCCAAATGCGAGAAAGATCGTTTAAATTTTTATAAGCAGACAGGATCTATTGAAGAGAAGATTAAGAACCTTGAAGAGTTGGCAGAGCAGCATGAAGAGTATCGTTCTCAATATTCTGCATATGATTTATATATGCAATGCATGCATTCAAATGGTATTGCCTTTGATGTGATTAAGAAAAAATTACCGGTAATCAATGAAGAGATTTCAAAAACAATTGCAAATATTGTTGATTTTAATATTTTCTTTGAGGTTGACGGTGGTAAATTTGAAATATATATCAAGCACCCTAAGCACGATCCTCGTCCTTTGGAGATGGGCTCTGGAGCAGAGAAGACTATCGCTGCCATGGCTATTCGGATGGCATTGCTCACAGTATCTTCTATGCCTAAAGGGAACATTTTTATTCTTGATGAACCGAGAACTGCTCTAGATGAAGAAAATATGGAAGGTTTTATTCGTATTTTGGAACTAATTAAGGTAAACTTTAAAACAGTTTTACTAATTAGTCATCTAGATTCATTGAAAGATTGCGTAGACATGCAAATTGTTATTGATAAAAAGGATGGCTATGCTCATGTTAAACAATAGGAGAACATATGACTATGGAAGAAATCAAAGAAAAACAAGAAGCGATGGTAGATGCTTGGCTTGGAAAAGTCACAAGTCGCAAACTTATGGTTTGGGTTGCTGCAACAGCCCTCATGGGTTTTGGGATGGTTGAGTCTGCTGATTGGGTTATGATATCAGGACTTTACATTGGTGGGCAATCTGTCATCGATGCGATTGCTAAAATGAAGGGAGCATAATGGTTTTAAACTATTTGCTTAAACACTGGAAGGAGTTGCTTATAGCAACTCTTTTCCTCGTTCTCTGGATTAAGTCTAGAGTCGATTACAATGCATTGATGGAACTTGAGCAACAAAGAACTGAAGCACATGAAGAATCTATGCAAGAATTAAAAAACAACTATGAAATAAGAATAAAGGATCAGAAAGAAGCATATGAAAAATATAAAGAAGAAATTGACACTATCTTGGAACACTACGGTAGTAGGGTTGCAGACTTGGAAATCAAAACGTCCGAAAGAAAAGACGAATACCAAAGCATCCTCAAAGAAAAACCAGAAACACTAATTAAAGAAATAGAACAAAAATTTGGATTTAAGTATGTTGAGTAGTATATTAATATTGTTCATGGGTGTTGCTCAAGCAGACAACGGCAAGTTTACATATGTGGAACTAGAACAGCCATGTCCGTTCAAAGGCACGTTATTGGACAATGAAGCAATGTCACATTTATTGACTTTACCTGAATTTGAACAAGAAAGGTGCAATATACAAAAGCAAAAAGAATTAGATATATTGCAAACAGAATGTGATCTTATCCAAGATGATTTGCAATCACAAGTAGATTTTCATAAAAGTGAAGTTGCTAGGGTAACAAAAGAAAAGAATGAAGTTATCGAATCACTTGAAGATGAAATAGGAAAGATAAAGAAAAATGACAATCCATACGTATTCACAGTAGGGGTTG
>VMHT01094816.1_pt1 | contig 23911 bp, 59 predicted proteins | sample 4693611 | NCBI WGS metagenome assembly VMHT01 (sample SAMN12280063, study PRJNA550983) | marine metagenome | isolation source: seawater sampled from same location over 5 years 0.02-0.2 micron viral filtrate | place: USA: collected off the coast of southern California halfway between the port... ...
GTATAGACCCTATTTAGAGCCATTTTAAGACCATTTAGCAACAAAAAGGTATATGTTGTTGCCCCCCATAATTTAAAGCCCTTAAACATCAAAGTCCGTTGGGCATTTTTACTAATTGTTAATAACTTGTTAATAAGATAAAAAAATATAATGTTTTGTATATATATATTTTTGCATATATTAGCCACCAGAAAACAATTATTAATTAAAACCCTATTATTATGTTAAGAGAATTATCAGTAGTTGGAAAAGCAATAAACATTTGTTTAGATAAATTAGATAGCAATATATATTCTGGAGGAATATTTGTGTATAAGTTAAGAGATGTATTAGAAGAAAATCAAGACTTTTGCGAAAGATTAATAGAATTAGATAAAAGTAATGATTATGATTTTACAAATGACTTACTACACGATATTGCAGGATTGTTAAGACCAGACCCCCATTTTTTACCTAGAATTTAATAGGGAGTGCATATTCAAGTTCAGAAAGCACATTAAATAAAATTCAGACTATACCTTGAGTTGAGGTCGTAACAGAGAAGTTATCGTTAGCAAAAACACACCCACCAACGCCCCCTACTGAAATAAATAGGGGGTTGAGGTGGTAGAAAACAATAAGTTTAATTTAAACCCTATATTATGAGTAATAGTTTTTCAGATATTTTATTCGATGTTAAAATCTTAACAGAGTTAAGTAACGCCAGAACCAGAGCAATTTTAGATGGCAAAGATAATTTTGAATTTATGGGCAGGAAATTTGATGTTGGATATGCAAAATATTTTATAGAGTATATTGCAGATAAAATATATAAAAGTACAATTTAAATGCAGGAAATAGGTGGAACAATAAGCCCTTACATAGTGATATGATTAAAGGTGGCGAAAAGTGAGAGTATTCGCAATAGTGTACAATGTTGGTGGAATATCGGAGAAACCCCTCACTACCTATTTTTTTTAAAAAAAAAGTTTTAATCAAAATTAAAAAACAATGAACGAAATTTTTTCAGAAGTGATGGAGATAACAGATTTTAGAATTGTCCAGAACATTTTAGTAATAACCTATTTAGATGGGGAGAATAATGAAATTACTTTACAATTTGACGCATACGAGTTTTACACTAAGATATGCCACAAAGAAAGTTTAAGTTATATGCAAAATGAATTAGTTACACACATTAAAGAATGGTCTAATGATATTTAAAAAGAAAAAGCCACAAACCCAAAAATCATTATTCAATGATTGGAAAAAAAATGTTGAATTAAATTCAATACATAAAGAAATTATGCAAGAAACAAAAAATACATTAACAGAGGCAAATATTGAAAAAATTAAGTCAGATTTGTACAAAGTTAGGGCGATGTATAAGTCATTTGCCACAGGAATACTAGAAGATAACCCCAGAAATACATTCGACCATATTAAATGGTCTGAAAGGGCAGAGGGTATTCAGTATGCAATTAGTTATTTAAATTATTTAATCAAAAACCAAGAAAAATGAGTGAATTGAACGATGTTACAAACAACGATAGTCAAGATAGACAGGATAGTAACAAAGAAAAATTAGAGGTATTAACAGGGTTTGCAAAAACTTTATTAGTTGAAATTATGGAGTTAGATGAGGGCAAATTGTATTTTCCAGATGAATTTCAGCAAATAGTTAGAAAGCATTACTTAAAAACTAAAAAGAAGTATGAGTAAGCTAAAAGAAACTACATATTTTATGTTAAGAATGACAAAAGATATGCACAGCAAAGTCAGACACAAAGCAGATGAATTAGGTATTACAATGACAGCTATTATAAAGCTATGTGTAAGCAAATTCATTGATGGTTTGACTAAAGAGGATAACCTATTGGATTAGGTTATATTATTATTTATTAATTATTAATTATTTACAATTTTAAAATTATGGCTAAATTAAATTTAGAAGATGGAGATGTTAAAATCTTCAAAAACGAGTTCAAAACTGATGGCACTAAACAACCAGATTATAATGGGGGTTTAATGATAGATGGTAAAGAATATCAAATTGCCCTATGGGTAAATGAAAGTAAATCTGGATTAAAATATTTCGGAGGTAAGGTTCAAGAACCACAAAAACCTAGCGACCCAGATTTAGTTAAAGAAGATACTAACGATTTACCATTTTAAGTATGAAAAGTGCGATGATTAAGGCATTAATTAAACCAATTTTGCCAAAGTTCGCAAAGTGGCTAAAAAGTCAAGAATTAACAGAGGGGGAAGTTTCTTCCTCTGTTATTCTAACAGCCACAGGCGATAATAAAGTGAGAATAGATATTTGTACTATGAAAGTAGTAGAAGATGAAGATACAAGGCGTTTAGCAATTAGTAGAATAGTCGAAACATTTGGCGAAGAAGAAGTTATAGGATAATGAACATATTAATTATAGACAAAGAAACCCCACAACCTTACGATAGTGATTATTTAGATAAAAACCCTTGTGGTGCAAGTGAAAGTTACTTACATAATCTAGCTATTAATTTAGCTAAATTACATAAGGTATTTTTTATACAAAATAAAAGAGATAAGCTAGAGTTAAAAAATAACATTAGATATTTACCAGAAGATTATAATTTAAAAAATTTACAAGTTGATAATATTTTATTACAAAGAAATTTAAAGTATTTTCCATTAGTAAGAGATATATTTCCAAAGGCAAATATAATGTGTTGGCTACACGATTTTTTCGAAACCAAAAACTTTGAAAATATGAGGTTAGAAGATTATAGCAAAGACATACAATTTATTTGTGTAAGTAATTGGCATAAAAACAATATAAAAAGCAATTTTATTAAACAGGGTATAAAACTAAAAAATAAGATTAAAGTAATTTATCATTTAGTAGAAAGCCCAAAAGAAAAAGATTATTTAGGTAATAGATTTGATAAAAATAAAATTTGTTTTTTTAGTAGTCATTTTAAAGGTTTAGAAAATAGTTACAAATTATTTAAGTACCTGCAAAATGATTTACCACAATTAAAATTATATATTGGTTCGCCATCTTATAGTAATGTTAAATTAGATATAAAAGATGATAGTGTAATTGATTTAGTAGGTTTACCAAGAGAGCAAGTATTGTATCATTTAAGTACAAGTTTCTGTTTATTGGGAATAAATTTTACATACCCAGAAACATTTGGTTGTATTTTTAAAGAGGCAAATTTGGTTGGAACACCTGTATTAACAACACCAATAGGGGCAACAAAAGAGATTTTAAGTCCAGAACAGATTGTTATTCCAGAACCATATTCAGCAGATTTGAGGGGCGAACAAAAATTTATAGGTAGATTTAGAGATTGGTATTTAAACGATAATAGACCAAAGATTAAATTAGAAAACGATTTTAAAAAAGAAAAAATATTAGGACAATGGATAAAATTAATGAAGTAACAGAAAATAGTATAATGGTATTAACACCTTTTGGCAGTCCAATGGGTTGGGTTAATTATTTTATGAGTTTAATGCAGTTAAGGGAAGAATGTAGAGATAATGATATTAAGTTAAACTATTTCTTTGAAAAAAATGCTAGTTTGATAACACACGCAAGGAATGATATGGTTAATAATTTTCTGTTGAATACAACAGCAGAATTTATGATATTTATTGATAGCGATGTTGAATTTGACCCAAGTTATATTGTAAAGTGGGTTAAAGAGAAAAAGGATTTTGCTAGTGGTACATACCCAATTAAAAAAATTGATGAAAAACAAGTTAATGTTTTGTTAGATATGGGGCTTAAAAAATGGCAAGATATAGAACCAAAATCTTATAAATATGCTTTGTCATTTAAGGAAGAACAAATCCAAGAGGGCATAAAAGTAAAAGATGGAATGTTAGTATCTGATGGGGTTGCAACAGGTTTTATGTTTATTAGTAGAAAATTATTAATGAATATGATTGAAAAATTTGATACATTCCCAGATACATACAATTTTAGAAAATATAATTTAGAAAATTGTTATAAAAATGAAAAGGGTAAGATAGGATATACATTTTTCGATACTATGATAAAAGATGGTAGGGCAATAGGAGAGGATTATGCTTTTTGCAATAGATTGAAATTCATAGGTCAAGAAATTATGGTAGAACCCAATATAAAATTAACACATTGGGGTACACATAACTATCAAGGTCATTTAGTTAGAAAATTTAAGGAAAATGAGTAAAAAATCAAGTGCAATATTTTTTATTGAAGTAGAAACAGAATATAATGTTGAAGATGGTTTAATCGAAAGTTTAGATGTAGATTTTAGTTCTGTTGATTTAGAGATAAACCAAACCGATGATAAGGGTAAGGAAATTAGTGTAACATTAACACCAGATGAATATTTAGATTTAAAATCTAAAGTACATTTGCCAGACACAAAAATAAAAGGTTCAAAAGTTACTCAAATTAGGGATATTAATACAGGTAGATTTTTAGATAAAAGCCAAAGTGCATTAGTTAGTCAATTAGCTGATAAATACGATATAAGCCCACAGGAAGTTCAAAAAAGATTAGATAGGGGCGATTTAGTGGAAAGTGTAAGCGATAGTATTATGCAGTTTGATGTAATAAATGAGATTGAAAGTGCAGTTGATGAAAACCCAGATGTTACTATAAATATTAGAACCCACGATGGAACACCAATAACATTTAAAGGTAAAGATGTATTCAATAAAAATGGTATTGATTTATTAAATAGGGAGTTAAATAGAATTTATAAAGCCACAGATAAATTTGATGAAAACGATTAGATGTAACGAAAATTTTTTAAGCAGGTATAATTATCTTAAAAAAAGTGGTAAAGATTTTAAGATAAGCAAAACAAGTTCAAGCCAAATTATACAGGTGGGAAATAAAAAGTATATATATTCAAATTCACACATTAACAAAAAAGAAATGTTAATGCAAAAAAAAGTCAAAAGTGAAATATTAAAAAACCTACCAAACATTAGTAAAAATACCCAAAGACTAATGAATAATATAACCAAAACAAACTATTTTAAGTTTCACAATAAGATGAAACAATTAGACCAAACAGGAGAGTTGGTAGAAATTACAGGGGTCTGGGAAATGGATATTACAAAAGCATATTACCAGACAGCTAGAAATTTAGGTTTTATTAGTACAGAATTTTATGAAAAATGTTTAAAAATTCCTAAAAGTTGGAGATTAAGATTGTTAGGTTCTATTGCTACAAAAAAAGTTATTGAACACTATAAAAATAAAGATTTAGATAGTATAGAAATAGTTACAGATAAAGTATTAAGGAATGTTTGGGATTGTATTACAAACCAAGTTGATAAATGTATGCAGGATTGTGCAGAAATGATTAAACAACATTTTTTATTTTATTGGGTTGATGGTATTTATTTTGTTGAGAAAAAGGGTCATAAAACCCTATGCAAAAACTTAATAAACTTTGTAATGGAACAATACGATTATGAATGTACTATTGAAAAACTAGATTATATACAGGCAGTAAATCTGGATAGGCAAATAAGATTGTATGTTTATAAAGATGGGAAAAAGAAGTCAGAGTTTAGTGTACCTAAAAAAAGAATTAAAAAATACAAGTTAAATAATTAAAAAACATATTTTTGTGGAAAATAATTATTATAGTTTTGATTGTTTAGAAAGTATTGATTGGAAAAATATTAGACAAAAATACCCAATGGCATTTAGCAAATATATGATATTCCCAGATTTAGAAACTTTTATGATAGCATTAAATTGTACTATTGAAGTAAACCATCATTTGAATAGCGATGATAGTTTTTTCTGTTGGGAAACTAGAGTAGAAACTAAACAAAAAGCTATAAGTGTTATTGGTTTCCATACCTTTGGAGAAACTAAAAACAAGACAATAGAGTTATTATTTGAAATGATAGAAAACCAAATGAAAGATGAAAGATTTAAAAGAAATTGATTTTAAAAAAGATAAATTAAGCATTGAAAATTACTTTGATGAACGATTAAAGTTTGTCGATGTATGTAAAAAAGATAATGTATGTAATTATATATTTCCAAAAACATATAGTCAAAGCGCAAATTATAATGAAGATTTAAACGAGTTTATAGGTACGAAAAAGAATATTATATATATAGGTGCAAAATTTGGATTAGAAGTTATGATGTTAGCAAAACCAGACACAAATTTTATTTATTGTTTTGAACCATTATATTTTAATTATTCTATATTAAAACAAAACCAAATAATGAATAAATTGACTAATGTTATACCTTATCAAGCGTTTGTTGGCGATGAAAATACATTTGAGTTATACCATTCGACAGAAGATACACATTTAGGTTTATTAGGTTTTAATGATGAAATACCTGTTATAAAATTAGATGATTATGAGTTCCAAGATGTTGGATTAATTTATATAGACCAAAGCCAATTAAGATTTATTGAAAAAGCATTAAAAGGGGCTAAAGAAACAATTTTAGAACATAACCCAGAAATAATAATAGATAGTAATTTAGACCAACCAAAAGCATTTTTAAAAAAACTAGGATATAAAGATGTAGGTTTGGAATATAACCAAAGAGGTGGAAGATTTATCAAAAATAAATAAAGATTTAGAGGGTTATTTTGATTTGATGAAAAACCCCAAAATAAAACAAAAGAAAAACTTTAAAAAATTTATTAAAAAATACCCAAAAAAATGGCAAACAATACAGCAAAAAAAGAACAAAGAGAGCAAATAGCCGACCAGATGTTACAGGATAAGAAAACCCAACAAAAAACTAATGTGAAAAACCATAGTGAAAAACTAACTGAAAAACCATTAGAAAACCAACCAAACAACATTGATAATGTAGCTAAAGAATTAAGCCAAGAGGATTTAATAAACGCATTAAAAATACCTGTTCAAAATGATGGTAAGGATAGAGAAGAAATAGACCAAAATAAAATTGTTGATGAACCAGAATTTGAAGATGTTGAAAGTAGTATTGATGATGATGATGATTTAAGTTTTGATGATGATGATGATTTAAATTTTGGCGAAGATATGGGTAGTTCATTAGAAAATGAATTATTTGAAGATAGCGATTTAATGGCTGAAATTGGGGTTGAATTAATTGATTTATTAATTGTCAATGGTTGTCAAGCATTAGCAAAAGATTGGGGTAATGAGGATAAGTATTCTGTAAGTGATAGAAAAAAATCCAAATTAAAAAAACCATTAGCACAGCTATTAAGAAAAAAGGGTACAAAGATTGAACCAGAATATATATTTGGGGTTATGGTATTAGTTATGTACGCACCAAAAGTTATTGAGGCAGTACAGCAAAGAAAAACTAATAAGCAAAAAGAACAGGAAAAACCAGAACCACAACCGATTGAGTTACCAACAAATCCAAGATACCCAAGACCTGCATTTGCACCACCATTAGAGGTTGTAGAGCCAGAACCACCAAAACAACAAATAATACCAATTAAAGAAACACCAAAACCAATTAAAAAAAGTAAAGGTGGCAGACCAAAAGGCAGTAAAGATACAAAACCAAGAAAAAAAGATGGATATAAAAAACAGGCGAAAGCAGTTAAAAAAGGTTAGAATGGATATTTGCAAAATTTGTAAGTATTCAAAAAGTAATAAATTTGTTGGATTAACTTGTGGAGATTTTGGAGTTCCAACAATATTTCAAGATGGTTCAAATCGCACTTGTGGTTGTAGTCTGGAATTAAAGACTTATATAAATGATGAAGTTTGCCCACAAGGAAAATGGTAGATTATGTATAAAATTAAGTCAAGACAATTTAAAAATGCTAAAAAATTAGGGGTTACAATAAAACCTAGTAAATCAAAAGCAAAGAAAATTGATGTTTTTAAAAATGGCAAACAAATAGCTAGTATTGGGGGTAGGGGATATAAAGACTATGCTACCTATATTAGTGAGAGGGGGTTAGAATATGCTAACAAAAGGAGAAAATTATATAAACAAAGGCACGATAAAGATAGAAAGGTAAGAGGTTCTAATGGTTATTTTGCTGATAAAATTTTATGGGATTAATGAGTATAGCAGAATTATGGGCAAAAAGCATAAGCGATAAAGACCCAGAAAAACAAACAGCATTTTACGATTTTAATGCAATTTTATTACCAACCTTTGATTTAATTGAAATTGGGGTAGATAGTATATATTGGTATTTCGCAGAATTTTTAAATAAAGATAATTTAAGATGTGAAATAACATTTATAAATACTAAAATAGATGGTAAAACTGAATGTAGTACAGGATTATATATTTTTACTTTTATTCAAGATGGTAGGGTAAAAGAAGTTGAGGCAAGATTTACATTTATTTCAAGTAATGGTAAAATAATTTCACACCATAGCAGTTTAAATCCAAAAAATGAGTAAAAGGCAAAGTTTATTTTTTATTATAGTTGGTACTAATGGAACAGGTAAAACAACCCTACTAAATAATATATTAAGTGAAACTAATAGGGATAAGGTTTTAGTTGTAGAACCAGAGGGGTTGGAATGGCAACACTATAAAGAAATAAGTTACGACCAAATTGCAGGTTTTACAAAAGGTAAGGCAAAAGTTGTAAATCCAAGCCCAGAAGAAATTGAGCAATTAATGGATTTTAATAATGGCACATTAGTTTTAGATGATTGTAGATATTATGCTAATAAGCGTTTACAAACAGCCATTAGAAAAATTTTAATTAGGCGTAGGCAAAATGCAGTTGATGTATTTGCAGTAGCTCATGGATTAAGTGAAGTGCCACCAGATTTTTTAACATTTTGTACTCATATTATAATGTTTAAAACAAATGATTGGTTGCAACGATTAAGAAATAGTGCAGATAGAGAGCAAATCCAAGTCATAAAACAGGTAAGAGAAAAAGTAAACGCAGACACAAATCCACATAGTTTTAGGGTTATTTCTATGAAAGATATATAAAAGTTGTATATCAAAATATTTGAATTTAAAGTCTTTATGTGGTTATATTTGCCATATTTTCAAAAATTATGGCTGAAAAAAAGGCAGAAATAAGACCTGTAAAAACACCAATAAAAAAACAAGTTGATAGAAAAAGGGTAGAACCAACAAAAACACCTATACAAACAGCTAATAGTGTTTTTACGCCACCCACCCCATCGAAAGACCCAAGAGATAATTTTATTGCAAGTTCATATTCTTATGATAATGGTACAATTTCTGGAGTTAATCAAGATTTTATACAGCAAAAAGAATTGGAAAAATTTTGCAGGTCAAATCCAAATTCGCCACAATGTATTGAGGCAGAATGTAAGAAAAACCCATTTTCAGAAAAGTGCAGACCAGAATTAACATCTGGAGAGGGTGCAGGTTCATTTAATACATTTACAGGGGTAAGTTCATTAGAAACTACACAGCAAAATTTAAACTATTGTTTAAAAAATCCTAATGACCCAAGTTGTAGAGAATTATATAATACAGAATTAATTGAAAGTTTAGATGGTGGAGTAGATAACATTTATGCAACAAGTTTAGAATTGCCAAGCGATTGTCTAACAAACCCATCTAAAGTTGATTTAAATAGTTGCGAGGGTACACACCCCAGAGATATATATAATACTATGGATAAGGCACAGGTTAATGAACCAATGCAACCCCAAGCCCCATTACAAGACCAAGTAGGAGTTAGTAATTTAACAACAAATCCAATTACAGATACAATTAGTAATCCAAAACCGACATTATCTATGTATGCTATTGATGATGATTGTAAGCAAATGTTAAATCCCTCTGAAAGACTTAATAATCGACCAAAGGAAAAGCCAAAAAGAAACTTTGGTGGCGATTTAAACCCCATACAGAAGAAATCTAGTGGGAATTTCTTTAAGGCAAGAAATCCAATGGGAGATGGTTTAGATATTTATAACAAATCATTTCAAAACCCATTGGAATATTTATAACTAATTAATTAATATTTAAAAAAAGTTTTATTATGAAACAAATCACAAATCAAGACAGCGTTAGTGCATTTTCACTAACATTGGCAAATGCAACAAATGCAGTTATTTCATTTCGTATGTTCGATGCAGATGCAGTTGTATCGGCTATTCAAGGTGCGAGAACAGCAGTTGCCATTACAGGTACAATTACGCCATCGGCAATTTTCTCAACTACGGTTGCTAATCCTATTGTAGTATCTGGTTTTAACTACGAAAGTTCTACAAAATCAGCCCAATTTGCTCAACCATTTGACATTCTTAGAGGTTCTATTGATGGTCGTATTGTTAAGCACCCAAATATTATTGCAAAGGCAAAGCGTAACACACAATTTGATAGTTTACTATTAACTATTGATGAGAGATTTATCATTGATAGCCAAACAGCAGTTGAAGTTTCAGTTGCAAGTACAAACGATGTTACATTAACATTCTTTGTTGAAGGATTTTTGTCGTAATTGGCAGACACAATTTAATTTTTAAATTCAAGGATATATGCAAAGTTTAACAAACGCAGAAATTTTAAGTAATTTGCAAAATGACTATGAGTTTGGTATCAATTTTATTATTGATAACAACCCAGAGGGAGTTGAGGCAAATCTTAATGCAAACAATTTTACTTTACAACCAAATCCTACAAAGTCGCAATTAAAAGCAAAAATTAATGAAATTATTGATTTAGGTCAGGGAGAATTAGCAATAGAAATATTGCAAGTTCCCTACCTTAATCAAGCTACAAATTACACAGGTAATTTAGAGCAACCAATAAAACAAATAGGAGTAAATAATGGAGTGCCACAACCCAGAGCATTAGCAATAGCAATTATTAGTTTAGTTGCAACAATAGGTGGTGGTATTTTAGCAGTTAAGCAAACACAACAACAGAATGAGGGTTTAGCATTACAACAGGAAATTGCAGAAACCCAATTAGAGTTAGAGAGAGAGCAAACAGCACAAAACACTATTGCAGGTATTCCAAAAGGAGTATTTTATGGTTTAATTGGTTTAGTCGCATTAGTTATGATTATAATTGCTATAAGAAAATAAATTATGCCGATAACAGCAGAACAGCAATATTATTATAACCAAACAGAATGTGGTTGTATGGGTCGAGCAAATGTCGTTGAGAATGTAAATAATCAAGGACAGGGTTTAGGTACTTATGTAGTTACAGGTTGTGAACCATTGGGAGATGATTATAATTATTGCCCTCAAAATGTTACTTATGGGGCAACAGGTCAATTTATAGTTGATTTTATTAGTCCAGAATTAGTAAATACTATTGGGGGATTATTTGTAAAACCTTTGCCAAGTGGCACACCATTAACAGCAAACCAAAACCAGACTTTAAACCAGAAAAGGTCAAAGACAGGAGTGTTGATAGTTGCTATAATAGGTTTAGTTTTAATAGTAGGTCTAGTAAAAATGTTAGGCAAAAATAAAAGTAAGTAAATAATAATTTTAAAATTCAGTAAATATGTTAATGAGTAAAAAAACGATGACTTTATTAGTTGTATTAGTAGGGGGATATTTCGCATACAAATACTTTATGAAGAAAAACGGAAACGGAACAACGACAGCAACAGCCACAACAGGCGCAAGTGCATAATTAAATAAATTAAAAACTATGTTAAATTTAGGAAGTCCAAATTTTTTAGGTGGTAACAATGTTCATCACTTATTAATGTTAGCTTTGTTAGGATATATTGCATATTGTGTATATCAAAACAAGCAAATGGGAAAAGCACCATTAGAGTAGAATAATAGGGGAGTTTTTTGGTTCAAAAAGGGCAATAGTTTTACTATTAGCCCACCCCTTAATTTATATACCAATATGAAAAATAAATTTGTAAAATTTTTATATTCTGGAAGTCCACAAGTGGTAATTGTTAAAAATGTAGCTTTAGCAGTTATCATTTATTTATTATATCGTATTATAAAAAATACTTTAGATAAAACCACAGAAGAAAGTATTGAGCAATTACAGAACCAAACTATACAGATGGTCGAAAATGGTAGTGTACCAACCAATGATGGTTCAGTACAAGCACCCAATACAGACCAAGCACAAGCCAATGAAATAGCTTTACAGCAATATACCATAATGAACCAATTTTTTGTTGATGAGTACGCATTAATAGAGATGTTATGTGGTTTAAATGGTTCGCAATTACAATTAGTATATACAACCTATGGTGTTAAAGATGGTAAAAACCTATTCCAATGGTATAATGATGTATTAAATAGTTCAATATATACAGGACAAAGTTTATCAGCACCCTGTTTAGAACAATGCACATCATTTTTTAGTGATTGTAGCGAATTAGACGCTATGAAAGAAATTTGGCAAAAAAGTGGTTTAACATTTTAGAATATGGGAGTAGTTTCGACATACACAATACAAGGAGTTCAAATAGCTTATTATAAATTCAGTTCTGTTGGTTCTGAAAAATTTGGATATGTAGGTAGTGGCGAGGGTGATACAAGTTTAGTCCAAAATGGTTTAAATCAAGAAATAGATACTTTAATTACATTAGCCAATAATCCAGAATATACTAGCCAACAAAAATTAGATTTTTATGAGGAGGCAATATCAGTAATGACCGATGTAGTGGGCGATTTACAAGTCCATTATCAATATTGGGCAGGTAGATGGAATTGTTGTCAAGGTAGTGGAAATCCTTTAAAAAGATGTATTAAAAAATGTAATCATAGCAGAAAAATGATTGGTTGGGTTGAAGATGTAGCGTATAGTGTTTATCGTTCATACCAAAAAAAATTAGAGCAATTAATTGGTTTATTAGAGCAAACCCAACAGGGATTAGAAACAGACTTAAATAATCAACAATTAGTAGCTGATACAAATATTCAAATAGCACAAGCAAACCAATTACTTTTGGCAGTACAATTATTTGAAACAGAAGTAAGAGAGCAAAAAGTTGAAAGTAACATAAGGATAGTAATATTTCCTTTGTTAGCAATAGGAATTTTAGCTACATTATATTATAACGCATTTATTAAAAAATGACACAAACAGAATTAGAAATAAGACAAAGGGAATACAATATTAGGTTGGTAATAATACCAATTATAGTTGTGGTCGGAATGGCTTATTTTTATTATAAAGCATTTAAAAGATGAAGAAATTATTTAAGAGCAAAGCATTTGGGATAGTTATAGTAGCTACCTTAATTATTTTTGGATTTTTATATTTAATAAAACCAAATTTATTTCAACAAAAATATGTAACATTGTAATTATGGCAGAATTAATTTCAGCAAACAGAATAGGGGATAGCGACCAATGTAATTGTTGGTATGATATGGGTAATGGCGAAGTAGCACAAGTTTTTGAACCTTGCCCCTGTGATAAATATTCAAGTAATCAAGTAAGTAATCAAAATAATAGTAATATGAATATGAATAAAACAAGAGTGCCAAGCCAATTTGGTGGTGGCAAATTTTCTGGTGGTTCTCAAGGACAAATTTCAGAGGGTTTCGGCTCAAATAGAAGTACAGATTTAGTAATGGGTTTAGGTGGTTCACAAATTGCCAGAGCAAAAACAGGTCGTTCAGTAACATACAACCCATTATACAACAAACCCAAATATGTTGTTAGTGCAAATATGAGAGAGTTAAGAAGAAGAAAAGTAAGAAGTCAGCAACCATTGTTAAAATTAGGGGCTAGAAGAACACAATAATATGACAAAGAAACAACAAAGAAATCTATCTATTGGAATAGCATTATTAGTATTGGGTTATATTTTTTATAAGATTTATAAAAAAAATAGAGTTACACAAGAACAAGCTACCAATGAGGCAATAGAAACAAATGAATTGTCTGTTGATAGTATGGGCAACCCTGTTTCATTAAATCCTAGACCAACAACAACAAGATAATGAATAAAAAAAATTTATTTGTATTAGCTTTATTAGGGGTAGGAGTTTATTTTATATTTTTTCACAAAAAGGATTTAAACCAAGTTGAAAAAGTTGCAGACACAAAAGCCAAAAAAGGTGGTTGTGGTTGTGGCAAAAATAAACAAGACCCACAAGTAGCACCAGAATTATGAAAAATAACACATTAGTAATATTAGCGTTATTAGGTATTGGATATTTTATATTCATTCGTAAAAAGCCAAATCAACCAATTACAAGCGTAAATGGATTAAATGATGGTGGTGTTAATGGTAATGGAGATATTGTAGCATTAGACCCAATACAAACCGAAGTAACAGAAATTGTAGAAGTTGAAGAACAGCCAGATACATTTACTAATTTAACAGGTAATGGTTCAGTTACAGCCCCTAATGGAGTACCAGAAATCAGTACAGGAACACCATTCCCACCTCAAGTTGATACTTTAAATGTAAATTCATTCCCTAGTGGTTCATATAGTTGCACAAGCCCTAGTTTTGCAGTCAATTTGAGTGCGTGTTATGATGAGGCAGGTAATATAAATGGCAATTATAGTTTTGGTACATCTAATTGGTGGTCAAGCAAACAACCTTATGGTAACACATCGGTTAAGTTTGGGCAGGAAAGTTGTAATGTAGCAGAATTACAAAGGTTGTTAAATCAAATACAGCCAGAAAATCCTGTTGCAGTTGATGGTAGTTATGGTTGCAATACATTAAAGAAATTATGTACTTTAAAAAAATGCAGTCAAAATGAGGCAAATGTAAATGGGCAATATGCAAGTACATCGGCAGGTAAAGTAATTTTACAAAGGTTATACGACCATTATATAAGTCAAGAACAATTAAGTCCATTTGGATTTTACTAAAAAATAAAAAATTATGGAATTTTTAACAAGTATGGAATTTAGCAGTTTAGTTTGGTTAGCAATAGCAGTTTTAGAAATTGTTGTTAGATTAACACCAAGCGAAAAGGATAATAGTATCTTAAATAAGGTAATTTGGCTATGTGATAAGTTAATACCTAATAAGGCAAAAGAGGGGGGTAAGCATTTAGTAAAAAGTGTAAGCCCAGAAAAAAGCCCAGAGGCAAAAAAAAAGTAAGCGATAAAATAGTTTTGGGCTTAATGAGTTTACACCCCAAAACAAAAGTTATTGCAGGAATAATAAAGTTATTTAAAAAGTAAATTATGGAATTAGAATTAGTAGGTGGCACAATAGATGAAACACCATTATTGCCAACACAAAGTTATATAGATGATGAGGGTAATTATGTAAATACCTATTCAGATGAATTATATAATAGTTTATACCAACCACCTAAACAAAGTGGATTTGCTAATTTTATGAATGACTTTTTTACGCCACAGCGTATTAATGCTATTGGTGGTTTATTTACCAAAAAGCCACAGCAATTTCCAAATACAACAGACTTTAAAGATGAAAGGAATTATACAGGAGTTTTGATAATTACTTTAAGTTTGATAGCGATAATAGTTTTAACAATAGTAGTAGTAAGAAAAAGAAAAAAATAATGGATATATTAGATAAAGCTAGATTAGTAAGACAAAGAAGATTAATAGGTTTATTAATTGTAGTAGTCTTATTTTTAATGTTAAGAAAAAAATAATATGAACAATTTACAAGGAGTTTTAGGTTTAGATGATATTAATGCTGATATTAATGCAAACATAATGTTAGACAATGAAAGTCTAATGAAATTATTTGTTTTAGGTTTAGGATTAATTGTAATAAATATTGCTATTAATAAGATAATAAAATAATGATAAGTAGAATGTTTGATAACACAGATTTAATGTTATTGCCAAGTGCATTAATTATTTCGATAACTAGTAATGATGTATTTAGTGTTTTAAGCCCAGAGGGTTTAGACACTATTTTAAGTTTGGTAGTTCAGACAGGGGTTGCAGTTACAATTTGGAGTAAATTTATTAATTGGCATAGAAATAAGAAAAACAAATAATGTTTAGAGCAATAGGAATGGCAATAGAAAATAAAGAAAAAACAGAGTTAAAAAAATATTTAGAATTAGCCCTTACAATATTTTTAGTTGTATATTTCGGTTCAATGGCATTAGATAAAATTAGGAAATAATGGATAATAAATTATATGTAAATACAGGTCGTAATGACAAAGTAAGTAGTGTTAATTTTCTTAACACAGCAATAGCCCCTGTTGGCAGTTTAAATAGCGTTGTTAAAGTAAAAACTAATGATAAATATTATCAAGTTAAAGTAAACAAATACAGCAAAAGATTAAGCGAATTTAATAATCTAGCTTTAGCAAATAACGGAATATAATTATGACAAATTCTGATAGATTTATAGAAAAAGCAAAATCATATTTAAAAGAAAATAATGATGATTTATATAAAGTTCAATCAAGAACTGATTTTTTAGAGGGATATTTTGATTTACCAGAAGAATTTTTATTTAAAAGTAAACAAAGAGAAATTTTAGAAAGAGAATTGTCCGATTTATATGCTATAAGACAATATATTAACAAAGGAATAATATTATTATAATTATGCAATTTTACACAGAAGATTTATCAGATTTTGGATATAGAGAATTAAAAGAATTAAGAGATTTATTAGACCAATATATTGAAAAAGGTTTGCCAGAAGATTTTGAACAGGAGGGTTTAAAACCTGCATTTAATATGAATAGTGGTAATGTATTTTTTACTAATGACTTATTTCAAGTTGCTATGATAAATCCAAACACAGGTAAGCTAGAAAGTTTTTATACATTATTTGGAACAGGTGCAGAGGGATTTGCAGATGATTTAAAAGAAAGGTATGAAGATGGCGAATTTACTGATGAAGATGATATTGAGCAATTAAGAAGAATAATAGTAATAGATTAAGATTATGAGTTTACCAACAGGAAATATAGAATATTATAGTGGTGGTTTAAATAGCCAGAACGCAAACAAAATTTTTGCTGATGGTGGATTTAAGCTATTATCATCGCCAAGTGCAGTAGCAGTAACAGGTACTTATGCAATACAAAGTTTAAGTGCATTTACATTTGGTACAACAGCAGGAGAAGATACTGATAATTTAACAGGAATTACAATACCAGCAGGAGTTATTATTTATGGTAAGTTTACAGCCATTACAGGAACAGGAAGTTTAATTTGTTATGGTATAACTAGCTAATGATAGGAATTGGAACAGCCATACCATTTAATCAAAATGTAGGTAATTTAGTTGCCCCATTAAACCCTTTGCAAATGAGTGTTACTTGTGGCTTATGGTATGATTTTACTGATTTAAGCATACAAACAATAGATTCTAGCGACAATTCTATTAGAGAAATTGCTAACAAAGGTGTAATTTCAAATACCACATTATCTCAAAGGACAGGTTCACAAAGACCAATAAGCAGGTTTGAGAGTGGTCATTTTGGGGCTAGATTTTCATTAAATAGTAGTCAATTTTTACCAAGTGTTAATAATTTTAGTTTACTTAAAAATGGTGTTTTTGTAATAATTGCAAAATTAATTGATGAGGGTACTCAAAGTGTTTACGGAATGGCAACAATGAGAGTTCCAAATGTAGTTTCTATGAGATATATAAATAATGGTGCAAACACAACAATTTCACAATTTACAAGTGGTTCAACAGCCACAGACAGCCAAGCAACAAGCCCATTAGCTACAAATCTAAATGTTTCAATGTATAATATAAGTGCCAATAACCAAGAATTAACAGCATTTAACAATAATACAGCAGGGGCAAGTACAACAATGACAGATACACCTATTGAATCAGCAGGTGTATTTATTATTGGTTCAAGTAATGTAAATGCACAATTTTTTAATGGAGATATATTTGAAGTTATATATTTTCAATCTGATTTAACATCACAATTACAAAACGAAATACTATCATATACAGAAACAAAATACGCAATACCTCAAGCATAAAATTATGAATAAAAAAAATAGAAATAGAATAATAATAGTAATAGTCTTATTAGCATTAATAGGATATTATATTTATACTCAAGCTAAAAAAGTACCCCCATTAGTTGTAACAGGTAGTGGCGTAAATGGTTCTAATGGTACTAATGGAGTTACAGGAGTAACAGAAGTTGTTACTATTGATAATCCTGTTAATACAGGAACAGAAGAATTAATCGGAGTTACAACAAATCCAACAGAGGTTACTGATTTAACAGCAGACCAAACAACGACTTGTTTTACAGGTTGCCCAGATGTGCAAAGTGTTATAGTAACAAATGGAAGTTGTGAGGAAAATAATTTGTTGCCATTCCCACCACCTTGCGCACCACCAAACAATAACAATGGTAATTTTAATAATACATTTACAAATACTAATATACCTACAAACACAGAGGTTGCAGTAAATACAAGTGATGGAGTATTTACAGGTGGATTAGGTACAGGAACAAGTGGAGTAAATGTAACAAGTGGATTAAATTCAGTAAGTGGATTAAATTGTGGTGGCTCTAGCTTTGCAGATAGTGTAATAGGTTTCAATTCTATTGCAGAACCACAAGCAGACACAATTAGCAATTCAGTTGGAACAGGAGATTTATCTATTGTAGATACAGGATTTTCAAGTGTTAATGCAGTACCAGAAATAAGTACAGGCACACCATATTCTGATGGTAGTAATTTTGTTTCAAATACAGGTCTTTCTAATAATGCAAACCCTAACCAATCTTTAGTGAGTGCCACAGAATTAAATCAAGAGGCATTAGGAGTTTATGATTTTAATAGTGGTTTAGCAAACGCATATAACGAAAATGTAGTAACAGCAGTTGGCACAAGTGCCACAGCAACAACAACAGGTTTACCAACAAGAAATAATAGGTTATAATGAATAGACAAGAAAAAGAATTAGAACGCAAAATATATTGTAGAGAATTAGTTTACTCAACAGAATTAGGGCGTAAAAAATATATTGAGTTTATGCAAAAATCATCTACAAGTTTAAATATGAGTGGTAAAGAAAATCAATTAAGAGTACCACCAATGCAAGAGGTAAAAAGAGGTGGCTATATGTATAGAAAAAGACTTTGCCCAAAAAATATGTAACATTGGCATATATAGTTATAAATAAAGGTTCAGAATATCAATTAAAACCAAATTTCAAAGAATTTGAGTTTTATAGTAAATGTATGGATAGTCCAGATAGCCATAATTTAGACTATAATTTACCTAATGCAGTACAATATTTAAGGGATAAATATAATACACCAATAAGAATAACAAGCACATATAGAACCCCAAATTGCAATATTTTGGCAGGTGGTTCAAGTCAAAGTTTTCATTTAGAGGGTAAGGCAATAGACTTTCAATTTACTCAAAATAATAAAGAAATATTAAAAAAAATATATTCTGATTTTGCGAGTAGGGGAGAAGTCTATAATAATTTAAAGGAATTAGGAATAAATGGTTTTGGATTTTATAATACATTTATTCATTTAGATACCAGACCAAAAGAGGTATTTTGGGATAATACAAATTCTGATTTTGGGCAAGTTGATATTTCAACAGGCGAAAAAAAAAACCTTTGGAGAACATTAAGGATAATGTTTCAACCAGAGGCACAGAAAGAAAACAAATTAAACTTTTTGATTTTAATTGTTTTGGTTGGAATTTTAATTTATTTTGCAGTAAAGAAAATATAGAAAATGGCAATAGATAAGAAATTTTACGACAGAATAGAAAGAGAAAGACAGGAAAATGTAAAAAAAGATATTGGAGATATTAAACCTGTAATTACAACACTACAAACCAAATTAGGTCGTAGTGATTATGAATTTTTAATAGATAGTTTAACAAGAAATAAAAGTGATTTTCAAAGTAAACAAGCAATAAGAGTTTTATATAAATTAGGTGCGAAAAAACAAGGAGATGAGATGTACGATGATTACGAGGGATATTTCAGAACAGGATTTGGGTTACCATTTTAAAAATAGATATGGCAGAAATAATAAGTAACAATTTTTTTGGGGATATACCCTGTAACAATGCACAAGTAAATGAACAGCAAGTATTATTTGATTTTATTTGCCCAAAACTATGTATGTATTGGAACGATTATTTATTTGCAACAGCAAATGTTAATTTACCTGCAAACGCAAGTTTTAGTGGTTCAACAAATATACCTGCAATTCAAAACCAGATAATATCTTATGTTAATATGGTAGTTGAATTTTTTAATATTAGTCAATTTCAAGCCATAGGTGTATTATACGAACAATGTGCAACCACACAATACGCATATTATCAAGTAGGTTGTAAAGTTAGACCAAATACAAGCATTATTTGGGAGGAAGTATTAGGACAAGCACCAAGTAATGAGGCAGGTTTAAAAGCACCATTAATACAGGTTGTAACAAATAATGTTTCAACAAATAATTTGCTAGTTTCAAATGTATTAACAAACACAAATATAACAATAGACCCAGATTTAAACATAAACAGAGATTAATTATGAAGAATAAAAAAAGAACATTTTTTGTCGTATTGGCAATTATTTTAACAGCAGGAGTTTACTATTTTTATAGTAGGAGAGATACTAAATCAGAGGGTGGGGGTGCAACCCCAAGCCCAAGTGGAAATAATAAATTATATAGCTATTCTTGGATAGGTTGTAATAGTTGCCCACCTGCAAATGTAACACCCCTAATGTTAGAACAGAGTAAAAGTGGGTTCGCAGGTATTCACATAGGACAGGGTTTCGATAGTAGTAGCGTTTCAATAGGAGATAGTGTACAAATTGTAACAAATCAAGGTTCAGATGTAGAGGGTACATATCAATTAATTGGTAAAGGTGCAGGCTGTATGCAAGGTGGAAGTGGCTATAAAGATTTATTAGTCATTGATTTAGCGTGGAATTGTGGTTCACACCCAAGCCCAAGTTCGAGTAATGGTGGAGTTTTAAGAATAATTAAAAATTCTTAATATGAATGATTATTTTAAAAAGATGAATAAAGCCAGAAAATCTGGTGCAAAAAGTTTTACATACAAAGGCAAAACTTATGTTGCTAAAAAAAGTAAAACAGGAATGATGGTATATAAAAAGAAGTAGATATGGTATATTTAGTATTAAGAAGTCAAAGGGCTGGTGGGGTTAGCAATTATAGTTACAAAACGATAGGTTTTTTAAGTGCAACAACAAAGAAACAAGCAGAAAAGAAACTATCTATGAGAGTAAAAAATAACCCTAGTAGGTATAAAAATGGTGGTTATATGTTGGTAAAAGAAAATGGTTTTGTAGATATACAAGTTTCTAAAAAAGGCAAGGAAGTAATAACTAAAATGAGGTAATTGTGGCAAAGAAAAAGTTTTTTTATAAAATTACAAGCACAAGAAAGCAAAGAACAGGTGGTCGTAAGCAGTCGGCTGATGTTTACCAAATGAAATATAGCACCTTAAATTATGTAGGAGAGGCAAATTGGAACACAGCAAGTTACAAGGGAGAAGAAAGCGAAGTTTACGGAATGTTATATAGAAAAAAATTAGTACCTGTAAGAGAATATAAAAAAGAGGGTGGCTATTATTCATATCGTAACAAAGGCGTAAGCATTAAAAAAGTTTAATGGCATTAACCTATAAACAAAAGTTTAATAAAAAATATGGTTTCCCTAAAGACAAAGCACATAGTTTAAAGGATATAGCCAGAATTACAGGCAGGAGTTATAAAGGAATAAAACAGATATTTGAAAAAGGCGAGGGTGCATATTACAGCAACCCACAAAGTGTTAGGGCAGTAGTTAAAAGCCCTCAACAATGGGCTTATGCTAGAGTTTATTCAGCAGTAATGGGGGGCAAAGCTAGTAAAGTAGATAAAAAAGAATTAAATTTAAAAAGCAATAAAATGGCAGTAAAATATAGTAAACAAAGAGATTTTGGGGCTAAAGGTCGTAAGACCAGAAAGCTAGGCAAAAAGATGTTTAGATTAGTTTCGACAACAAGGTCAAAGCTAATGGCAAAAGCAAAAGCAAAATTAGTAAGGTCAAAAGGTAAATTAGCCAGAGTAGTAAAAATGACTAAAATGGGTCGTGTAGTATATGGCGTTTATTCACATAGCAGACAAGGTCGTAAAAGAAAGTAAAATATGAAAGCATTTAATCCAAGTGGAATAGTAGTTTTAATAATAGCTTTTTTAGTAGCTAAAAAAGGTTTTAAATTAAATAATTTATTATCTGTATTAGTAGCTGTATTTATTTACTATTTTGTTGGAGAGGCAACAGAGGGTAATTATGGAATTTTAAATCCATATAAAAAACCTTTGGATATTTCTAATTAATATATATAAAGATATGAAATTACCAAATTTAGCAGGTTGTGATGGTTTAGGTTCATTAAGTCCAAGATGTTATATTCTACCAATAATTTATTTAATAATTATTTTTATAGTTATTAAAAGAGTTACAAAATTAAATAACTTTTTATCTGGTTCAATATTATTCGGTTTATTAGTATTGGCACTTAGATATAAAAGAAATCAAAGACCAAATAATAATCGACCACCAAACCAATGATATGCAGGTTGTCAATATACCAGAAGTTGAAATAGTAGATACAGCACCAAGCACAATACAAGAGGTGCAAAAAAGCCAATTTGTTAGGGGAATAGATATATTATTTATAGCCCCTTTCCTGTTTTATGTAAGTAGAAAAACAGGATTAACAAAAACTGATAAATTTATTATGCTTATTATTGCCATAGCAACCCTAGTTTATAATCTACATAATTATTTAAAAAATAAAAATTGAGAAAAACCAAATATATAGATGTATTTAAAACCCTTAAATCTAAAAAAGGTCGTAAAACAAACCTATCATTTGCATTTGGTAAGTCTGGAGTTTATATTATTAAAGAAGATAACAAAATTGTTTACATAGGTCAAAGTGGTTCTAATCTATACAGAACAATATTAAGGCATTTTCAAAGTTGGAACGATAGAACCCAAGCCAGAGTAACATATATTGGAAAACTTAACAGACACAAATATAAAGTTAGGGTCGTATTTGTACCACCTAAAAAAGCCCTGCAATTAGAACGAGATTTAATAGCAAAATACAAGCCCAGAGATAATCCAGATAAAATTCAGCAAATTCTGGAGTTTAAACAACAAAGAAACGGAAAAACATATAAGGTTACTGATGACTTTCTCAAAGAGAGAGATTATGTACCATTTTAAAAATTAGATTATGACAAAAAAACAAATTATACATAATGGAAAAACATATAAATTAGTTTCATTTCGTAAAACAAAAGAAATAGCAAAAAAAGTAGTTGAACAGGCTAAAAAGAAAGACGCTAAACTATATGATGACTTAAAAAAATCTTATAAAATTGTACCACACCAGAATATATATTTAATTTATGTTCATAGTACATTAAGTAAAAAGTTTATGAAAGATTTAGATAATTTATTTAAAAAATAAATGAAACGAGTTACATTAATAGTATTTTTAGTTTTTATGGTTGAGGCAATCCTACACTATAATTTAGGTAAAAGGAGAGTAAAAAGCCAGAAAATGAATTTAGAGGGCATACCACCAGAAGTTATTCAGCAGTTTAAAGATAATAACCCACAAATATATAGAGATAGCATAATACCACCTGCAAACGATTTATTTAGACTTGCAATAATGGTATTAGTATTTTCAATGATTAGTGGCTATTTAATTAAAAAATAATCTACAACGAGGGTTTTTCATTTTTTTAATCAAGTTGTTTTCTAGGGAAAGGGGTTTTAATTAGCCCCTTTTCTTTTTATATATACTCATATAAGACTAGGTTTTTTTCGTCTAATCGTCTTTTTATTCGTCTAATTTTTATAGCCCTAATTATCGCCCAACGGACTTTGATGTTTAAGGGCTTTAAATTATGGGGGGCAACAACATATACCTTTTTGTTGCTAAATGGTCTTAAAATGGCTCTAAATAGGGTCTATACGCATTTTAAATATTATCTGGGTTCTTTTTTGGGTTGGCAGGGCAGGGCAGGGAGG
>VMHT01106562.1_pt1 | contig 23905 bp, 27 predicted proteins | sample 4693611 | NCBI WGS metagenome assembly VMHT01 (sample SAMN12280063, study PRJNA550983) | marine metagenome | isolation source: seawater sampled from same location over 5 years 0.02-0.2 micron viral filtrate | place: USA: collected off the coast of southern California halfway between the port... ...
AATACGAATGATATTATAGCCAGTAATTTTGATATTGATATTGTGAATGCTGATAATACCCTTGCGACTGATTTGAGGGGGAAGACAATGGCGGTTCTTCATTTCAGACAAAAGAAGTAAGTCCATAACATGAATTTCTTTTCTAATATATATATAATATAATGAGTTTTACTGAAGATAAAGATAGTGACAATCATACAAGTCCTAAAAAAATATGGGAAGATATAAAACCATATTTACCACAAGATAAAAAAATATGGTCTCCGTTTTATTGTGACGGTAAACAAAAAGAATATTTTGAGGAAATGGGATATAATATAATTCATGAAGATAAAGATTTCTTTTCTTATACTCCTGATTATGATATCTGTATAGACAACCCTCCTTTTAGTAAGATAAAAGAAATATGTATAAGATTAAAAGAATTAGAAAAACCATTTATATTAACAATGCCTAATCATACTTTTCAATACAAGAGATTTCAAAGACCATTTAAAAATCATTTACAACTTATAATACCTGATAAAAGAATGAAGTTCAATAGTAAAAATAATGAATTGACTAATTTACCTTTTGATTGTTATTATTTCTGTTATAAAATGAATCTTGAGAAGGATTTAATATTTATAGACTGAGGTCAAAAACTTAAAATTAATATATATTTTATAATATAATGGATTATCCTAATATTTCAATTCTTACACCTACATACAATAGGTCTAAGTTTCTACCCTTATTTATTAGTAACTTAAAGAGTCAAACATATCCTCACAAGAAATTAGAGGTAGTTATATATGACGACGGTACAGAATCCTTTACAGATAGTATAGCTGGTTTACAAATAGATATTTATCCTATGAAATTAGTATATCATAGAACTAAAGTAAAAAAGACAATAGGAGAAAAAAGAAATGAATTAGTTAAATTATCTAGTTCAAAAATATTAATTAATATGGACGACGACGATATTTATAATCCACAATATATTCAATATTCATATCATGTATTAAAGGACGAAAAGAAAAGTTTAGTTGGTTCGAATGGAATGTTATTCACATACCCATTAAAAGACTTTAATATGACAGGTATTCAGTGTAAAGAATTATTTCAGATTCATGAAGCGACAATGTGTTATACTAAAAAACATTTTAAGTCTATGGGTGGATATCATAAAAACTCTAAGGGTGAAGGTGTGGGTATGGTTCAGAATCAGAAACATAATATAGGTTTAACAGATATTAGAAGTGTTATGATATGTGTAGCCCACGACGGTAATTCAGTTGATAAGTCTATGTTCTATAGTGACGAGTTACGATTTCAACATAATTACGACGGCAAAGAAGTCCCTATATTAAAACAAATATTAGGGTTAGAATAATAATATAATATATATATTATAATAAAATGTCCGTAAATGAATATGTGGATCTAACGATTGTGGATTGTAACAGAGCTCATTCAGTACAAGCAAAATCAGGAAATAATTCAAACCCAGCATTATTCACGAATGAACTAGGTGACGGTATAGATTTAGAAGTAGGAGATAGAGTTGCTGTTCAGGCAGCATATATATCAGAGATAGGAGCTGGTTCTGATACAATTGAATTAAAAGGTCAATCTCTTAATTCAAATAAGACGATAACATATACAGTTGAGAATGACGCATATCCTACCACACTTGAAGATACTGGAATCCCATTGATTACAGGGAAACAACAATTATCAAGCACAGAACATACTGAAACATTTATTCCTAAGGATAATGAAACTATGATAGTTACTGAACATTATCTAACAGCTGGAGGGGATAATGGAACAATATTTTTACCTCGTAGGTGGGCGTGGGATATACCTACTGGAACGGAAACAGATCCAGTTCAATATTGGAGTGATAATTGGAATAGACATGATTCTGTGGAAAGGGGTCGTCCTCATTATGAGATTAGAGATAGGTCTTTTGTTGTAGACGATTATATGTGGATAGATACTTCAAATGCTTCTGATACTACAACAGGATTTTACAGATTAAAAACAGATAACTCAAGGTATACATTAATGAGAGCACAATCAACCATAGCATTAAGGGAAACAATAGAAAGACCTGAGGGAAATATAAGTGGTAATAGGTCAGACAATTTATTCATACAGACGACAAACTATAAGACATATAAAAATAAGATAGATTTGAAAGTGACACCTGGATTTAATAGCCCAGGTAATCTTAGTGCTGAAATAACTACAACCTTAAAGAATGCGAATCCTGGAAAAGTATTTCAATATAAAATAGACGGTGTTATACATGATTTGACTGTTTCATACGATACAAATACATTTCAACCTTTCTTATGTGGTTCAGATAGGACTATGTCTAAAAGTGCGTGGGATTCATTTCATAAAGCTACAGTTGAATCCAGTGCTGAGGTTAAACAGGAATCTTTAGACTATCAATCTAATTATTATAATGTATATCACAAGAGACCTGAGATAGTTGAAACAGGTCACAAGTTCATGGGAACTCAATATGCTTTGGGTTATACAAACTCAGATACTATTATTCCAGGAAATAGAACTACAGCACATTTAAAAACAAGTATACCATGGTCAGAGATTCATAATTTAGGTAAGTTTATTCAAGCTCAAGGATTATACCCTGAATTATTTAGTAATCGAACAGCACAAGAAGTTCAACCTCCTTTTAATAATATTGTCAATTCAGTTGATAATATGAGATATCTTCATTGTAATACAAGATTCGGTCAGACCTGGGTGGGTGGTGATAATACAGGTCTGACTAAAGCCGCTCATTCTGAACAATCACTTCCATTATTCTTTTATTTTGATAAAAAGAATGACGGTGTGTATACAGAAGGTAAAGATTTAGATAATTTATCCTATGGAGTTGCTACACGAGAAGGGAATACTATTGTATTACACCCTGAACTTATAGGGGGGATCAATAATGATTTATTTATTAACAGTCAAACTGGAGAACTTATAGGAGGGACAAAGATAGGGTTTGATTTTCATTATAACGCATATGGTACAGCAGCTATGATAGGTTGGAATGGGAGATTAGAATTAGATTATGGGAGTGCTAATTGCTGGGGTATAGGTGATAAGAATAGAATACTACAAGGAGACGCAGCAGCACAGAAAGCAAAGGCAGAATCTAATGCGGCATTTACTCAATGCGGAACGGCAGTTCCTACAGCACAACATTTAAGATATAATTATGTGGGAGCTATTAATCCTATTTTTGATTATGACGCAAATGAGTCAAGATTCTTTTTCAAACAATTACATACAAACGAATTAACAGGACAATCTTTCTTTAGTGCTGGTGATTCAGGTGTAGCGGTGGACGAGTTTAACCCTGCTCCTGATAATACTCAGACCGCAAATAATACTGTTTATAAGATCAATAAAAGAATTAATCAATATGTATACACTCCTGATATGAGACCTTATGATATTGATTTTGAGGTTGATTATTCTTATGGTGGTAATAAGTTTCCTGATACAACTACTAATGATATTATAAAAAGGAAGATTTCTAATATGAATCGTAATATATCTCCTTGGGCTATTTTTGATTCTCCTACTGGGGTATTCATTTCTGATTTTGGATTTACAGAAGAGCAGTGGGACGCATGTTTATGGGCATTGCTGGGCTGGGATTATGATTCGTTAAATAGTAAACTGAATAGCGGAAATAATAGATTACAAAGAGTAGACAATTCTAATAAAGAACAATTGGGAATAGTTACAACTAATTCAGATATCGTATCTACAGATACGAGAGATTATATTGTTAATCAGTTTGGAGCTTCTATATTTTCAACTCAAATACCTACACCTTCAACTGTAGGTGGTAATCCATTGAATACACACCTGACAAGTGGGAGACAACAATTCTCACCTGCTATTTCTCAGAACACAGTATCCTTAAGATTACTAGCTCCTAACTTACCACGGAAAATGTTAAAACCTTATTATTGTATAAGGTCTGATATTATAGATAAACCTCATTATTTAGGTGGTGAAGATAATGAAGCAAAACTTCCAGTTGTAACCGTGTGTGATAAACAATACTCAGGGAACGATTTCATATTCAGTAGTGAATCTGATTATGTATTTACAATAACTAAAAAGAAAAGGATTACAAGCATTACAACTTCAATACATGATCCTAATCAACAATTCTCAAGAGTGAACAATGATAGTGCTGTAATCTACAAAATATCTAAGAATGTTACGAATCAATTGGGTATAGCTCAAATGGTTATGGAGGAACAACAGAAGCTAATGAAAAAAAATAAAAAGTAATATATAAAGAAATTCATGTTATTGAAACATTTAATTTATATGGATATGATTTTTGAGGTGGGGTTAATTTATTATATTTATTATCTAAAGTATAATATAAATGAGTGTTGTTGATAATATTGAACTTGAGGAGATTAGAAGTTTCTATTCAAAACGAGGTGACATGGAAATGCTTTCTGTACTAAGACATATACAGGAAGAATTAGAAAAAAATATAGACCCTGATTATGAAACAGAATCCTCAGAAGAATCTGAAGTATCTGAATCTGACACTGAGTCTGAATTAGTAAAAGATTTAGTGGTAGAAGAAATAGAAGTTAAGAAGACCTGCGACGGTCATTGTAGTATTGCTTAATCCAGCCATAGTTGTTCAGGCTTGAGTTCCATTTTATAACAGAGATAGATACAATAGAAACTACATTTCTTAGTGGCTCTCAGTTCATTTGTTTCATAGTCAAGTCTATCAAAATGGATTTTATTAGAAGGTGTAATAATCTGAAGGTGTTCAAGATTACCCTTGAAGATTTGTCTGATATATTTTGTAAATGTGTTAAGACTATTCATTACAATAATAAAAGGTTTATCAATCTCAACAAGACGAGTGAGAACCTGTTTCTTGAGATCTGTCTTGAAAGGTGGATTAGTGACAATCATATCACACTCAGGAATATCCCCTGTAATAATATCAAGGGTTCTATCGAATACAACTGTATTACCCAGCTCAGTAAGATAGTCAGGTGATTTACTTTGAACACTGTTCAACATACAACCTTCAAGAATTACTTTATCCTTAGGGATAAGGTGATTGATATTTTCCCAGGCACTCTTAGGAGTATAGTAGTCGTCGTGAACTTTGAATGTGGAGGAATCATTTAACATAGCCATTGTTTACTTTGTATTATATATTATTTCTTTTTATTTTATTTAATATATTATTCTCTTCACTTATATATATATAAGATAAATAGTCTTTAAGTCCCTTTAATCTTAATTTATGACTATAATATACACTTTAATCAGTCTTTTTACCCCTTTTTACCCTATTTAAAGAATAAATCAATTGATTTATGTTTCTTTAAGTCTATTTTAGGGTATAATTTAAGATTAATAACTATAAAATAGGTAAAATATGAGTTTAAAGACTATATTATATATATAATTAAGTATATATAATGATAAAAGAAGGTTCGAAGGGTTCAATATGTTTTTATTATAAAGGATTATTGATTTGTGGCTGGGGATTATCTGAAAAGAAAACAGTTGAACAATATCTATATCAAGGTGAATACATAATCATGAAAAGTAAAGGTGTACCTATAATGACTCAAATAAAAACTTATAGAATGTTTTGTAATACAATTTATAAAAGGAAATTAAATAAACAACCTATAAGAAAGTCTGACCTAGAATTATTTGTCTCAAGTCTTATGGCTTTATTAAGATTAAGAATAATTGAGAATGACGATTCAAATGGATATATGGATTTCCCTAAGAAGAAATAATCACTTTAATCCTTTATGAAGTTTCTTGACTTCAGGATCATTTAGGATTTCCTTGTTCTCTAATATAAACTTAACTATCCTTTTTCTCTCATTCATTTTTTTCTTTTCTTTCTGTTGTGGAGTTTGTTCTTTCTTAGGTTTACTCTTTGTGAGTTCTTCAGCTTCTTTAAGTGTAATCTTAGGTCTTCGTGGTCTATCCTTTCTTGCGTCAACAATCTTCTTATTCTTATGGTCTACCTTGTATCCCTTATCCTCTATTAACTTAATAAGTGTTTCCTGCTTCATATTCTTTTTCAACTTTATTGAAGCAAGAACATTGTGAGCCTTTATAAGTGTGATTAATTCTTGAGCTGTAAGCATTAGGTTATATTATACTAATTAAAATATATTTATTATTATAATAGAATGATTGACAAAACTTTTTCAAAAGGAGATTTACTTGAAATTATTTCAAGATTCAATATACATGTTCCTGGGTGTAACACTTTAGATAAACTAAGATTATCTATCATGCTATGGAGTGAAATTGATAATCTTGAATCCATACCTGAGGATAATGAAATCTATATGATTAGAAACATAGAAGAATTAAAGACTTATCTTACTAAACCTAATCCTGATAAATTATTAACAATTAAACAGAAACAAAAGATAATGAGATTCTGTAAGGAAGTTATTGTTTACTGTAATAATGGATATCACCTAGAATGTAGTATATTCAATAATCTTGAAGAGATATATATTCAAATGAAAGATATAAGTGTCTATGGTGATATACCGTCTGTGAGACGAGCTATAAGATTACTTAATCAAGACCCTAAATGTAAAGAGAAGATAGAGCCAGTTATTTCTAATAAAATGAAAAGAATATTAGAAAGTAAAAGTAAAAAGAAGGTTAAAAAATATTATGGGTTAATTAGTAAGCAAGGAAGTTTTACAATATCATTTGATTAATGTTATCATGATTATGTATTTTACGACTTAAACATTCTAAATATTTTACAGGAATATATACCTGTTTGATCCACCCTCTCTCACGGTGTTCATAATCTCTAATTTCAAACTGTTCTTTATTGTAAGTCCATACATACAAACCGTCAGTGAATAGGAAGTAAAACTTCCATACCCTTTTATCTTTTGATTCGATAAGATATTCAATTTTATTATATCCAAAAAAGGTTGTATCATAATGGGAATGTGTACAAGTCCTACTCTTTAATTCTCCCACTATTTCTTCATTTCTAAAGTCAACTTGTTTTTTCTCATTCTGATAAAGCTTTAATTTATCATTCATGTATATGTCTTCATTCAAATAATTTACAACATATTTCTCACGAATCTTTCCATACTTTAAATCTTCTATTATATTCCACATTGTTTCTATACTATAACATATATTTAAATACTTTATAATAACCGCAATTATAGAAAATTATTCTTCTTGCTCTTTCTTAATATAAACCTTACCCTGTGTCTGTGTTGAATGCCCCATAATTTCTGCGTCCTTTTCCATTTCCTCTTTTACTTTAGAATACTTAGAACTTAAATATATTTTTCTGAGCATTGTTGTACTAATGCTTTTACCCATATACTTTTTACTTGTCTTAATTAGAAGCTGTGATAAAGCGTTTCTACTTAATGGCTTTCCTGTGCTTGAGGTGAACAAAACACCCATACCATGAATCCGTATCCATAATCTTAATAGTTTCTCAAGGTCTTTAGGTATATCTATTTTGATCTCCTCATACTTAGAAGAAGTCTTGAACTTATTCAATACCATAAACATGGCATTCTTATTGATAACTAAATAATTCTTTTCTTTCTTTTCAGATTCAGATAATTTATTATATGCCCTCTTATTGATAGTCTCCATTCCTGATATATCATTCCTCATAGGAATACGAGTGTAAATATTATAAATAATATATACCTGTAATAATGCTTTATCTTTAGCACTTAAATCCTCTTTCTTCTTTATCCCCTTTGATTTAATTTCTTGAGCCATTTGTTCTATCATTTTATTTACTTCTGATATATCAACAAAGGAATCCTTCTGCTTGTCTGATATAGTTCCTAGAGCATTCTGTTCCTCATACATGGCGTTGTATTCATTTCTAATTGATAAATATTCTTTGATTAGTTTATCTTCTTCAGGGTCTTTTGATTCAGCCATAAGATAGACTATAATCGCATTGAGATAATTGCGTTGTGTTGTGAAATGTAATTCACTTAATTTATCCTTTACTTTTTCAGGTGAATCAAGGAACTTTAGATCCTCACTATCAAACAACTTCATTAGTTTAGTGAGGTTTGCCGTATACATATTGATAGTAGAGTCTTTAGCATTAGGTCTTGATTCTTTAAGTGTTTCCTTTAGATTTTCTTTGAATGTCATTATATATTATAGTATATAATAAGATTTAATTTTAAACCAATTTAAAAAAAGAGAAATTCATGTTATGAGGAACTATTGTCCACAAAGGCAATGAAAATATTTAGAAGAAAAGTGAAATTGTTTTTTGTTAGATATTAGATTATCTATATTGTTTTTTTGAGTTTTACTTTATTTCTTTTTATTTTTGTTGCCTTTGTTGCCTTTGTGTCCCTTAGAGAAAGTAGCATTCAACAACACCCTCATTGATTACCATTACCTTCATAAGCTCAATCCAGCAACGAGAAGTGTATGGTGCTTCAGTAGTCTTAAGGTTCTGATACTTATGGTGTAATTCAAGACCACGACTATCAACACGCTCACCGTCATTGAGTTTGTAAGCATTGTAGAAGAATTGTCCAGTCATTTCCTTCTGACCATTGAAAGTGTATCCCTCAAACTTATTAGCCACAAGAGAATCACCCTGGCGAGAATATTCTGCCCTAGTTACATGAGGTGGAGCACCTTCCGTATCTGTAACACCGTGGAAATGAAGTGCGGTGTTAGACCTGTCCAGTGGATATAAAAACTCGTCATTCTTTTTGACATTTGCTACAAGTTGACCATAGGTACGAGCAGCACTCATTTCAGGAGCTATAGCACGGTAATCATTTAATAGACCCTTAGCATTTGAAGTCCCTGAAGCACTATAGAACTCTGACATTTTATCAGAAGTAACACCCACAATCATGGAATCAACTACACGACCAGCACCTCCAACATTTCTAATCTGATTCTGTGCGTCAGCTTGAGTAGCAAGAGTAGTCTTAGTGAGGCGTGGTTCACTGAAGCGGTGCTGGAACTGAGAGTTCTCTTTACGGTATGTTTCCATATCGTCACCGTCAAGGAAAGTATAATCAGCAATCATACGACATTCATTTTGATCAAGAGTAAAGGAGTGTCCAGCATTATCTCCAGCATGACTGAGACAAGCTCTCTTACCTACTGGGTCAGATAGAGTCAATTCAATCTGAACCTGACCCTCAATCATAAAGAGTGGGAGACCTGGTAGACCTCTTAATACTGGTAGGAGTTCGTCTAAGGCTATTGAGAATACTGGTTTCTGTGCGAGTTTTTGAAAGGTTCTAACCTTCATTTCTGTATTACCAGCAGCAGCCTTATCGTCAAACTCTTTACCAAGGTCTAAACCAACCTTTTCAGAAACCATAGTCTTATCATTATAGACTACAGCATTAGACATAAGACGAGCACTCTCAAACTGTTCTCTCTCCTTGACTACAGATTGTTCAATAAACATAGACTTATAGGCGTGAAGGTGAGCCCAGTCCTGTACCTCACATATAGTTTTACCACCAATTTTTAGGGTGACTCTATCAATGATAGAACCCACCCCAGTAAGTAGAGGATAGAATGCGTCGTGTCCACCGTGTTCCTTAATAGAAAAGGTGAGTTTTGATTTAGGGTTTAGAATACCTTTATTTTGAAGCTGGTATCTAATAAATGATTCAGTGAAAATTACAGGTTCAAGAATATCAGTATCTATACGCTGTTCAGTGTTAGAGGGAATTACTCCAGGTTTTAATGCTTGAGGAAGTGACATATTATTATAATCTTAAAAATATAATAATTTCAATTAAAAAAGTAGAAAAAATAAGTATGAAAAATAATCATTACATGATTCTGTGTTTACGAAATAACTTCAATCTGTCCATTCTTAAATAGAACAGTGTTCTTAGAGTGAACATAAATGAAAGCACTGACAGGATTATCGTCGTCAAGGTCAAGGTCAATCTGAGCCCCAAAGGTTTCCTGACTAAAATCGCCTCCTGCGGTTGAACCTAAAATGTCATATGCGACTCCAATTCCGTAGAGTGCTCCTCCCTCAAGAACAGAATTATCATTTCCAGTGTATCTTTTACCAGTATTCGTAGGTGAGATAGAAGTGTGGGAAATCTTATTGAATGGTATGACAGCATTCATAAAATTACGAATTACTTGAGGATCAACCTTTTTATTTGTTTTATCCTGTTTGTGTGCTGTATCAATATTATAATCTAATGGATATCTTGCCCCACCTTTAGTAAATACAACCTGATTTACATTTGCGATTGCTCCTGTAGAGGTTAGAGGGATAATCGTCTGTAGAGAGTTCTCCTCAAGATTGTTCAAGAAATTACTGGGAATGAAGTTCATAAATAGACTCTCAACACGACTCAATCCTAATCCAAAATTAATATTAGCATTCGTAGAGTTAATAGTAGAATAATATCCAGCAATAGAGTTGTATTCAAAACCACCCATAGCCGCAACCTTAGAGGCTTCCTCAGGTGTAGGGCTGTGAACCTCAGCAATTAGTTTACATTCAGTTAATTCATAGAAAGCACCGTCAATACCCTTCTCAGCTGCGGTAGAGGCACTGGTATTAAATAGCACCATGGAGTCTGGTGCGAGATATAAATCTAACTGTAAACCACCAATTCCACTCTGTCTTGAAAGTGGAATAGCACTCGTGCCTCCGAGCATTCCTGTAGGAATATTAATACAGAACTCATTACAGTTTACACCTACACCTTCCTCAACAACAGAAGCTTTTTGTCCATTTGTAGAAGGAAGAGATAGACCACTTTCTCCATAGTGCCCTATGAGTGATTGCTCAGAACTGGTTAATCCCAAGTAGCTTTGATAGAACCTATTTGCGTGTCTAATGTGTTCGATAGTTTGTTTACTGGTCGCACTTGAAAGGACAACTTGATCAAAAAGAGACCACATACCCAGGCGAGAATCCATAGCAAGTGGGTCTGCGTCAGTAACTCTGTCACGAGCTCCATTCTTATAAACATGTAATTTACCACAGAATCTAACAGACTGAGGCATTAGAACCTCTTCAGATTCAGCAACAGTAAACGATATGACTGGTCGTCCGTCCCTGTATGATTGAGAAGCATTTGAGTTTGAAGGTCTTATATCCAAGTAACGCTTTGACATTATATTTATACTAATTAATATATAAATAAAATTGAAAGATAAAAATTAAAAAACATTATTTCATAACATGAATTTCTTTAGTATTCTACAGAAATATTATCACCACGAATATTGATTCGTCTTAAATGGAATACAAAATTATTCCACAACTTATTCTTAGTAGTACTGTTCCCATAATTGACCTGGACAGAGAAATCTTTATTACGAGTATCATATACACCCTTATTTAATGCGAGTGCCCTAGAAACTAAGAAATTAGAATTAAATGCGTGAAGAGACCTCGCATTCACTTCTCCCTGTAAAAGAGCTTTAGTTGTCTCAATTAGAGGCTGTGCGTCTATACTTGTCTTAGAGCTCGTTTTTGAACAACGGACAGGGCGACTGGGTTGAAGGCGACCGTCATATAAAAATTGAAAGTCCTGGATATTATCAGATATGCCTCGTAGACCAGCAGTAGATTCATTGAGGGTAATATCTTCAGAAGTATCAGCAGCCACAACATAAGTATCTTCAGCACTAACTCTCTGAGAATCAGTATAGGCACTTGCGTCTGTAGGTTGACAAACAATAGACTTAGCACGAGCATTCTGAAGAGGAAGTCTAATATTAGCAACAATATCATTAACATTCTGAGAATATCTGTAATTCTGACAAGAGACTATATCTTGAGCAATCACACCTCCATTCATTTTCATGCCCTGAATCATATCAGCTTCAAAAGCACTTCCAGGGTCTACCTCCTGAACAACAAGTTCAACATTAGATAGACTGTATGAAGGTGAATATGCTGCGTCGTCTACTACTGCCTGAGAAACTACACAACAGACTCCACCAGCACCAAGAGTAGTAGCCTGAGTAGAAACTGCGTCTGCTGGGTTAAATATAATCTGTAAAAGACCAGCTCCATTATCAGCAGTAGAACTTGCGTTGATAGAGGCAATTACAAGTGGTTTATCAGTAGTTAATAGTGTTGCGTTGTCTTGAGATACAATAGAAACGGTTTCACCAACCGAGAATGGACACTGATAGGGATCAACTTGAGAATTATCTGTAGTGAGATAGATTTCAGCAATAGTGTCACCGTTCGCAATTACAGCGTCAGCAAGACCACCACCAGTAACAACATTAGAACCACTGCGAGAATGGAATCGTGGGTTAAGGTTGAGGCGACGGTTTCTCATAACAGAATCTAATTGAGTAACACATTTACCAGCGTCCTCAAGGGTTATAACCACTTCAAGTCCAGATAACATATTAGGAAAGATTGCTTCAGAACGGAATATTCCTGTTTCTAATGGGAGACACAGTTTAGCAGTGTTGAAAGCCATAGCTCCTGTTTTATCACCTGTGGTTGTAGCACTTGAAGCACCTACAGGGTCTTCAACAAAATAAGGATTTGTTAGAATGTCAGCAGTGCTAGACTTAGTTGAACCACGAGTGCCTCTTGTGTATGGAATCCATACAGTAGCACCTTCAGTCATAGCTCGTTTCTTTTTCTCACTATCATTTGTATCAAAATCTCTCATAATAGAAACCATGGAATTATAACCTTGAATCTCCTCAAGTAAGACAGACCCCTTCTCAGCACTAGAATAGATACGAATATCTTTGATTAAAATCTGTCCACCCAGCTCAGAATCTAATTGAAGTTTAGTGGGGACTGTACCTCCACTTAACTTAATATCTGCCTGAAGATAACATTCTTTAGGTTGAAAGAACTTTGTGGAAGGAGGGACTTTAATTCTAACCTCCTGACCACCTTCAAAACTTAAACCATTGAGGGCAGTGACCGCCTTTGAAGTTTGAATAATAGGGATAGTTGACTCAGCTTTCCAAAATGACTTTACACTCATATTTTATAATATACTATTATAAAATAAAAATGAATAAAAAAAAATTATGAAAAATAATCATTACATGATTCTGTATTTATTGAACTGCTCTCGCAACAGAGAATCCACCCTGACCTGCTGTAGACAATCCTGAAACTGCTGTTCTCCTCTGTGATTCTAAAGTTTTAGTTGCTGTAGCAGCTTCGTCTTTAGAAGCTTGAATATTCTTACCTGTTTCTGCTTCAGATTCCTCAGCAGCTATACCAGTTCCTACAGCACTCGCAGCAGCACCTCCCACCTGTAAGGCAAGACCTACTGGAGCAAGTGGAGTAAACTCAAGGAGAGTTCCAAACAATTCCGCACCTGCTCCACCTATTTCTAATGCCTGTGCCCAACCATGTTTACCATTTCTATAATCATTAATAGCGTCAGCAGCACTAATACCAGCACCTACAAGACCAGCACCTCTCGCCAGTACACCAGCACCTTTAGCAAGTAGTTTACCAGCACCTTCTTCACCTGCCTCAAGTGAAGCTCTTGCCTCAGCACTACCTCCTATTTCAACTGATTCAGCAATGGGATTCTCTACTGCTGCTGCTTCTGCTGCTGCTCCTCTTGCTGCTCCTCTTGCCTCTACCTCACCACCAGCCCCAGAAGGTCTCGCACCACGAATCCAACCCTGAGCTCTATTTGCTTCAAGGTCTCTTGCGGCACTTGCCGCTTTTCTTTCTGCGAGTTTTGCCTTTACCTTAGGAACAATTCTTTTTGTTTTCTCTAATCCACCTACACCAACACCAGCAAGAGAAAGGGTTGTCTTAACTGACTTCTCTGCTTGATCCCCTTCTAAAAGTTCCTGTTGTTGTTTCTGAGTATCACCAGCAGCTTTAATATCTATATCAATAGCCTTATTGTCTTCGAATACCTGTGTTCCGTAATTCTGTAGTCCTGCGAGAAACTCTGAGTCTTTAGAACGATTCGCATTTACAAACTCCATTTATTTTATAATAATATATATATAATATAAATATAAGGTAAATAAATAAATGATTTTATTCTATTTGTTCTTCTACCACATTCTCAGTAGGATATATCTTCTCATTAAAATTAATCCATATCTCAGCAGGGTTCTCAGTTAGTTTCAAGGTCATGAAATCATATTTCTTTTTAGTTGCTTTCTTATATTGTTCACGGAAGTTTTTATCGCCTGAGAACATTCCTGAATATTCTTCAGAAATCTTATCCAACTCTGATTCATTAGTTAATCTACCAATTAATACCCAGTTTGCGTTTGCTCTAATAGTGGGACTAGTTTTACGAAATAATTGTGTTGATATAATTAATAGCTGGATATTGCTGTGGCGATATCTTGAACTAATGTTGTTTAAGGCAGTAGTCTTATCTCCAAGGCAATCGTCTAATACTAAACATACCGACGGTTTGTCTTCACCATAACTATCTTGAGACTTTACTAAGTCATGTATCATACGGTCTTCATAATGGTCTTCACAATCAAAGGCAGCTTTAAGGAATCTACTTGTCTGATCATTATTAATTGTGTTTGATATTATTTTTGTATGGTCAAAGAAGTCCTGACCATAGAAGTCTTTATTAAGTAACATATTAGAAATAATTGTGCTTTTTCCTGTTTTCGTGGGCATTACCATAAGAACACAGGAGCATGGAGCAGGGAGATTAGGGTGTAAAGGTTTATGTTTTACATTAGGAGGGTCAACAACTTTGAGGATACTAAGTTTCTTGCTCATTATATTTATAATATATATTATTTTATTTTTTAGATTTTAACTAAACACAGGATCTATATCAACACCTATATATTTTCTATTTAATTCACTACATAAATTACCAACCACTTTATTATTACAACACATATCTAATATTGTATCACCTTCATTTGAATAGGTTTTTATAAAATATGTAGATAAAGAAATGGGTTTTATATTTTTTTTACCTTTTTCTATTTTATCATATCTAACATTTGTAGGATATTTCCCAGTGTGTCCCTCCTCCTCAACATATTCATTATCTTTATTTATACCAGCTTCACCCCAATATCCATTCTGACCACCATATTTTACATTTCTTTTCTTTACGAACTTATCTCCTATCATTTGAGGATTATAAGTTCCTGTTTTTTTATAGTATATAAATATTTCTTCTGTCTGTCTTAATGGTTGATATTTAGCACTAAAGAATCCTGTACTGTTATTTTTTATCCATGTATAATTGTATTTAGGTTTTTGATATGTTAATAATTCATAAGTAAACGGCATTGAAGAATATAAACATATAATTCCGTTAGGTTTCAATACTCTCCACATTTCAGGAAATAATGTTTCCCATTGTAAAGGTTTATCCCACGAAGCTTTTGTAATAGAAAATGGTGGGTCTGTATATATAAAATCAATAGTATTCGAATCAATTGTTTTTATCACTTCATGTATATCACCTTTAATATATTCAACCATTTACTTCTTCTTAGATTTCTTTTTTACTAAATGAACTTTATCTATTTTATGAGCTTTAGACTTAGGACTTAAAGAAGCATAGACACGAGCCATAGCCCATTGTTCAGGTGACTTAACATTCTTCCTCACTGACCCTGGGTTTGTTTTAAAAGCACCTATACCCTTATCATAAATAGTCTGAAGACCTTTCATTTGAAATCCAGTGATTTTAGATATTTCTTTAAGTGTATGGGGTTCTTCTTTTTTGAAACCATATTTTTTATTGAAATCATGTTTATAGGTCATTTACTTAATCCATATATTTAAAATTGTTTTGATATTTGTTCAATTGTTTTTTATGTCTACGGATTAATATTTCACATAACTTTTTATCATTATTAGGATTGTATCGTGGTGTCCCACCAAGATTCAAATGTTTATACTCTTTCAACCAATTACCAAACTTACCATATAGACCATAAATGAAATCGTCACAATACCAATTGTGAATAGCTGGTGGATATATAAATCCAAATATTTCAAAATGTTTTTTATGGAATAAGAATTGAGTAGGAATCTGATCATTATTAGACCACCCTGAAGAATAACCTATATTATTGTTTTTTTGTAAATGTTCTATAAAGACTTGTAACCAGTTTTTATTACTATCTAATTGTATATCGTCCCCACAACAAAATACATAATCATGTGATTCAAATGCCTTTTTACTTAAATCATTCCATATATGACAAGGTTTCCCCTTATAATTATTATTAAAAGGAATCCATTCTATTTTAATCTTTTCGTATTGTGTGGGTAATAATATATTTGAGTATAATTTATCGTCTGAATCATATCCCATATAGATTACTATATCTTCTTTCATACCCTCTAAAGAAGGAAGAAGGATTGTATAAAGATATGTTTCTTCAATTGAAACCCATTCTTTACCATTTGAAGTGGTGGGTATAGTGAATACAACTTTCATATATAATATTAAAAATATAATATTTTCAGAAAATAAACTGGTGTCCATGAATTTCTTGAGGTGTCCACAAAAATAGGGACACCTGTCCACAAAAATATTTACACTCTCAAAAACAGGGACACTAACCTTTGAGACCATAAACCGTCATAAAGTATAAGAAAGAAGAATAAGATTAATACAGAGTGTCCCTAAAGGCCACAAAGGCACTGTTTTTTTTGAAACTATTTCTAAAAATATTAATAATTGAATCCACCCAATATCATTTTACAAAATTGCTTTTCTGTCCATAATTTTTAGGGACTTTGTGGCCTTTGTGCCCTTTTATGAAATAGCCCACATTGAAGAGAAATATCCAGGTTCACCATATTTAGCAGGTTGTTTAGGTTTGATTGCGTCAGAGATCATATCCATTTTAGACTGGTGTAGTGCGTTAGATTGTGCGTCCTTCTTTTTCTGTTCCTTTCGTGCCTTGCGTTTTGTATCATATCCTTCTATAGCTGCCTGTTGTAATTGAATCAATAATTCTTGTGGTAAATCCTCAAGAGAAGTGAATGCCTTTTGTTTTACTGGTTCAGTTACATGAACTGGAGCAGGAGCAGGAGCAGGTACAGGTTTAGGTTCTTCACCAACTTCTCTTCTGAGGGCATTGAGTTCATTTTGTTTCTTCTTCTTTTGTAGGTCTTTCAGTTCTTTCTTTTCTGCCGCAGCAGCACGGCGTTTAGCAAGAGCCTTCTCTCTACCCTTAGCAAGTCTGTCTAGTTGTTCCTGTGTCATTACTCGTTTCTTCTTGACAGGTTTCTCCTTGACTGGTTTTACTGTAGGTTCTTTACCTTGAAAGATATTCTCCTCAGGGATAATGGGTTTCTGTGTTACTTCAGGTAATACTTCATTTACCGTCTCCTTAACAGTATCCTCGTCAGATTCTAACTCTTCTTTTAGTGCTTCAGGTTCTTCTTCAATTAGGTCAACTTGAACTTTAGGTAATAAATCCATTTTATAATATACAAAATATAATTATTATATTTCTATAATTTTTAAAGTTTTTGTATAAATTAGTGAAAAAATAAAAGTAAAAAATCTAAATTAGAATAACCACCACCCACCACTGAGCTTTTCAATCTTCTCTTTCTCTTCCCTTTCCTTTATCTTGAGTTTGATAAATAAGATATCTTGTTTAATATCAAATAAGTCTTTGTCTATTTGTTTTACCAGTTCCCTTATCTGTTCAACTGGTTTAGGAGGGTCTTTATTTGTCTCAATATCCATTTATAATTTAACAAATATTATAAATGAAATATTATCTTTATTAAATTAAATAACACATAATCATGAGTGAAGAGGGACAATTACAAGATTATTCTGTAGACCAAGCAGCAGGAGCAATCGTATTAGTCTTAGGAGCGGTTGCGTCACTATTATTAGTAGTGTGGCAGTCCAAGTGTCATTGTAAAGTTAATTTATGTTATATATTCCAATGTGAGAGAAGACCACCTTCAGAGGACGAAATGAAAGGATTGAAAGACCAGGCAACTAAATTAAAAGAAAAGAAGCAGGATAAGATATTGAAAAAAGAGAAGGAAATACTTGTCAAAGAAGATCAGATATTAAGTAGAGTTGAATCTCAAGAATTAGAACCTGAGCCTGAACCTGAGGTGAAGATATTACCATAAGTAATGTACAGCCCAATAATTAGCAGTATTCTTATCCTTCCAAGTTAATTCACCTTTCTTATTTTTTATCCCTTTAGCTCTCGCAAGATAGGAGGCACGGCGTTTCTTATCACCGTGGTCTAAAGATTTATAATTACCACCTTTATCTTTGAACTGTCCCATACCCTTTTGACCGAATGATATTTGTTTAACTTTACCATTTACTTTTACATATACATTATATTTTTTAGTCTTAGATTTACTAACCCACGGTTTATATAATATAGGTTTTCCCTGTTTGTCTAACGGCATTTATTATAAGAATAGATATTTATTCATAACATGAATTTCTTTTTATTTTATATTAGAGCGTTTATATTTAAAAATAAAAATATATATATAAGTATATAATAAACATGAATCCAACTATTACTGACCCTGAGAGAATTAAGAAGGTGCTAGAACAATATGAGAGAAAGAGAAAGAAGGAAAAGGATAGATATGAATTGATTAAAGATACTGAGGATTTCAAGAATAAGAATCGTGAAAGAGCCAGGAATTATTATGGATTAAATAAAGAAAACAAGAAGGAAAAATATGAACAAGATAAAGCCTTCCTGAGTGCTAGAAGTCAATATTACTACTATCGAAGGAATGAGAAATTAGATATCTTTAAGGAAAAATATCCGAATAAAGTTGAACTATTAAATGAAAGAAATATCATATTTTAAGAACTGCGTGAAAATTAAACTTTTCTTTTTAACATACTTTTTATTAATAACTTTTATACTTGCTATATGTTATGGTGTATAAAAATTATAAAAATACAGAATCATGTATTATTTTATTTTCTATGTGCGTTTATATTTAAAGATTAAAATATATATATAAGTATAATAAAATGGGAGAAAATAAGATTTACAAAAAAATATCTGAACTATCTATTATGGATTCATTTACTCTTAAGGAACGATATGACATTTCAAATGCTCAGAAACTTCTTCATTGTGATATTATAGACGACGAAACTAAAGGCTCACTCAAGAAATATCTTAAGTATGGAAAGGGTGGATCAGTTGAGGTCAAGTATACTCAAAGTGAAATAGGTAGATTGAATATTCGTGTCAAGGCACTCAAAGACGGTGAGGGGTGTAAGGCTCAATCATTTATGAAGGGTGTTTGTAAAAGTGCTCTATGTAAGAAAAACTATGTTGATTTAGATATTGTAAATTGTCACCCAGTTCTACTGGAACAGGTGTTTATTGATAAAGGATATGAATGTCCTGTTCTAACTGCTTACAATAAGAGTCGTGAGAAGTTCTTTAAGAAAATGAATAACCATGGAATCAGTAGAGATAATTGTAAGATTATGATAATGAGAATGTTCTATGGTGGTTCAGTTATGGCGTGGTGTCGCGACAATTGTTTTGAGTATGAAAACCTTAAGGGTTCAATTGTTATTGACCTTCATACTGAACTAAAAGAAAATGTAAAAACATTATTGAATACTGAGGAATTATTAAAATACAGAATGGAGGCAGAAAAGAATAAGGGAAAAGAATATTACAATTGTGCTGGAACAGCTATGAGCTATTATCTTCAAACCTTAGAATGTAGGTGTCTTCTTTCAATGTATAAAAGACTAACTACTAATGAACAAAGAAGGGTAGGTGCTCTAATTCACGACGGTTTACATTTAGAAATTAAAGAAAAAGACGAAGATTTCACTGGATTAATTAAAAGACTCAAAACACATATTCATGAAGAAACAGGATTCTTTGTTGACCTTAAGATTAAGGAGTTTCAACATATAGAAGAATTAGATAATATTGTTGTTATCGAATCAGACAAAGAAGGTGGTGATTATATCACTGATAAACTTAAGAATGATTATGTAATTAGTCAGGAAAGAATCTTTATGAGAGTCAATAATGTATGGACTACAAATGAAAAGGTAATTAAAAGAGGATTAATCAAGGCAATAGGTAATATGAATATCTTCTTCAAAAAAGAAAAAGACATTCAACCATATTCTACAATGGCTAAATCATGTAATGCTATGATTCAATATGTAGAACCTACAGAGGACGAAGATTTTGTAGATAAACTATGGACAAGTAACCTTTATAAATTATGTTTCAAAAATGGATATTATGATTTCAAAAAGGGTAAATTAGAACCTTATGACATTGATACTCATACAACTATCAAAATTAATCGTGATTATAAGGAAGCTACACCTGAAATGATACAAGCTGTATATGACAGGATTCTTGATCCTATCTTTAATAATAATAATGAACTGAGAGACACCTGGTTAAATTATATTGTCCGTGGTGTTGCTGGTCATATTGAAGATAAGAATTGGGGAGTAGGTATTGGTGAGCGTGATTGTGGTAAGGGTGTATTGGTAGGTCTACTTGAGAATTGTTTTACTGATTACTGTAGGGCAACTAATTCAGAGAACTTTCTATTCAAAGCAGGTCAGGCTGATAGTGCTAAAGCATTATCATGGTTAGTACCATTTGAGTTTAAGAGATTGTTATTGACAAATGAGATAACAAGAGATTCTCAAGGTAAGTTCAGAATCAATGGTAATGTCCTTAAGAAGTTGAGTTCAGGTGGAGATAAGATTGAAGCAAGGGTAAATCATAAAGACGAAATCAATTTTAAGATTCAGGCGAGGGTATGTATGTTCTGTAATGACCTGCCTCCTATTGAACCAGCTGACACAAAGGAAACCTCATATATTTTCAAGTATCCTAGTAAGTTCTTGAATAAAGGAGACGAAAGATTAGGTAAACCTTTAATGAGACCTAAAATGATTATGAAGGGTGACGATATGGAATATGTTACAGAATCATGCGAGGCTATGTTATTGAGTCATAAAGATTATCCTGACGACCCTGAAAAGAGATATTGGAAAAAGGGTATTGAATGTTCAACTGACGAGATTCAAGCAGCACACGAATATAAGTCAAGTTACGAGTTTAATGTTATGGAGAATGTATGTAATTTCTTTCCTAAGGACGACGATATTAAATACTGGTGTAAGAAGCCTGAAGTCATAGACGCATTCATTCATATCCTATTTAATCATTATGGTTCAAGGGTAGAAGTGCCTGAATGTATGAAGGAAGAAATGGACGATTTCAAAGAAGAAGAAAAGGAAGAGGATAAGTTCTTATCTCTATTCAGATTCATAGGTGATAAGAACTGGGACGAAGACGCAAAAGACTTTGTATCTATTTCACAGATTACAATGTTATTGAAGAAAAGTAATATCAACTTATCTTCACAAAAATATAAAAATTATCTAACTCCTAAAGGAGCTTTTAAAACAAAGAGGACAAATGAACATACTAAGAAGCGTGAACCTTGTTGGGTAAACATTCAATTAGACGAAGAGAAGATAGAAGAAATGAAATACGGTATAGACGAGGACGAGGATTAATATCCACCCTTTTTACCTTCAAATACCTTTGTTTTAATTTTCTTCCTTTTATTCTTATATTCAATAACCTCATTTTCAGTATCACCTAATTTCTTGTGATTCTTAATTTTCTTTTTAGTAACCATATCCATGGAAGCTAATACTTTCTTTTTCTTGGGCATTTATATATTTAAGATATATAATTATTCCTCAGAAGTTTCTTTCACTGAAACTTCTTTTATTACTTCTTTTACTTCTTCAACAATATCTCCTGGAGTTTGATCTTCACCTGTGACGAACTTACCTTCCTCCTCAAGTCTTTTATACATATCTTTCAAATACATATCATGAATTTCTCCCCTTTTTGAATCATACTCAACTTTATTCCAGTTCACCATAATTGTTTATAATTATATATTATAAAAAAAATATAATATATAAATTATAAATAAATGTCACTTGTTATATGTTCAAACGAAATAGAAGGCTCAGGTGTAAGGACAAGTCAATTCCAGTCTCCATTTTCATTTAGTAACCATTTGAACGGTGAACTTAAGATACCTGCTAATTCTGAAGTTGCCCTTCAAAGTTTAAAGGTTAATAAAGAAGGAGCATTCTCTTTAAATCCTGCGTCAATATGGTATGAATATCTAGGTGTATTACCCACGGAGGCAGCACCTATCGAACTCACCACCAGTGCTCCACATTATACAGACCTGGGTATTACACGGAATACAACAGCAACCACAGACGAAACAGCTCTGAAACATATCACACCTGGTATGAATAATGGTGTACCTACTCCTGAAACCTGGGGTCTTCAGGAATGTAAGGTGAAGAGAGATACAGACGGTTACACCTTTGAAGGTTTTGATTTTAGATTTCAACAGAGAACAAATGGTAGTGGATTAAATAACAAACCTCAAAACTGGACAAATGTAAATAGAACCACTGGGGAAGAGGGTGGTCTTGCGTTTTCCTCAAATAAACTGACAGCTACAGGTCAGAAAAATAAATCATATAATAACCAGGGGTTCTCAGGTGATACTCCACTCTCATTGAAACAAGGTGAGTTCATAGTAGACCTGACAGATTTAAAACCTGGTGGAAGTTCAGTATCATGGGCGGTAGGTCTGAGTAGGTGTGAAACAGCAGGAAGAAGGTTGAGTAATAATCCACTTGTAAATAATACTCAGAGTGAGGTAGGTGTATATCCTTCTCTTCAATGTGATTTTATGGTTGGAGCGTTACAGGGGGCAGCTGGACAAGATAGAAGACTCAGAGCATTTCATTTAGTAGAGGAAAGTGATCACCCACAATACAACCCTAATAAACCATTATTTATGAGAGAAATAGATTACCTTGATAATGGAGATTTTGACGCTGGTACTTATCCTGATAAATATAATTGGAGCACTAATTCTACTGCTGGTAATTTACAAATAGAGAAACTTAAGTTTACTGTTACAAATGAAAAGATTGAAGTTGAGGTGTATAGTGGGAAGACTAAAAGTTATATGACAATGATAGATATTACTGGAGGGGACGCATTGAAGCCTAAGAGATTCAAACCTGTCGCAGATACATGTAGAAACCTCTATCCTTGGATATGGATTGAAGGTAAAGCTGGGTCAACCCAGGGAGCTATAACAGTTGATAAATGGGGTGGTAGAGTTATACCTAATTTTCAGTATGGTCACCCTGCGAATGATTGGTGGGCATACCTAGGAGCAAATGACTTGATAAGGAGATTAGGTCGTGAAGTGGATACACGATTATATAATAAGTTTGACGCAGTTTCTATTGGAGCAGCTCTACACGATTATAAGGGATTAGACGGAGACGGTTTACTTGAAGATTATAGATATGTCATGATTATGAAACAGAATCCAGTCTTATACCCTAATACTGATAGGGCATTATCAGACGAATTATTTGGTTTCCCTAATGTACCATTGGTAGATACATATACAACTGAAGAGACAGGGCCACCTATAGTGAAGGTATTTACTTCTGAGAAAACCCCTGTAGTTAAATCTACAACTTCAATCTTTTTAAGATTAAATAATTACAATATTAATTCTTATAATGCTGGACAGAGTGCGAGGTCAAAGATTATCTATAGTGCTCCCAGGTTCTCTACAGGAACAGATCAATCAGTAGGAGCATTGTTCTTTGAACCAGCTGAACGAGTATATCTTGATTTAAATAATACGAATGATATTATAGCCAGTAATTTTGATATTGATATTGTGAATGCTGATAATACCCTTGCGACTGATTTGAGGGGGAAGACAATGGCGGTTCTTCATTTCAGACAAAAGAAGTAAGTC
>VMHT01056655.1_pt1 | contig 23892 bp, 18 predicted proteins | sample 4693611 | NCBI WGS metagenome assembly VMHT01 (sample SAMN12280063, study PRJNA550983) | marine metagenome | isolation source: seawater sampled from same location over 5 years 0.02-0.2 micron viral filtrate | place: USA: collected off the coast of southern California halfway between the port... ...
AGTTGTTACCTTTACCCGCACGCTATCGAAAGACGCCGAACGCTGTAGAATAGCCTCGGAGGGCTGACAATAACGCCCCAGCCTCAAATTATTAACATATATGCCTAATGTAATGTACTGAAATTATTAACATATATGCGGCCATCATATCATAATAACTCTGAAACGTCAATTATTATCATATAAGTATGACTGATTATTATCATATGATATATTTGAAATTATTATCATATATGCGTGTGTATGCCTGTTGACATGTGTGGCGCCATGTGATATGATAAGCTTGTACAAAAGTTTTCCACAGGTTGCTATGTCAAAGATGCCCAGGATGAAAGGTGCCGTGACTGGCAACTTCGGAAGACAAAAGATTAAATCACGCCCAGGCACATATAATATATCAAAGAGGACTTTATATAAGACTGATATGTATATTCCACGGCCGGATGATGCCATAGCATTGTATATTGAAGCATATAATACAACAGAAGATCCGAAGTTACAACAATCATTAATGGAAATGATTCGTAATCACTATAACAAGAGGATTGATAATGTTTAAAGAAGGCGACTTAGTAGAATACAAAACAATCAAAGGAACAGTTATATTTGTTTGTGAGTTGTCATTAAGTATACTAGTTGGGGATGAGTTTCCGAAACGTCATCAATGTCGAGTTGTTGTATATCCTTATGAATGGGAAAGTATAAAGAAGTTATGTGACAGTGACGAGATTGACAGTGAGGCCGAAACCAATTCTGGAACTGTCCACTAATCTCGCACAGGGGTCGGTTTTGGTGTATTGTAGTTTCAAGTCAAAAAAACAAAATGTCAATGTTCAACAACGTCAGGGAAATCTTCACTGAAGATGAATGGAATGCGATCTATGATGCAATGGCAGACTATCAGGACCATGGCGAGAATGAGACTGAGTTAGCATACACTATTCAAGCAAAAATCACTGAACTGTTTAACTGAATCATGTCTGCACAATTCTACACACTCAACCAACTCAAAGATCGCGTTGATAGTATGATTAAGGAACAGGGTGAGAATGCACCTGTAGCATGGTGGATCTTCACTAGCGAAGATGTTGTTAAGTATGATGATAATGGAGATGAGGTGAGACAAACTGATGAAGTTTGTGGGGAAGTGTTATCTAACCTGCAAGAGTATGATCACATCTATACTGCAATTGGTGATGCTATTGATAACGAACTCGGAGAGTGCATGTGACGGTCTTGGAACCGTCCACTATCGGTTGATTTCTCCCCTAGATCCTGTATTGTAGCTACATGAACAACGAAACACCAAGCAACAACCCATACGTCAACAATCTCGTTGAAATGGGTTATGACCGCCAAGACTGCGAGATGGTCGCTGCAGCAGGTCTGGATGCAACATACCCCCGAACCATCCACGGTCGCACCTTTGAGACGAAGGCAGACTACGATGAAGCGCTTGCTGACTATCTCAACGGACTGTGACGATCGACTAAGTGTCACACGGTTTCGTCACAGACCTGAAAATCGTGTATTGTAGCTACATCAACCAAACGGAGACCAAACATGCGTAAGATCGAAACCCAGATGAACACCGCCATCAGCAACAATGCTAACTGGCAGTCTGCTAACACTGCAGTTACTTTCGATGAGGAAACTAACCTCTCCACAGTGTTTCTCCATGGTAACAAGATTGCTGAGATTGGTGATGCATTCATCCGTCTATTTGATGGTGGTTGGCAGACTACGACCACTAAATCACGTTTAAACGCAATCTTAAATGTACATGGAGAACAGGGAGATAATGTGTTTCAAAAGAACTTTGAATGGTTCGTTCGTATGAACACTGCTCAAGGTCTTTCGACTGTTCCTTTCTTCTCCTCAATGCGTCTCGGTTGATGTTTGAACTAGTTGTGATCATTCTGATAGCCCAGGCCGGGCTATCTTTCCTCAAATTCTTTAACCTCAAATGAACGACGAATTAAACGCTATTTGCTATCTCGACTGCGCCGACGTGTTCCTGCAGGAAGAACCCCGCTGGGAGGATGAGGACGATCGCCAAACTGACCCTGATGAGGATACAGGTTGGCAGTGATCCTGTAGGATAGCCACATACAAAACAAACGAGAGAACATGACCGAACCCACCTTCGCCGTCCAACCTGCTGCCTGGGGCAACTTCGATTCCTACGGGTGCGACTGGTCAATCAACATCTCACACGCTTACAAGATCTGCTCAATCTGGCAAGAGATGAACGATGCTAAGGGTGACATGATGATCTGGCGAGTGACACCAGGTGGCGAACCGATCCGCTGGGTGAGAGTCTATGCCGACGAGACAATCGATGCTGCCTCTCCTGCTCTTGATCACCTAGTCTGATGCTTGTTGCTCTCACGAAACCTCGCTCTCCTCACTTCTACCGTCTGCTCATGTTCAAGCTCCTAGTCATCGTTTGCCTCGCTGGTCTCTTCTACAGTAGCACCCCAGCACGTGATGTGACGGCTGACGCACTGTCCACTGCTTCCGAGTTTATCCGCCCTTAGGGTCTACAATAGCCACATACAAAACAAAGGACACAAAATGAACGGCTGGTCAACCTACGAAACCTGGAACGTCGCCCTCTGGATCGGCAACGAAGAGATGATCTACCGCCACGCTAAGGAGAACAAGAACCTCGGCTACCGCAAGTGGGCCAAACGCTTCATCGATGAGTTCGGTGAGTACATCACAGGGGACGGGGTTGCCTGGTTGCACGATGACATCGACACCGACGAGATGGACGAGATGCTCGCTGAACTGTAAGGGGTCCGCCCCTTCTATGGTACAATAGCCAAACAACAAACCAACGACATGACCACCGCCACCCAGAACCTGCTCGACATCACCGCTGCCCTACAGGCAAACGGCAAGACCGTCAAGATCACAGTGCTCAAGACTCGTGGACCACGTAAGGGTGAAACCCCCATGAGCATGACTAAGGGCAGTCGCTCCAATACCAACCGCCGAGGACAGACGGCACCATCTGCAGTCAGAGCAACTCGCTCTGTCGTTGCTGGCAACGTTGGATCATACTTCAAAACCTCCGGCTGATTCAGTCGCTCATCCATCCTACCATAACCTGCTGCTATGTCAATCCGCTACGTTTCCGACCTCGACTGCTACACCGTCACCCGTTGGGGTACTGATGAACCCTTCGCTTGGGCAGAGACGCCTTCCGATGCTATCGCTATCCAAGAGATGGAAGCAGAGAGGGCAGAGGCAGATAAACTGCCAAATCTTGCTGTTGACCTAGGACCTGACTCGCCAGACGATGATCCGATCCAACAGATCGCTGACATGCTCTATGGTGCTGACTTAGACGTAGGTTAACGAGAGGGCCCTTAGGGGCCAGTTCATAGGGGGCGAAAACCCCTAACTACCCTAATCTATAACGTACCCAATTCGCGAGAGTGATATCGAAGGAACTCAAAAATTTTTCCAGCAAAAAAAACCATCGAGGCCCTCTGTTGAGATTTTCTTAGACATATATAAAAATACACAGATACAATCCAATGTCAAATTTTGAAACAACTACAGAAGTAATCTATGATGAAGTAGACGAAGAGTATATGGTAACGATTCCAGAACATATTTTAGAGGAACTAGACTGGAAGGACGGCGATGTACTGGAATGGGAGTATCATGATTATAATGGACTTCCAGGCCTTCGCCTACATAAAGTAGGAGATGATTAAGGGGAACAAGTAAGTACCTAAGAGAGATTTCCGAAATAATTTTAGGTAATGTGAACACCGTAGCGTTTTTCAAATAATATGGCGAGTCCAAATTCGGGGCAAACTTGTAACCCAGTTGAACAAGTAGTAAAACAGAAAATAACAATTGAATGTCCTAGTACTGTACCAAACAGTAGGACAGGTGGGTATGCAACAACTTTAAATAGTGATGAATGGGAATATGTAGATACTGTTTATAATGAGATTGATAGTATTAGTTTAACGAATGGCGTCATTAGGGAAAAGTGGGATAATAGTAATGATCCTAGGTTTCAACAATATAATATTGACAATGGACAACCTATATTCGAGAATTATTGTAGATCTGATGCTGGTATTGACGAAGGGTATTTCCAACATCTATGGGAATTTCCTACAAGTCATGTATCAAATAGGGAAGTATTAGTTAAGTATACACCAATATATGAAGATGACACTACTGGAGTTCCAACAACGAGACCAGGTGCAGCAACAGCAGCGAGTGTCACTGCAAATAATGGTAGTTGTGTAAGGAAAGTCAATGTAACTAATAATTTTACATTAGGGAAAGTTGTAACGAGTCTTAGTGGTTTACCAAGTGGGGATGATGAATCATTTATCAAATTAGTTGGCACTGATACTGTAGAGATTGTATTTCAGTATACAAGTGATACTCGTACTGTATTACAGATTGGTGATACAATCAATGGTCATGTTGTAACTGATGTTGTTAATTTTTCAGATACGAGAGCAGATCGTAAGATTGTTCATCGTGTGAATGGAGATAGTGTATTAAAATTAAATAACATTAAAAATATTGCAGTAGGTGATAATGTAATTGGGTATGGTGGAACTGTAATACCAGAAGGCACAACTATAAAATCAATTAATAGTACAAAAAAGACAATCAGATTAAATTTCCCATCTGGATTTGTTGGTTTAAATCCTACACAGACTCAAAAGATTCGTACTGTATTAATTCAGGATGCAAATCAAAATCAAATTCCAGACACTAATTATTGTTGGGCTAAGTTAGGAAGTAGTGCAGGAATTGATGTAAAGAATATTGCATTTAAGGTAGAGGGCAAGGGTATTCATTATATGGATTTCCAGAGCACTACAAATACAAATGGTACATGGAACAACAATAAAATTAATAATGAAGGTGGTAATGCTATTTTCGATAGTGGTAGTACAAGAACAAAGACTGTAAAATTTGATGGTGGTGAACTTGTATTAAAAGCCGAACCAATTAATGATGGTGGTGAATATGATTCTGATTGGTATATTTCATCATTTACTGGTAGTTTACCATCAATTGGTACATCATTTCAAACAAAACTTGATGGTGGTAAAGGTAAAGCAACTGTACATTTTAAGATTGTAGGTAATACGACATCAGAAGTTGCATCTGGCGGTGTATTTGTGAAGGATGCCACTTATACAGGTAGTTTAAGTGGTGCTAGTATCAGAGTAAAAGCGGGATATGGTATTATTGATAGAGCAGCTGCTGTTGGAATTTTCATCAGTAGCAGAAAGGATGTAATGTATACACCTGTCTTCAAGAAAAAACAAGAAATTTTCACACCAGAACTCAAAGAATTAAAGAATAATTTACCTGGATTAGGTGATTTAAAAGAATTTAGAGATGCTGGAGGTACAACACCAGTAGTTGATACAAATTGTCAACCATATTTAACTCCACCAGTCAACTTACCAACAGTTATTGGTAATGCAAACAATTCTATCAAGTTAAGTTCTAGTGATTCAACAGTTATTGCAGATGCAATTGACGATAAATTGGATGAAATTACGAGTGATTTAGATGTTGATGAGATGGTTGCGGAAATTGAGAAACTTGTAGCATCAAATCAAGATCTTTCAGTATCAAATCAGTTTGATGTAGACAGTTTACAGTCAAATTTGAATAAAGTTACTAAAGCAGACACCAGTGATAACAAATTTACCAATAATGCTGATCCTTCATTATCACAAGATACCGCATCAAACAAATTAATCAACGATATTTTAGGAAAAATCAATGAAATTCCTGATGATTTGGGTATTTTGTTACCTGAAGGTACTCCAACTAGTGTAGATGTCATCGATGGTGACAATGAATCTGATTTTATTCTTGTAAAAAACGCATATCGTGATCTTCCTGCGTCTCAAGACATGATTCAGTTCATTGCTGAAGATATTTCACTCAATGATGACGAATCTTACTTAGATTATGGTAAAAATTCACTTCGTACTACGATTACGATGAGTGTAACTCCGCGATGGATCTACGGAACTCCAACTGTAAGTGATGAAATTGCGGAAGAAGCGGAATTAACGATCGCGGGAGATCAAATTGGAGGTGTTGCTGGAGGAAGTAATGATTTATACCTCTTAGTATCCAATGTAAGTAATAGTGGATCGATTACAGACTTCCAAACCTTTAATGGATCAATTCCATTAATGAATTATACCAATCAATCTGGTACTAGTACTGTGGTTGGTGCTAGAGCATCATTTAATATTGATGCAATTACGCCGGGGAGTACTTATACTGCAACGATTAACACCAATGCAACTGGTTATTCTGTTAATGATATTATCACTATTAAAGGATCACAACTTATGGCTGTTGATGATATAAATGATTGTTTCATTTATGTTAATAGTTTAACTGGTACGAATGAAATTGGTACATTTACTGTTGTCGGTACAAGTGATAGTAATGTACTATTTGGTAATGTAAGTCAACTAATTACAGAAGCATCATTTGATGTAAATATTGAATGGAGTAATACGGATACTATTACTGATGATGTTTATACAGCAAGCATTAATGATATTAATGTAGGTAGTGGATATCGAGTTAACGATACAATTAATATTCCTGGTAGTAATTTAGGTGGTACTGCTAACAATGATTGTATTATTACTGTAACTGAAGTTGATGCTAATGGTGGATTATCAGATTTTACCGTAGGAACTACAGAAAGACCATTGACACTGTTCACAAATGTATCTGCTTCTTATGCATCTGGTGCATCAAATACATCGATTGGTACAGGAGCTACATTTAATGTATTAAAAGGTGAAAATTCTTCAGGAACTCCTGCATATTTTGTATCTTTAAATCAAGGTGGATCTAATTATAACACAGTTGTCAGTGTAGGTGGTATAACTGTTGATGTTGTAGATAAATCAAATGGGATCATGCAGATCAATAATGGTGACTTAACTGCATATCCAGCAAACTTTCAAGTATCTTTTGGTTCTACTGCCCCATCACCATTATCAGCAAATACTGCATACAAAGCAACAAAAATATCAAATACTAAATTTTTCGTATACACAGAACAAAGCTTTGTTGGTCGTGCTGATCGTGGTATTCTAGCTCCATTAGCAACTAGAATTAGATTGTCACAAAGTTTAACTGGTATAACTGGTGTTAGTTTTGGTGCATTTGGTTTATCACAAACTGTTAATTACATAACTGACAATGGTGTTCAATATGTTGATACTATTGATGTATCTGGAATTGGAGAATCTTATCCAGATAAAACTTGGAGAGGCGCTGGGTATGAGTATCAAAGTGATTGGATTAAAGAATATGAATTTAATCTTATTACTACTTCAGAAAATATTGCCAAATCTTCCTTTAATGAAGGAAATCCAATTCAATCAAAACCAACTATTGCAAAATTAACTAAAAAATTAAAACCCAAATCAAATAAAATTGAAGTTGATGATACATCATTATTTTTATCTTCTGGATATCTATTGATTCCTAAATGGATGCGTAAAACAGAAAATTATCTTGAACTTGGAGTTGAAGGTGTTAATAAAACAACAAACGCTAGAAATCATTACTATTATGATGGCGAAGAAATTATTTACTATTCATCAAAAACAGCAACGTCTTTTGAAGGTATTCAAAGATCACAATTCGATAGTAGTTATTTGTTTGAAACCTCACCAGAACCATATGCAAAAAATGGTGGAGTGGTAAATAGTTATCAAAAGGGTTATTCTGTTCAACAGTATTGGCCTTATCAACCAAAAGAGGAATAATATGGTAAGACCAGTACAAGCATTAGGTGGTGGTGATGGACCATCTGTATTAGGATGTTGTAAATGTTTTCCTTTTGTTGTTACACCAGTAGTACAAAAAGAACTTCTCTGTGGCATCCCTGAATTGACCACAGGACAGGTTCTAGTACCTGCTCCTGGTATTAACTGTTGCGGTAAAGGTTGCAGTCCTTGCGTCTGTCCTAGAGTCGCTGTAGGAGTCAGTAAGGTGTTCATTTGTGGTCGTATGTCATCACACATTGGAGATCCAAACCCACCATCAGTACCAAGACTGAATGTAGTAACCCCAACTCCTAAGATTCTATATGCTTGATCTTTTCAACCCTGACAGTGTTATTATACAGACATTTTGACATGATGTCAAGCCTGTGGTATAATTAATAGGTAATTTACGGTACGGATCATTATGGCACGTGGAGCTTCTTTAACTGGTGGGACTCATATCGAGTCTAAACCTAAAAAATCTCGTCAGGGTCGTGGAAAGCACACCAAGTATGGTTCAACTTCTCGAAATGATGCTAAAAAACGTTATAGGGGTCAAGGTAAGTAATGAAAATACAACTGTGGTACTCAAAAGATATGGATCTGTGGAGATGGTCTCTAACAGATGACATGAACGATTTGATCCAAGAATCAGGACAAAGACCTGTATTAAGAGATGCAATGAATGATGTAGCTACTACAGTTGAACATATATTAAATACGGAGTATTCTGGTGAAAAACAAAAAATCGAATTATCAAGTAAAGTCTAGGTTCTACTACATTTTTTGGGGTCTAGCCACCGTCTCAGTTGTCCTAGGACAACTATATGTTGGTACAGGGTACAGATACATGGCTCTTAATGTAAATCGTCTTACAACAGGTCTTACAAACGCATTACGATGAGAACAACCATAGACAAAAAACGATTGGTCGAACCAGTTGTTAAAACAACACCTGAAAACGTTAAAGAATCAAATGAAGCACTGTTTCGTGCAAAAATGACTCTTCCAGCTGCTGCAAAAAATTGTGGTATGACCCAAAAAGAAATGAAATTGACTTTTTGGGAATATTTAAAGTATAACAAACCCGATTATGTCATTCCTAGTTCATAATTTACCTCCAATACCAGTTTTTGTAAGAAAAGAGTATTTGTACGACTTACAGAAAGGAAATGGTGAATTTACTCCTGGAATATGGATTTCAGTAAAATCTGTAGAAGGTAAAGCACTTTATTTCGAGACCCTATTAACAGAATATGGAGCCTTGTATGATAAACTTCCTATCAGCGCATTTTTGTGGAAAACTGATCACGGTGAGCTCTTGCCTTTGGATCATTTGCAAATATGGGATTGTTTTGACTACGATATCACTGTCATCAGAAAGCCTCTTCTCGGAAGCTGCTCTTTTTTCGGGAAGGATAAGAAAATGCACGAAGGAGATTATATATTTACCATCGACTCGGCCCACCGTGACAGGTCTGCATTAAATCAAAATTATTCTGAACATGATCCAGAACATAAGTCATTTAATGTGATTAAAATGAGTAATGGTCAGTTTGCAGCTCAACCTAATAATAGGGTGGTATGGTCAGATCAAAGTCTTATTCCTCTAGAGGTTAAAGTACCAGACTTTAATGTTTGCACACAAAATTTTACTGTGGAAAACACACCTAAATGGTCTGTTGGCCATACAGAAAAATGGAGTTACAAAACAGAAGATGAGGAATACGAAAATAAATAATTAAAATGGAGTAACTAATGGGAATTTCACCAACAGACAAAAGTAAAGAATTTATCAAATCTGGAATGACTTTGATCACTCAACTTGATTCTGATAGACACATGAAAAAAAGTAAAGAAGAGATTAATAAAAAGAAAGAACCTAAAAGCTAGCATATATAGTATGATAGATACTGATTAGTGCCTTGTCTTTCAACGTTTCAAGATCAACAGCTCCAACACAAATAGTAGACAGATACCTGGGTAAAACATCCAGGGCTTTTAAGGACATCAGCATGACGTTCTCTAAAAATCCTGTCACTAAGGATCTTGTTGTCTTAAAAAATGAAGAGGCTATTAAACAGTCGGTAAAAAATCTAGTTCTCACTCAAGTTGGTGAAAGATTTTTTAATCCTTATTTAGGAACCAACACTACATCGTACTTATTTGAATTATCTAATAGTTTTGCTGAAAATGCATTAATTCAAGAAATTGATGCTGTTTTACAAACAAATGAACCAAGAATTAATTTATCCAATATCACAGTAAATGCGATAGACGATGAAAGTTCTTTTGAATGTTTTATTGAATATTTTATTGTTGGCATTCCTGAAGCATCGCAAACCGTAGATTTTATCCTCGTAAGAGAAAGTTAAATGGAATTACCATCAGTTGCCGCTTTAGAATTTAATCAATTAAGGGCGTCGATTAAAAATTATATCAAAACTAAGTCAGATTTTAGTGACTATGATTTTGAAGGTTCCAACTTGTCAATGTTGGTTGATATTCTTGCGTACAATACTTTGTACACAAATTATAATCTTAACATGGCTTCTAACGAGTTAAATCTCGATACGGCAGTTCTTCGTGATAATATTGTATCTCATGCAAAAAAGTTAGGTTATAATCCAAATTCATACTCTTCATCGAGAGTACAAGTTGATATTGAAGTAAGTGGATTGAATGCATTAGCAGTGGATAGGATTGGTTTAAAATCTGGTCCAGTTTTATCAACTACTATCCAAGGTAAAAATTATACATTTGTATTAAGAGATCCACTTAATTTAACTGTTAACAGTGATACTGCAACCTTTAGAGATGTTGACCTGTATGAAGGTACAGTTTTTAATATTAATTATGTTGTAGATACATCTAATGAAAATCAAAGATTTATCATTCCCAATAATTACATTGATTCTGATACTGTAAAAGTATTTGTTAAGGCTGATTCTGGATCATCTACATCTACGACATATGCCAGAAAAAATACTATTGTCAATGTTAGTCCTTCTGATACAGTTTTCTTTGTAGAAGAAATTCAGGATCAAAAGTACGAAATTATTTTTGGTGATGATGTAATTGGTAGAAAGTTGCAAAATGGTGAAATTGTAACTATTCAATATATTATTACCGCTGGTGGATCAGTTAATAATGTAAAAAGTAATGCATTATCTTTTATTGGTACAATTGAATATGTAGATTCAAATAATGTTACTGGTAAAGTGGCTTTAAGTGATATTAACTTCACTCTCAATACTGAATCTTCTTTTGGTGGTTCTAATTTTGAAGATATTGCATCAATTAAGTTTAGAGCACCTAGATATTTTGCAGCTCAAGAAAGGGCAGTGACAATTAGTGACTATGAGTCATTAATTATGCAAATTTATGGTAATGCTGAACTTGTAAAAGTTGTTGGTGGAGAGAGATTAAATCCACCAGAATATGGTAAAGTTTTTATCACAATTAAACCAAAAGTAGGATCTGTAGTTAGTGATACTGAAAAATCTAGAATTGTAAGGGAGTTAAGAGACTTTGTTGTAGGATCTGTCACACCTGTTATTAGAGATCCAAGAAAGCTTGGTATTAAACTTAAACCACAAATTGTTTATAATAAAAATAAGACAAGAAAGAGCGTATCAACACTTAAAAAACTTGTTAGAGATATTGTTGTAAAGTATGAGAATACTGACTTATTTAAAAATTTTGGTGGAAGATATTCTAACTCTTCTATTATTGCTGAAATTCAAAATATTGACAATTCAATTATTTCATCAAACATTAAAACTATAGTTTGTTCGGAAATTAATTTAGAAATTAATAATAACATTGAAACAAAATATACGGGTTCTTTCTTCACATCTGTTAGAAATAAACTAGAAAGTAAGTATGCTATTGTAAGTGAATTTTTCTGTACCCCTGGTCAAAGAGATCCAGTTATTATTGGTACACCTTCTTATGGTGAAAATGCATGTATAGTTGATACTAATTTGTATTTAATTGATATTAAGGGCAATTTGTTAGGTGTTGTTGGAACTATTAATTATGAAACTGGTGAATATAGTTTTTCCGTGACAGCTTGTTCTGATGAACCAATAAATATTTGTGCGGTGCCTGATGATCCAAATTTGGAATTAGATGACGAGACATATCCTGATATTAGCATCGATGATGTTATTGTCATTGATGTAAATGGTGATGACGATGGTGATGGTACTGATGGTGGTGATTTGTCCCCAGAAGATGATTTACCGACGCCTGATCCAGGTGATACCAATGGAGATTTGACCACACCTATTACAGATGTAAATGGTGGTGATACTGATGGTATTGTTGGTGATATTGATGATCCAAATAATATTATTACAATTGACGACTTTACGCCAGAACAAGATCCTAATAAGTGCTCATGAAAAATTTAAGGGACCAAACTGTAGATCTCTCGGTTTTAATAGAAAATCAATTCCCTCAATTTGTGAGGGAAGATGCAGAGAAGTTCATAGAATTTATTAAGTCTTATTACGAGTCTCTGGAGTTAAAAAACCAGCCTCTTGATATTGCAAAAAATTTAATTGAATACTACAATATTTCTCATTTCAGGAAAGATGAACTAGTAGAAAAAACTAAATTATCCAGTGATGTTGCAGTTGTCGATACCACTATTTCTGTGGCCGATACTACTGGGTTCCCTGAAAGAGGATATATTAAAATTAATAATGAAATCATTTATTATAGATCTAAAACTAACTTTGCATTTGAAAATTGTGTCAGGGGAACTTCTGCACTTGTTCTTTCCAGCATTCCTTTATCCGAAGTTTTATTAGAATCTAGTATTGAAGATATTCACTATAGTAATGATGAAGTAAAAAATATTGCATTTGATTATACTAATGAATTTTTGCGTAGAGTTAAAAGTGAAGTTGCTAACAGTATTCCCGAAAACCTTGTAGAAGAATTAGATATTTCTTCCTTTTTGTCCAAAATTAAGTCTTTTTATGGATCTAAAGGTAGTCTAAATTCACACAAAATTTTATTCAGAATTTTGTTTAATGACAAGAAATTTAGATTTAAGTTAAAACCCAGAGGAACTGGGGCAACTGTTAAAATTATTAACTTCGATGGTTCTGTTGGTAATGCTCAAATTACTGCAACTGGAAGTGGCTATAACGATAAATTAGATGCAAATAATAATCTCAGTTATCCACCGATCATAGAAATTTTTGGTAGTGGACAAGGACAACAAACTGCAAATAAGACAGCAGTAATTGATGTAACTTCTATCGTTGGTGGCGGAATTCCACTGGGATCTACTATTGATACTTCTTACACTGGTATTACTATTAGCGATGCTGGTTCTAATTATGTTGGTCCTATCAGAGGTGTAATTAGAGAAGCAGACTATGGTGAAGAAGAAATTGTAATTTCATCAAATGGAAGTGGAGTTGTAGAAAGTTGGGATTTTAATACAGGTGAATTAACTCTAATCAATACTGTCGGATTTTTTACCAACAATGAAGAGTTAACGTCTCAAACTGGCGAAAAAGCTAATGGTTTTATTAAATCATTTGAAATTATTGCTCAAGACCCAGAAATTGAGTTTCCTAAAGATTATCTTTTCAGACCTTCTGAATCTAATTTCAGAGGTAAAAAATTAGCTAGACTTGAAATTATTGAAGGATCTTTAGAGGAAGATATCAATGGTATCATTTCTCCACCAAAACTTTTAAGTATTGTTCAAGATGATGATACAGTTTTTGGCGTAAAATCTGTACAAATTGAGTCTGGAGAAATCTTAAAGGTAGATAATATTGGCAAACCAACATATGAAATTGATATTGAGATCAATGAAGATTTTGATAAAATTTACTTACCAGCTTCTACACAATTAACACATCCTTACACAAATACTGATACTATTGTAACTGTTGATGATGCAACAGGTTTTCCTGTCACAAACGGTCAAATCTATATTGATGATTTTATTGTAGAGTATAAAGAAAGAACTATTAATCAATTTATTGGTTGTAGTACAACATCAACTGGTACTAAAATCGTCAATACTGAAGTAATTTCTTATGGTAGGTATAGAACAAGATCCGAATACAGTCAAAGTGAATATGTAGAGATTGGTCAAGAAAGATATTTTGGCAATAATCTATATAAATCTAATACAAAAGGTTTAACAGCATCTTCTGGTAATCCAACTCATACATCTGGAGTTAGTAAACTTGGCAGAATCGAGTGGGAATATATTGGAAATAGTAAGGTAGATTATTTTGTAGATTGTATTGTTGGCGATCCTGAAATTGGTGCATCTGGTAATCAAGGTGAATTAGTTATTATTGTTGATAGTGCCAAAAAGTTAAGCATTGGTCAACTTGCTGTTGGTAATGGTATTGCTGAGGGTGCAAGAATTAGAACTATTGTTGGTAAAGTAGTTACGTTATCTTTACCAAATACTTCGTTGGTCACTGGTTCTGTAAACTTCTCTAGAGCAAGAGGTAGAATTGTTGGACTGGTTGGTGAAGTAACAGTTGAATCTTCGGGAGCTCTCTATAGTAATCAAAAATATGAATTTGATGATAAAACTTTTAACGATTATGAAGGAATTGAATATTCTTCATGGAATGTAAATAGTAATCATACTTTAGACACTGATAACGATTACATTGGTGTTGCTGGTAGATATGCATATAAAAACAATGTTTTAAATCACGTTTATACAGCATCTTCTGCTATTCCAAGATATCAATTCGATGGCAGTACATATGCTAAAAATCGAGTTTTATCTAATGTATTTGATAACTATACAAATGCATTTACTTTAGATAGTCTTGCTTCTCCTGTTAGTGAAGATGATCTTTACGTGTTTAGAAATGCGATTCTGCAAGATTCATTAACCGATTACGACATCGTAAATAATATCATTAGTTTCACTGATACACCATTAACTCACGAAACAATTTACTTAAGGTATTTTAATACTACAAGTCAAGCGACAAAACTACAGTTTAATATCCCCAGTGCAACTAATAATTCAATTGTTCTTACTACAGCATCAACAATTGATCTTACAACAGATCATTTGTTTGTATTTTTGAATGGTGTCTTACAAGTTAGTGGGTATACTTATGATGATACATCGAAAACATTTACTTTTACTGGAGAAACTGTATCTGCATCAGATGATATCATGGTCTTCTGGGTGCAACAAGCACAACAGTTAGATTCTATTACATCCACATCATCTTTAACTTACACCCTGCAAGATGGTGGTAGTAATTATAGTTCTGCAGTTACTAAAAGTGTATTTGTAGCAATTAATGGTGTTGTTCAAGAACCAGAAGTCTCTTATACAATTTCTGGATCTACCCTTACATTTACTGAAGTAAATGCTGGAAAAACTATTACTGTAATTGATTGTGGTAATGCATTAACTTCATCCACTATTTCAACTCTTGATGGAATTAATCAAGATAGAAATAATTATAAATTACAAAAATTATTAAAGAGAATTCCTTATCCAGCAAGTATTCTTAATCAAAATATTTTAAGAACTTCAAAATCTCTTTCTCCAGTTGATACAAGTAAATCAATAGGTATTTCTGTAGATGGAATCCAATATCAAAGTATTAGGGGTAATAGAGTATTATATGGTGCCGTAAATACTGTCACTATTGCCGACGGTGGTACATATATTGTTCCATATACATCATCAAATGCATTTGATAAAGCTGGTTATCCAAAAGCTATCTTGAAAAAGAATGGAATGGAGTCTAGTGATATTACTATCACCGAATCTATTTTTGAGATTGCAGCTGGCATTGACAAAATTGATATTAACAAATTTGAAACTGCAAGTTTGGTTAATTTGCAGGGATTCTCTACAAAACCTAAAATTGAGGTTATTAATAATAATCCAATTGTTAATACTGTCCAACAAAATCCGTCTGGGTTTAGGGACGCTGTAATTGATGTAGAATTTAAATCTGGTAATGTTACAAATTTTAAAATTGTTGATAAGGGATTTGGTTACACTGAATCACCGACTATTCGAGTTATTGGTGGTGGTAAGCTAGGTTTTTGGGATATCCCATTTGTAAATAATTCAACAGGTGATATCATAGTTACAATTTCAGGTCCGTTAATTTCTTCAAAGAGTGCATCCCCTAAGATCTCTCTTACAACTCAGTTAGGGTCTAATTATGTTTATAATCCTACTGTAGAAATTAACTCTGGTTCTGGTGCAGTACTCCAGGCTTCTGTTGCAAATGGTTCTGTAGCAGCAGTTCAAATTCTTAGTGGTGGTCAAAACTACTTTAATTTACCAACAATTAATCTTAGTGGTATAGGTAAAGATGCTGTACTGAAACCTGTAATTTTAAATGGTTCTATTGTTAGTGTTGATATTGTAAATCCTGGTAGTGGATATACAATTCCACCTGTGTTGACAGTTAATGTTAATGATAATAATGGATTGATAGAATCTACTATCAATACATGGACATTTAATATTGCAAATAGATTTATTACTGGTATTGATGAATTCGGTGGATATGTATTTGACGAACAGGAAGGATATAACAGAAAAGTAGTATCTTTCACAAGTGATACTTTAACACTAGAAGATGTTACCAACATTGTTGTTGGTATGGAAGCAAGCAGCTCGGAACTTCAACCAGGAACGTTTGTTGCAGCTGTTGATACTGCAAGTAAAGTTGTATCTTTATCTAAAGGTGGTTTGAGTCAAACCACTAATAGTAAACTTATCAACGCTTTAGTGACGTTTACTCAAGGTGACGATAGGATTAGAGGTACTTTAAAAGTTTCTGAAGTACTACCTTCAAACTTCCCTAAATCCAGACTTAAGTATCAATATCTGCAGATGATCAATACGTCTAAATTTGAGACGTATTATAATATCACAAGTTCTAATCACTCTAAGGTGGTTGGCTGGTCTTATGATGGACATCCAATTTATTGTAAATATGGTTATTCAACTGCGTTGGATAAAACATCATCAATTGCTGAGCAAACATCTTCTTGGAAAATTATTGGTACTCGTACCAATGGTCCTTCGATTGTAGATTATCCTTTGGGATCATTTATCGAAGACTATGAATATGTAAAAGGTCTTGGAACTCTAGATGAATATAATGGTAGATTTTGTGTAACTCCAGAATTTCCAGATGGTGCATATTGCTACTTTATGGTTGATGAGTTCCCACATGTAATTGGAATCAAATACTTCTCAGACCCAGATGTTTACAATACATGTCCAAACAGAGACAATGATGTTATTCCTTCAATATTTACTAGGGTAAATGATTCTGATAATGTACAATATCCAGAAGAAGTAAAAAATGTTTATAAATCAATTCTTACTTCAAATTCATCTTCTATCGGAGAAGTTGAATCGGTAATTATTGAAAAATCTGGTATTAACTATAAAGTTGGTGATAACTTAATTTTTGATAATGATAATACAGCTGGTTCTGGTGCGATTGCATATGTAAGTTCTCTTGATACTCCACCTATTTTAAGCTACACTGTTGATTCTTCAAACAATCAAATTGAATTTGAGTTTACTGGTAATCATCTTTTATCAGATTCTGATATTGTAGAAATTGAGTATAAGAAAAATACAACTTCAACTATAGTTAATTTAAGTGCTATTGGAACTATTCCTACAGTTATTAATAATAAACAGGTTTTTCCAGTAACTCTAGAAAGTCATAAAGTTTATGACTTACAATTTGCTAGTGCAACAGATTTTAATCTGTCTTTTGATATTTTAAACTTCAATCCATTCTTCCAAAGAGACTCTGTTATCACTAACAGTTCTGTTAGTATTGATCCTGAAAAAATTCCTAGTATTGTTTATATTCACACACCTACTTCAATTTTTGAATTAAAAGTTGAAAAAGCTGAAATTATCGGTAGATACGAAGTTGTTGAGTCTGATCAAACAAAATTTAGAATTAACAGTAAAGCTACTGTAATAGATATCCCTCAAATTGACTTCTCTATTAGATCAAGAGGTGCTACGGGACCAATCAAGACTGTCAATGTTGTTAGAGGTGGTGAAGGATATCAAATTTTACCAGGTATTAGTACTGTAACTAGTGATAGTGGTACTGGAGCAGTTTTACTTGCAAATTCTAAATCTATCGGTAGATTAAATAAAATTAATTTTGTTACATTTGGTGATAAATTCTATGGTTCTAGAACGGTAAGAAACTACTTAAATTTACCTATCACTGTTAGAGTAAAATCAAATTTTGAAATTGAATCTGTTGATATTACTAATACTGGTAATGGTTATAAATTAAATCCATCTATCAAGACAAATAACTCATTAACTACCGCATTATATAATCCAACATATAGTGCTGGTAAACTTGTTGATTTGGAAGTTATTGATGGTGGTAGTGGTTTTAGTGAAACTCCTACAATTGAAGTGTTTAGTCAAGATGGCGGATCTGGTGCTGTTATTGTTCCTAAACTGCGTAGAAGATCTTTGACACTGAAAGATACTGTATCTGTTAAAAATAAATCTGCAGATGCAAAGATTTTGGCTTGTGATGCAAGGTCATCTACTATTGAACTTTTAGTTACTTCTGGTAAATTTGAAGTCAATGATGTTATTCTTTCTTCTGATGGAAGAGAGTATGGAACAATTGTTGAAGTTAATAGTTCTCGTGCTTATAGCAAATCAAATTCTTATGGTAATATTCCAAAATCTTTCTTGGGAACTGTTGGATTTATCAGTGATGATTTCCAAAAGGTAGAAGATAGTATCTACTATCAAGATTTTTCATATTCTATTACCAATGAAAGAAATACTACTGAGTGGAGATCTGAGGTAAATGAAAACACCCATCCTTCAGGATTTAAGTTATTTGGTAAGCATAGAATTCATAGTAGAAAGTCATTACTTGGCAGATCACAAAATTTAGTTAGAAGCGCAGTTACGTTTCAAACTAAAATTCAAAGTCTTCTTGATTTGAGTGTAGAAACACCAGGTTGTAATAAACAAATTCTTTGGTTTAATAGTCTACCAAATCCAAATCCATATCAAATTAATGATTTAATTTTCAGTTCACAAACTGAAAATTTAGCTAGAGTTATTGAAGTTGGTGAAAATTATATTGTTGTATTGTTATTGACATCCGATGAAATTCAGATTAATGAGTATATTGTTAATATTGTCAATAATGTAAATGTATCAATTGACTTACCATACACATCATCTACTAATAAAACACTATTAAGTATTAATGGCATTTTACAATCACCTGGTACTTCTTACGAAGTAATAGGAGATAATGTTACGCCAAATTTTGCAGTTTTTCCTGCAGATGAATTGAGTGGTAAATTTTTAACTAACACATTTAAAGTTTTACAGGGATCTGGTGTTAATAATGGCAACCAAATTAACATTTTCGATGCTGGCGATCTTTACACAGTAACTAATAAAAATCATCTTTTAGTCTCTATTAATGGTGTTGTACAAAATCATGCAAATTATACACTAACAAATGGTGGTAAAACTCTTTTGTTTAGTAGTACGATTCAAGGAGATACTACTTTTATTCTTGAACAGTCATCATTACAACCTTTAACAATTACTGGGTCTGCTGGTACTGCATTTGATCTTGGTGTAACTCCATCATCAGATTGTCAGTTACTTATGTTCTTTGTTGGTGTTAATCAAACACATGTATTAACTGATTTTACAGTTAGTGGTTCTACAATTACATTCCCTCAAACAGTTGATCCTTCAGAAATTTTTGGTTGGTACATTGATGAAACTGTAAATTGTACAGATCTCACAGTTACTGGACTTCGTGAAGATATGGTTAGAGGTTTGAATAAAATCTGTAATCAAGAAAAAAATGTAACTCTAAAAATTGAATCTAATACTGCTAAGAAACCAAAAGGATTCTTTGAATTAAACAAAGAATCCTTAGATGGTACTTTATTCCTAGATGGTACAACTGCTTATGGCATTAACAGTAGATTTAAGTACTCAAATCCTGAGTTCTCCTCTAGTCATGTAGAGGTAATTAATGATATCAGTTCTCAGTTTAATGGTGCTCTATCTACATTTAACTTGAAGATAAACCAGGACGATGATTATACACCTTGGGACGGTGAGAATTCCCTCATGGTTGAATTAAATGGTAATTACATATCAAAAGATGAGTATAGTGTTTCTGGTAGTCAAATTACCTTTACAACTCTTACTCCTGCATCTGGTATTATAGTCAATATAAGAGATTTTAAGAGTTCTTATTTGGCAAATGACAGCACTAAAAAGAGTGCTGAATTAGATCAATTTAATGTATTTAATGGTGTAAGAACTCAATTTAATACTTCTGATTATGGCGTTCCTTCTACGGCAACTAATAACACAGATATATTCCATGTAAAGAATGGTGTTCTGGTAAGACCAGATATTCATTTAAACGCTGATGAATCTAGAAGTAATATTCAACTACAAACAGTTAGTAACAATAAAATTACTTTTACTACTGCTCCTATATTGTCAGACGATATTCACATGTTGTCTTTCGGTAGATATCTTCTTCCAAGCAATTACAGAAATTGGGTCTATGATAGGAATGAAACATTTGATGGAGTAAGAAGAGAATTTACACTGCTTCATGATAATACTAATACTAATGGTAAAAAATGTGAGGAACTTAGGAACGAGGAACCAAGTGAAGAGTCTTTAGTTGTAGTTAGAAATGGGGTATATCAAAAACCTACTACTGATTATAATCTACTTCTTGAGACAGATACATATGATATCAATGACGGTCCATCCACTCACAGAATTGTATTTACAACTCCAACAGCACCTTTTGCAACTGAAGATGTATTTATTCTTTTCCACGAATTTGTTGCAGCAAACTTTGCAGATAGAACAGATGAGTTAACACAAACATCATCTACTGTTCTTTCTTATACTACTGCAATTGCTAATCATGCAACGAAAGTTCCTTTCATGTATGTTGATGGTGTGTATCAAGATCAAAATTCCTACACTTGGGATGGTGCTGCAAATACACTAACATTTAGTGGTACAAATCTACCAACTGTTGCGACTGATCAATTAGAATTCCATGCCAAGACTGGTGACTTACGTCCAGCACATGTATTTGGAGATATTCTGAATGCTTGGTTATTAGTCCTACAAAGAAATGCAAATACTGTAAAGATTGCAACTGTCAATAACACATTTACAGTAAATCAGAGAACTGGTTCTACTACAATCACTGGTACTGATGTAGTTAATGTACCACAAAGATCTGGTACGATCACAATTGCATCTCAGTTCTACTTGATTACACTTCTCAATCTAAATGCAAGTGTAATGCATGATGACCCAGCAAATACCTTTGTTGCATTTGGCGGTGTCATTCAAGAACCTGGAGTTGCATATGATCACGCTGGAACTGCAACTGCTGCAAGTTCTGGTATTGGAAATGGTAACACATATGATAATATGACAATTCCTATGGGAGTTGGATATCTTGCTGCGATTGATCTCGTTCAGTTTGCTCCTGGTAATACTAGACAGTATATGACTAACGAGATCAATCAGTCATATGATGGAACTAGAACTAGATTCAGAGTTACCCTAGATGGTGTTAAGGACAATACTTATACCGGCCATGAAGATTTAATTGTTTCAAAAAATAATGTTGTTCTGCAACCAGATGTCGATTATCATCTTACAGATGTTGGTGGACATGCAACAGATAGTGCAAAGGGTTGTATCGACTTTACAGTAGCACCTATTGCTAGTGATGAAATTTTCACTATCATGATGCATGAAAATGAGGTAATTACTCTAACATCTAATGGTGGATCAAATACTATCTTCAATTTGAGTAGGACTCTTGCTAATTATGAAGATGAAGGTCTAATCATTATTCAAAATGATCAGGTCAGACTTGCTGAAGGTAAGGGATATTCCTTCCTCAGTAATAGTCAGATTCAGTTGAATGTACCAACTACATCTGGTACTCCATTTGGTATCCTGACAAAATCTGGAACTGTGATGGATTACATCAATACACCATTTAATAGTACAACGTTGTCTTTCAATATGTTCCTGGATGATGAAAATTTCGTTCCAGCAGAACAATATGGTGGTACTGATCCACACTCAGAAAATATCATTGTTGTTAAAAATAATGTTGTTCTTAACCCTGTATCTGATTACACTTTAGATGGTACTATCAAATCCAGAGTTAATTTCACTACTGCACCACAATCGGGTGATAATATCTTTATTAGTACACATGGCGTTATGGATACTTTAAATAATATTACCGCAACTTCTGCAACAACTTACAATTTGAGTACTGATATTAGTACTACAGTTAATGCTAATACTGGTGCTGAGGGTTTTGGTCCAGGTGGTATGGGTGGAAGCAGTTTAACACATAATTCAGGAGGATCTTGGACTGTTGCTAATAACTCTACCGTTGGTTGGGGTGGTGGTAATAGTTCTGGTGCAAGTTATTTCCACATCCCCAATGTATTTGTGATTGGACGCCAATATACAGTGAAATTTACAGTATCTGGATATACTGGTTCCAGCAATGTTGGAATTTCTGTTGGTACTACAGGTCTGAATCCAACTATAATTAGAACTTCTAATGGAATTACCACCACAACATTTTCACCTGTAAATACAGATCTTTTGTTATTTGGTAGATCTACCAACACTGCAACATTAAGTGTTGAAATTACTGAATTAAATGCTGCATATTATCCAGATGCTTTGATTGGTAGACCAAAAGAATTAGAAAATCAATTATTGGTTACATCTAATGGTAGTATTTTAGATCCTAGAACAGATTATTATGTTTTGGGAGATACAATTAACTTCAGGGGTAATGTAATTTCTTCTGGTAACGCCATTAGAATTCGTGATTATTATGGCGAGAGATTAGATGTCAAGACAGAATCTTATAGTTCTCAAGTTTCTGTTGGTGATACTATTCAAATTCCTGGTGAATCTATGTCAAGAGAGGTTACAGCGGTACACTCTCCTTCTGTGATGGAAGTAACAAGTCCAACTGGTTTGACTGGTCCATCTGGACTATCTACTACTGCATCTGTTTCTGGTGGGTCTCTTACAGGTATTACCATTAATAATGGTGGACTTGGATATCCAAGAAATACTAAATTAAAAACATATGGTATTGGTACTAATGCATCTGCAAATATCTTAATTGATCCAATCAATGGTAATGTTGTTACTTCTACAACTATTGACCAGGAAGGATGGAATCTTCCCAATCTTAGTAATGCCTCGCCAAATGGATTTGTTCTTGTCCCAACATATGAATCTGCAGTTGTAAGAAGTACACTTCTAGATTCTAACCAAGTTACTTTCGGTACTAAATTGAGTGGTAGTATTACAACTACCGCAGAATTAATTGGAGTTACTGGAACTTCTATGGCATCAGGAAGTGATATTACTATCACAACTTCTGCTGATAGTGGTAGTGGTGCAGTTTTCCAACCATTTGTGGTTGACGGTAAACTGACTAAAGTAGAAATTGTAAATGGTGGATCTGGATATCAAAATGCTTTGGACCCATCACTTAGTCTTTCGGTAAATAATGGCGGTGGTACTGGTGCTGTTCTAGAACCCACACTGGATGGTTCTGGTACTATCACTAGTATTACTGTCGTGAATGAAGGTGTTGGTTATGACTCTTATCGTGCATTTATCGGTAATGAGTGTATTGAATACACAACTAAACTTTCCAATGAATTGAAAGGTGTGACCAGAGGTGTTGTAGGAACCACCGCTCAAACGGGTGCAACTGACGACAAAGTATATTTCGCTAATTGATACAGTATAAATAACAGTAAACAACGAGTTATCGGGGCGTATAATGGCATCATTAGTTGCTGACAATTTTAGAATATTTGCTGCAGAACAGTTCATGGAATCCCTTGCGGAACCACTTGATGCTGCTGGAAATGCTCTTGCCGATTCTTCTACGGAAGCACTTAGAGATAGAAGTAAAATCTATGTGTTTATCGG